>VFQN01001048.1_pt1 | contig 48545 bp, 33 predicted proteins | sample 3512371 | NCBI WGS metagenome assembly VFQN01 (sample SAMN10412370, study PRJNA504923) | tailings metagenome | isolation source: Replicate 2 from Balatoc abandoned mine | place: Philippines: Itogon, Benguet | collected 2017-08-28
GGATTCGAACCCGGGTTGGAAATCCCGGGAAAGTCGGTCTAAGAACCAACTTTCGCGCCCCGATCCTTACCTACTACTACTGGTGAAACACTGCGGAATATCGTGACAACTGCTGCAGATGCAACCACACGCCACGGTTGACACGTGCTGCCGGTACCGTGCCGCTTGCACACGCTGGACCGTGACAGAAGACCGACTGTGCTGCGGTGCGGCGGGCCTATGGGTACCATGCGCTGTGGCTGTGCATACCGTGCCTAGCAGCTACGACAGATGGTTGCAAGGATGATGCTGTATGCCCCAAGTGGGGCAGCGCGGAGACAGTATCAGGAAGAGCTGTCTGTTGGGGTTGATACTGAGGTACGCTGGGGGGTTGAGTGTATGGAGGACGAAACAACTAAAGCGCTTGGGGGCCTTTGTTGGACCCTGCTGGGGTGCGGTTGTCGAGAGTCGCTACGTGGGGCACGCAACAAGGTCCATGGGGAGGCGCGTAAAGGGCAGTAGTGCGCCCGGGACGCCTTCAGGATTGCTGGACCCATGGAGCCCCCTTGGGATGCGCACGCACGTCTTGGGATTGCTGATGTGGCCTAGGGCGCCCCAAGCGGCCTGTCGCCCTTTGGTGGTCGCGTGTGAGCTATTGCTGCGGCCCCCGGGTGTATTGTGATACTGCACTGCGCTTCTGCCGCACTACCGTATGTGGGTCATGTGGGACGTGGCAGTCGTGGCCGTTGCGTGGTGATCCTTGACTGTGTTTAAATGCCAAGCACCGCATCTGCGAATCCTGCCGCCTGCGTTCATGGCATGTCAGGCGGGTGGGTAAGCCGACAAGACATCAGCCTTCTCCTGAAAAAAAAAAAAAAAAATCAGAGGAACGCTCGAGGGAACGTGAGCGGGAGGAGCATTCCTGCAGGGGGAGCTTTGGTGGGTTGCAAGGGAGAGCACTTTCCAGCCACTTTCTTGTAAGCGATCGAGAAGAAGTCGGTACCTTACACCGGTGCACAGAATATAGTTTGTATAACCCCGGCACCCACACGGTGTGCAAGCCAGGGCGTACTGTACACGCAGTTGGACCCCCAGCGCCCCCAAGCCCCCAATGGACTCCCCTGGGCGGGACCGGTTTTCGACTGCCGTGCAGATGTGACCATAGGGTTGAGCAAAGTAAGTGCGCAACAATATGTACCGGTATTGCACCGCCCCCCGAGCTTTCCAAAGGCGAACGTATGTAGGCTCGCGGAGCGCAAGCCTGTCGCCCACATCTTTCTCTTACGCACAAAGGTTATTGGGATATCGCGGCTGTAAAGTTAAGGTACTCTGTTTCCCTTCCGCGGCAAGAGAGGCCAGGAGGGCTGTCTCGCCGAAACAGGCATGTGAAGGACGACTCCGACAACAGACGACATGCTTGGCAGCATCACCAGTCCCACGCCATCTCCCGTGTGCTGCCGGTAAGCGTTTATGCCTTACCGCGTTTTACCGCACTGTCTTGGTGCTCTACTCTAGCCCCAGCGCAGGGAAACTGTCAGCCTGGCTTGCGCTGCTGACGTACGCCCCTCGCACACACAAAACCCCGGGCCCATACGCAGCAGCACAGAAGCCTGCACTGCTTATCCCGTGCAGGGCACACCGCACGCGTCCCTGCCTGGGTGCCTGCCCCAGGGTCCACCACAGGCCATGCTGCAACTGGGCGAGCAGCAGCAGCAGTAGCAGCAGGCCGCAGCTGCCTGTGTGTCTGGCGTGATGATGACGTAAAGAGCGGAAGGCAACGGAGCAGGTCCGCGCCCACGTCAGCCCACATCTCAGCTTGTTGCCTGCGGTAGCACCAAGGTGTGATGAGGGGGGTCCTACCACCAGCACCGCCACAGCTCCGGACACAGGCCGTAAGGGCGCAGATCACGGGGCTCGGCCGGGCTGAGGGGCAGCCGAGGGCGGGGCAGCCAGGCGACAGGGCACGGCATACCGTCAAAGCAGTGCAGCTGGAAGGTCCACACGAATTCGGAGCGCTGATGGTAGCCAGGGAGGGGTCAATGCACCCGAAGTGGCAGCGGGGGCTGCCTGGGCGCCGCGGTCCTTTCCCAGCACCAACGACTAGAGGTTGCCCAGTATGACAACAGGTCGCCACGCGGGAGGTGTGCGATCAGCCTGCACCATAACACGTACACCATGTGCTCCTCGGACCGCCTACCGCCGCCACAGCCGCCGCCGCCACAGCCGCTGCTGCTCGAGCCACTGCCACCACCCCCGCTGGTAAGGCAGCGACAGCTGCACAGGTCGGCGCGGCAGGCCGGGGGCGGGGCAGCGGGAGCACCTGCAGGGCCTGCACGGACAGGTGAAGGATGTTGGCAGCGCGGTGCAGTGGGGATGGTGGCGGTGGCGCACGGTTTGGAGGAGGCGGCAGGTCCCTGGGAGGAGGAGCAAGGTGGTGCGGTGCAGGGGCCAGAGAGCGAGGGGTTGGGGGCAGCACGCAGCAGCAGTCGCACAGCGATGAGCTGGAGGGCCAGGGCAGCTACTCATGGCGCTGTGCAGCAAGTATTCAAGGTGGCCCAGACCAGGCGCAAGGCCCAAGGCAGTGGCGAGGTTGTGGCCGTCAAAGGGCGGTGGTACGGCCAGAGGCGGATGCAATGTTGGCATTAACGATGAACTGGCCGAGACCGCCACAAGGCGCGCCGGTAGGAACCGGCGGCAGGGGCAAAGTGTCCGCTGAGCCGGCAGATGAGGGGCATGGGGAGGTGCGGGTTGCGGAAATGTCCTTGCCGGCCTGTCGCCCGGTTGCTACTGTTGCCGAGCACGCCGCCGCCTAGGGGGACATATCAACGTTGCCGTGCGCTTCCTGGTGCCACAGCGCGCAGCCATCACACGATCACATTGTAGCCCCTTGTCCTGCTGTACGCCCGCAGGTGCAGGGCACAGCAGCGAAGCCCAGCGGTTCTGTGGGGCCCTGGAGGCCCTGTCGCTGTAGCCCTGAGCGAGGTACCTCGCCTTCAGCCAGGGGAGCTCCCCTGCCTTCGGCGGTTAGGAGGCCCTGCGGAGGTGACCGCCTGGTGCGATGGCGTCGGGATGCTGTTTGTAGATAAACCATGTGTTGTTGTACATAGTTGCAAGCACTGACACCGCGGACGGCATGGGGCTTTCATGACCCACGGGACGGAATGGAGGTGGCAACACTGAGCTGCCCAACACTGCGATGGACCTGCCATGATCGAGGTTATCAGGAATGTATAACAGATGGACTATAGCTTTTACTACACTTGATCCACGATAGCAAAGCTGTGTGAGGCTGCTGGCTGGTTGTCGTCCAAGGACCCTTTTCTTGTTATCCTGACCACCGAGGCGCGACGCACCCAACCTTGAATGGAAACGCTATCATAGACTACATTCGCTTCGGTGTTGCATTGTGGTACGCCGTTTCACTGCTTGCCAGGTCCTCTGCCCTTCTCCACTACAACGGTCACCGCAGGGAAAGGAAGGCGGTCGCGTTATGGATAAAGTGCTGCAGAGAGCAGGTATCTACCTGGCGTTGGGCAACGCGCTCGGGCCAGACTGAGCTAGAGCATGGACTCGATGTCTGTCTGCAAGAAAGCAGCGGGCGCGTGCCAATCCTTTCTCGCTGCAACCAACAGTTAAATGCGCTGGGCAGAGCAACTGCCTGACAGCGGCAAAGTGGTATCCTTTTAAAGCCGAAATGCCGCTGCCCGCCTACCAACCCCTGCACCTGGCCCCTTGCCCCACGCCACAGACCCCGCAACCCGGGCGGGGACGATGACTGCTACCGGCAATGGCGGTAACGCCACTGCTGCGGACGCCGCGGCAATTCGCCGACCGGCTTTCGTTGATACCGGTACGGCTTTTGGGGCGGAAGCAGGGCAGCGGGGCGCAGCGTGCCATGCAAGCGCTCTCCTGGAGTTGGGTAGCCCAGGACCAGGCGGTCCCGCCTCCAGCCCGCCAACCACAGCCGAAACTCACACTCGTCCAATGGTGGCAGAGCCTGACGCAGCACTCCGCTTCCATGCCGGAGGCGGCCTGGGCACGGACCCATGGCGCCCAGAGCGGGCATGCAGCAGGGACCCACGGGTCACCAAGCGGCCACGGCTCGACACGGGCGCAGGCAGCAGCACGCCGCTGCCTGTAGACCCTGCTTGTCAGGTGGCCGGAGCAACGCCATCACCTGCAGCCGTGGGTGACGGCGGTCCCGGGGTTAGAGGCGCTGCCGGCGGCTGCAGCGCCGGTGGGGTCAGCAAGGCTGTCAGCGGCGGCGGGGTTGGCGACAGGCGTTCGCTTCCTGGGGATGCGGGTGCGGGAGGGGCTGATGGACTGGACACCAGGCAGCCGAAGGCACAATGTGGCCATGTGCCGCTGTTAAGTAGCGGGCAACAGGAGTGCCACACCGCTGGCATGGATGTCCACATGCGGGGCGTGCCAAATGGCGACACCTTCAGCGCCGAGGCCCTCCCCTCCACCACCTCTGGGCGCGGCATAGATTTCAACAGCGAGCCCTTGGGCATGCCGTGGGCTGAGGTGGGCTTGGGGCCGGACGAGCTGGGGATTGTTGAGCCTGATGGTGGTGACGTTGGCGGCCGCGGCGGCAGCAGGGCGTGGCATGGCTTGGAGGGGCTGTCGGACGAGGAGCCGCCCTCCAGCGGCGAGTGGGAGGAAGCTGATGAGGCTGGCGGCACCCCTGCAGGGAGGGCGCACGGGGAGAGCCTGGAGGCGGAGGGCGACAGCGGCGGCCCGGTCAAAGGCGGCCGCAGCGGTAGCCATGCAACACCTGCATGTGCTCCTGGGAGCGCCGCCGGGCCGTCTGCAGCAGCTGCTGGGAGCTTGGGGCCCGGCGGCGAGCTGACGCTCTTCTCAGGCGGCGCCTGCCACGTGCCGGCATCGGTTCAGAGGATGTGGCTCGGTGCCGCTCCTGCCGTCGGGATGAGCCGGGCCGTACCGGTGTACGGCAGGAGGGCTGACAACTCGCTGACCTCGCCGTACACCGTGCAGCTAGGGAGCGACTGGCGGCTGACTGGGATGGAGGAGCTCGGCGAGGTCCTTGGGGCAGTGGACGGCGACATGCTGCATATGACTTGGGAGGTGATGCAGGGGGCGGGCGGAGGCACAGCCGGGGGTACGTTCGGCTTGGTGCTTGCATATGCAGGGCCGGGCCCTGCAACAGCGGAGGCGGGAGTGGCGGCAGCAACAGCAATGCAGCAGCGCGGTGGTGGCACGGTGACCGCCATGGCGCTGGGCGGCACCGGCGGGCAGGGAAGCAGGGAGGCAGGGGAGCCTGCGGGGGCGGCCCTGCGTCGCCACGCAAGCGCGCCAAGAGCCGTACAGGAGCGGTGAGCCTGGCAAGACCATGCATGTCCAGCGTTCATGACCAAGTTGCATTGGTACTGATTTGTATCATCATAAATCGCAGTGGAATAATCGTGTGTTGCGCTTAGCTGCCCGTCATGCAAACTGCCGGTATGCATGCGAAGGCGAGGAGGGAACGCCGGTACCTGGCACAAGCACGGGCACTGCATTAAGTGACAACCCTAATTTGTGCACCTAACTTTCTATGCCCCATCCATGCGCGTGACCTCCTGGAGCAGCACCCCAGCTTCTGGTGGAGACAACCGTCAGCTGAAGAGGCCACGGCAGCAGCAGCAGCAGCAGCAGCAGCAGCAGCAGCACCCACTGCAGCAGCCAACGCATGTGGGCTGCGTGCCGAGGGGCGCTGAGCAACAGCAGGGACCGTCAGCGGTGCGGCAAGGTGGAAGCGGCCGAGTTGCACGTGAAGTCGTCATTGCAGGTGGGAAGGCCGGCGAGCTTACGCAGACAGAAGCACGAACACGGCCGAAGCGGGCCCACGGGCGCCCTGCAGGCCAACCTGGTCCGTTACCGTACGTGTGCTTGTCGCAGGCTGGCGCCTGGCCGGCGGGCGGTATTACTGTGTTGCCCTCCTGCGATAGCATGCCGGCACCGTGCTCTGACGTTTATACTTTTAAGTAGAGCACCGCAGAGTTGCTTGCGTACTTGCCTTTGGCAGCAGCATACGGTACGCGCGCCGTGTCATCGCCCTGCACCCCTACTATTAAGCCCACATGCAACTTGTGGCTTGCGATGCTGCTGCGTGTGCACCCCTATTACACCTCATCTGCCCAACAGAGCCGCTGCTCGACGACCCCACGGGTGGCCCCGCTGCGCTGCCTAAAGTCTTCGAGGGCCGGAAAACGGAGAGGGCCATATCTGTTCCGGAGGCGGCTGTGAAGTGCCTGCTGCGACCAGAAGTCCTGGCGGAGGCCCGGGAGAGATACGCACAGGTCAGGGCGTCAGCAGGGCCCAGGCCCAACATGTTGAGGAAATACATTGTGGCAGTGTACGCCCGCCGGGGCAGCGACGACCGTACGACGGGCCCGTACCGCGTTCACCTGCTGCAGTGCAGAAGGTCCAATGGTGACCGCCCAGGTTGGCGCCTCAGCAGCCTGGCAGAGCTGTCCAAGCACCTGAAGCTGCCCGACAAGGCAAGCGTGCGTTTCGTGCGGGAGGTGCGGCAGGACCGCACGGTGGTGCTGGTGCTGAAGCCGGGAGGAGGGCAGCAGGGGCCTGGGGTGGAGGCTGATCTGGAGCATGAGGGGGCTCAGGAGGAGAAGGAGGAGGAGGTGGACGCGGGGCAAGCGGCTGTGGGCGAAGGGAAGGAGCAGCTGGCAAGCGGCAGACCTGCTGCTGGCATAGGGCATCGTTTGGTGAGCAGGGGTGTCACAGGCGGTAGCGCTGGCGCTCCGGGCTTTGAGCACAACGGTGGCCAGCCCCTGACGGGGTGGGGAGCAGCAGAAAGGGGCGGGGAGCGGAAGGCAGCAGGGGCAGCAGAGGCCTTGGCGGGTGGCTCGGGGCGGGCGGCGACGGAGCGGCGCTTGGCAAGCAAGGAGGCAATGCACCGCATCCGCAAGGCGGGCGCAGCGGTGGCCCTAACTTCCTCGCACGGCAGGGGATACGGCAGTTCGACCGATGTGGATAAGTGGCACGAGGAGGCGGCGAGCGGGGATGGAGATGAGGATGAATCGGACTACAGCGGCGGCAGCAGCAGCAGCGGCAGCAGCAGCAGCGGCAGCAGCAGCAGCAGCAGCAGCAGCAGCAGCGGCAGCAGCAGCGACGCTGATGCTGGTGGCCACGGTGGCAGCGGCGGCGCTGGAGCAGCCCGTGGCCGCGCCGCTACGTCTCCGCGCCGCCTGCGGGGCTGCGGTGGGGACGGTGCTGCCTGCGGCCATGCCGATGTCGGCGGTGGCACGGGCCAGGGAGGCGGGGGGGAGCCAGGCGGGGACGTGGGAGTCGGCGTCACGGGGGGAAACGGCGGGCGGGGCCATGCGGCGGGTGCATGCCGCCAAGGTGCAGACAGCGTTGGCAATGGGCGCATCGACGGCACCAAGATCTACCTTGGCATGGGGATTTGCCAAGACTTATGGCCGGAAAACCATAAGCGAGACCGCCACAACCCGGACGGCAAGCCGCGGCAGCAGAAGTTGGATGTCGAGGTTTTGGCGGCGACGGCGCCGCCTGTGGCTGCGGCTGGCGCCCCGCAGCGGGCTGCGGGGGAGGGGCCGCCAGCAGCTGCTCCCGGGATGCCAACGGAGGGTGGGGAACTGCCACGGGACCTGCAGCGGTACACGGCGCGCCTCATCTACGGCAACAGACAGCAGTACCTGACCAAATGCGCTGGCTTGGTCGAGGACCTGGGCCTTACTGACGACAACAGCGCCATGCTGACGCGGCTGCCGGATGGGAGGGTGCTGGTGGAGTGGCGAGGGCTGGCGCGAGGTGCCGGCGGCAGGGCCCCAGCTCGTGTGCAGCAGCCGCAGGCTGAAGCACCGACGACGCGACGGCGGCAGGTGCGAGCAGCGGCCGCTGGCATGGGCAAGGCTCCTCGAAGCCGCGCTGAGGGCGGCGAGGCTGCTGGACCGGAGTCGATGGCGGCTCCTGGCAACGGCCACTTCGTCGGGCGGCTTGCCATGTCGCAGCTGTACCTCAAAACGGCCTTCAAGCAACAATTTCTCCATGATTTAGACGAGGGTGATAAGGTGGAGGTCTTTGCGGCGCCGCACAGGAAGCATGATGAGCGGAACACAGCTGCCATCAGGGGCGAGGGCACGGGCGGGGGCGACATGGGTGGGGCCGCGGCGGGCGGCGTTGCAGGGGAGCTGGGGGCGGGCGCAGCCGCCGGCAATGGCGGCGGCGTGGGCGCAAGATACGAAGGCCCTGTCCATATGCCCCTGGCCTTTAGGAACCACCAATGGTACCTAAACCGTGCCAGCTGGCTATCGCGCTGCTTTGGAACGATCACACACAGAGGCCAGGTGCGGCTGTCGCCGCTTCCGGGTGGACCCGGCACCAGTTTATTGGTGGAGCCGCTCGAGCCGTCTTGGCCGTCTGGGCCGTCTGGGCGCAGTCCCGAGCCAGCGGACGGACAGCCCACCTTGGGGGCTGGGGCTGGCGGGGGGCAGGGGCAGGAGGGGGAAGGCAGAGATGTGCCAGCGGGACAGCGTGCGGTGGTGCGGAGGGAAGGGCAGCAGCCGGAGACGGGCGCAGGGGATGACAGGACGCGGCGGGAAGGCTCAGTGCCGGCAGGGGCCGACGGCTTGGCGGCGGGGGAGCACCAGTCAGGTGTGATGTGGGAGCCAGGGTATCGGATTAATGCTTTATGCGCAGAAGCAGCAGGTAGCAGGTCCGGGGCAAGACGAGGTTGATGGCAGTTGCGAGCCCGGATTTCGCCCGGAGTAACGCCCGCTTTTGTCAATTGGCGCAATCCAGCCGCAAGCCCGTGTATACGGCGCCTTCATGTGCTGATGGCCAGTACCGGTAGCACGCATAGCAGCATTCCCCTAGCGCGGTTGTGCTACTTGAGGCACGTCCAGCAGTGTACGCATCTTGGTGTCTCGGATTTCCCTTGCTCACAACGGTTTGCAGTTATAAGGTGGCCGCTTGACGACACAGTTGCAAATTTGGACTGCCGTTTGCATGAGCCTCACGTGGCGACTCCCAACCGCTCCCTTCATGCCCTGCCCCGCGTAGGAGACGGCCCTCTGGCAGCGCCACCTGTCGGGCTGGCCGCGGCTGCGGGCCTGCAGCAGCAAAGCGGTGCAGCCCAGGTGGAGCATACCCCTGGCAATGCGCCTTTGGACAGCGCTGGAATGTCCAGCGCCGCCCACCAGCCGCCGCCCGCAGTGGTCGAGGGGTCGGGCCACCCGCACAGTGGGCCAGCGGCGGTACAGGGCGTGCAGGTATCCGGACTGTCTCCCCCTCAGCCGCAGGCGCATGGTGAGCTGGCAGCGGCGCCCGTGCGGCGTGAGGGGTCGGGCCAGCCGCACGCTGGTGCGGGACAGGCGCAAGGCCAGCTACAGGCGCCTGGTACACACGCGCCGGAGCCCGTGGTTCAGCCACACGTGCCCACGCGTGAACAGCGGCAGCAGGTGCCTTCCGGGAAGTCGGAGCTGCCACACATGCACCAGCAGGCGCCAGCAGTGATGCAGCTTGTGCAGCCGCAGGGCGCATCACTGCCACCGCAAGCGCAACTCGGGCAGAACCAGGCGCCAGCGGAGCAGCAGCCGGCCGCGGTGGGGCCTGTGGGCCTCCCCGCATCCAGCCTGACCCCCGCCACCCTGTGCGGCTACGTGGCCTCGGAGGAGCAGCTGCCCCCTGTGCGGGATGGCGAGCTGCGGCGGTGCGGCTTGACCTGCCATCCCGACCTGGCGCCCGAGATGCGTGCCGCCATAGACTCATGGCTGCAGGCGCTGGGGCCGGGGGGCCTGGCGGAGGCGGACCCCCTGTCGCAGCAGGTGTACCTTGGCGACCTGCCCAGGCAGGTACGGGAGGCGCATCGCGTGTGGGCGCAGCAGCACCCGCACGTGGCAGCTGCGCTAGCCGAGGGTCAAGCCATTGCCGAGCGGAACGGCTTGGGGGCAGAGAGGGAGTGGACCGCTTGCCGTGTGGCGTCGCGGCTGGGGTGGCTGTGGAAACCGGACGGGGGGTGGCCTGAGGGCCGGATGGAGCTGGAGGGGGTGGAGTGTTTTGTGGACGAGCAGCTAGGGCGCAGGGGGCTGCGAGCCCGGGTGGGGATAAGGAAGGGGGAGCCGGTGGGCGTTGTGGGCGGGTACGTCATGCCGGCGGGTGCGTCCAGCGCCTTCGTCTCGCGTGGGTTTGAGTTCTGCACACCTGAGGTGAAGGAGGAGCTAGGCAGGCGGGCGGGGCGCGACCTCGCCCCTGCCTGGCGGGTGCTGGCCTGGTCCTACATGGGCGACTACTGCGCAGGTAGGAGACCTCGTCTCCGCCATACCGGCTGACCACTATGCATGCCTGGCAGCATTGCGCCTTGTGGTATCCGTATTGTCTGGGGAAGGGGGCCATGGGGGCTGTTGTTGACGAATCTGGAGTGCAGCTCTGCTGCCCGGCTTCAAGGTGACGGCCGTTGGCGTCATGCGAGACCACGTGGTTGCCTCACTGTTCGTGCGCGCAGGCCACAAGCTGTGCATGCTAGGGTACGGCAACCTGGCGGCGCTGGTCAACGACCCACGGGTCAACCCCCGGGCCTGGCAGCAGGGCAACGACGTTGGGGCGGAGGAGGGCGGGCAGCAGCAGCAGCAGGAGCCGCCGCACCGGGGGGCCAACTGCGTGGTGGGTGGATGAGAGCGCTGCAGGCGCTTCAGGCCTGTTGCGACCGCGACCATAGCTAATAGCTGGCGTGATTTAGGTGCATCTAGTGCTGGCTGAGTTGAACAATTCACTGCTTTGTTAGCAATGACCGGTAAGAGTTTGGGGGTCTGCCTATCGCCCTGACCTGCAGGTTGTGCCTGTGGTGGCACGTGGGCTGGTGCTGCCTGTGCTGGTGGCGGTGCGGGACATCCAGCCCGGGGAGGAGCTGCTACGGGACTACGGGGCGGACTGGTGGAGGCAGGAGGAGTTTGCGAGGGCGTGGTGGTACCTGGAGCGCTGCATGGACAGGGCGCAGCTGGAGCAGCTGCTGGTGGGCGGGGTGGCGGGCGCTCCTGGCGAGTAGGTCTGTACCTATCACGCACGCGTGTACCGTACTGTGCAATTCCGGCACGGGTTTGGTTTTTTGGTACGCAAACACAGTTGTGCACGATACAGGCGGGGGCAAGCGCACTGCGCACGGTTGGTAGCCGACTGCTGGGTATTGGTACCGCGTGCACGTTTGTGGCCCTAGGCATTCGGGGCCATGGCTGGAGGGAGGTGGGGCCTGGCCAGCCTATGCGTACGATTGTGGATGGACCATCCAGACTTCCATAGTAGCTACGGTAGGCTGTGGTAGCGATAACTGGAGGCCCGCTCGTCGTGGCTTATCCTTTGATGGAGCTGGTTGCTCCTATCCATACAGCGAGAGGAGTGGGAAAACCCGTGTCCTTGACTGACGGGACCAGCTCTGTTTCCCGAGTGGGACGGGGCTGGGCTCTGGAAGGAGAACAAAACTGTAAAACCATACACACATCTACGCCGATGGCGTTGGAAGTGCAGGTGGTGGCCTACTGGTTTTGGGGGAGTAGGCCGAAGAGGGAGGGCTCCAATGGGGCATGGGTGGCAACTACCATACGGTGTACGGCATGAAGGGGGTCTTCGAGTACTCAGCATTGCGTTCGACTGCTCCTATAGTAGGCAGAAGCTCTTGCGTTGCGGTTTGTCCCCGCCAGTCCGTCCAGGCCAGCCGTTGTGCGTGAGCAGCATGGCATACGGTGCTACGGCTCTGTGCGGCTGTTGCCTTTGCCCTTTGCCTGAGACGGGGAGCGCCTTTGGCCTGTGAGGTTCACCTTGTGCCCTGGTGTGCGCTCCTGTTGCTGGCTGTGGCCTGTGGGTGCTCAACCTGGCTCGTGCGCGGGTTGAATGTAGTAGGATGCGGTGGCGGGTGCGGTGGGCAGCTGTGCGCAAAGGGCCGCCGCCACCAGGTGCGAAATTGTACGGCTAACTGGGCGACGCGGCACGACCCGGTGATGTTTGTCACAGTACCAATACGGACAGCATCAAGCCACACAATGATACAGCCTCTCGTGCAGTGCCAGGCAAGTAGAGCACTGGTGTCCTGCCGTCGTGCCCTCGGTCATGCATTGAACCCACTGTACCCAAGCGGCAACGCATGTTGCAGCGCATAAATCTGAAGATATGAGCCTCATAATGGCCTAGGGACGGGACTGCAAAGACGGTCGCACGCAGAAGGGTTCGGCTCTTCGGCGGCTACAGCCAATAGCTGCCCGTTCAAAGGAGCGCATCGACAAGGTGAGATACTATGCATACATTAGGTAGTTTGCAATGGAGATTTCCTTAGGGCCTGAGGGCAGGTTACGCTTTATGATGTCGCAAATGCGCGTGCATGCTTGTGAAGTAGGCGTCCACGGTCCAGCGAGAAGCGTTAAACTCGCTCTTACGGCTCATTCTACAGACCTTGGTGTCGTGGCACATGAGAACTGGGTGCGGGGCAGTAGCGTTTCTGCCCTCGGACGCCCGGGTGCTCGGTATCCTAGGGTATTTACAAGAATGTCACGTCATGTTGTCTTGAAATAAATGACCTCAGCCGTTCGGCACAGAAAGAACGGGCCGGGCGTGTGGGCCAAGGTACTAAAGCAGGTAACCCGAAAGGGGAACACTGTCTTGCACCACCCAGTCCATAATCCAGTGATTGTCAGTATGCCAAAGAACGTGTGGCGACCCCGCAGGCACAGTACAACGGAACGTGGACCCTGCAGCCGTCTGTAGGCTCCTGCGGTTGGGGCAGCAACTCGGTGGTCGGACTGGCAGCCACCACCATGGACCCACCGTCCGCGGCGTGGGGTCAGACGGGGCCCAGCAGCCAGGGACCTGGGGCCCTGCCTGCGCCGCCGCCTGGTGCTGGGGGCTGGGGCATGGCCGGACATGGCCAGCAGGAGCCCGATAGGGCTGAGGAGCGGGTAGCCAAGCGGGCGCGACCGGACCCAGCAGCGGCAGGCAGCATTCACCAATTTGTCGTTCCCGCGCGCGCGCTGGCAGGGAGGGTAGATACTGACGCAGGCCGTGGGGCAGAGGCCGCCGGGGCAGGGGGCAGCTTGGCAGGGGCCGCCCGTGCACTCGGCAGCGGTGATGCGGCCCGCGCCCAAGAAGACGTGGGCGGGGCTGCCCTGCTAGACGCAGACCTTGACCCGGCCTTACGCGGCCATGCACCGCGGAGGACCGCGGAGTATCCCCGCACGGGCGGTGCGTTCAAGCCCGCCTCAGCTGGCAGCACCATAAGCCCTGGAAACGGCATCGGCGCCACTCCAGGAGGAGACAGCGATGTCAGCGAAGGTTCGGTTGATGCATCGCTGGGCGGCCTCAACCCGGGGCGCTCAGGGCTGGGGCGGCCGGGGCTAAGCGGGGCCAGTGGTGGCGGCAGCGGCAGTGCCAGGGGGAGCAGAGGGAAGGGCGGTGCTAGGGCACCACCAGGGGGGCACTGTGGAGAGCAGGCCTCATCAAGCGACGAATTTGATGTGGCCCCGGCCCATGGCTGTGCGGCGGGGCCCTGCGGTGACCAGGTGGAGGGTAGAAACGTCGGGGACGCGGGAGACTGGGGCGCGGACCGGCGTCCCGGCGGCCAGGAGGACGGGGTTGAGGAGCCCACAGCTGCCCTGTGCGGGTCGCATGCCGCTGCTGCCGCCGCTGCTGCTGCAGCTGCTGCAGCCGCCCCTGCTGCTCCCCATCCTGCTCCTCACCGGCGGCCTGGCCGCATGGGTTCCACGTGCGCCGAGTACACGAAGTTCACCGGCTCCGCATGCTGGGTGAAGGAGCCGATACGGTGCAGATTTGGCGACCCTCCGGACAAGGATACAACGCGAGATGTGGAGGTGTACGGCAGGGAGGCCGACGGCTCGCTGACAGCCCCGTACGCCGCACAGCTGGAGGGCAACTGGCGGCTGACGGGTTTGAGGGATCTTGGCAAGGCCGTGGGCGCCAAGAAGGGTGACTGGCTGCGGATGACTTGGGAGATGGTGAAGGGGGCGGGCAAAGGTGCGGCTGGGGGCCTGTTCGGTCTGGTGATACAAAACGTGGGGCCACGTGCACTCCACAAGGCGGCAATAGGAGGGCCGTGGGCGCCAGTTCCGAGGCAGGCTGGTGCAGGAGCAGTCGGGTTGGGGCTGAACCGGCAGGGCGGCGCAGGCGGGTCGGGTCAGCCGGCCGCTGGCCACCAGGAGCGGCAGCAACCGCGGGACGTGCGCGAGACGACCATGCGGTGAGGCAGCTGAGTTGCAATGGCAGCGATGCGCCCCTTTCGACGCACATCTGTCTCGGCATGCCCTTGAAGGCGCTGAGCTGCTGGTCTCATTGCATTGCTTACTCTTGCGCTGTCCTCAATGCGCTGCATACTGTTGTGTAGCTCGCGCTGGCCTGGATGCAGACCGTATAGCTTGAACTGGAAGCCCCTGTCGATGCACCTTAGCCATGTCCGCATGTCTCCGTGCCATGTGCCATCCTTGACACGCCCTGTGCAAAACATTGCCTTTTGGATCGCTATCTCCTTTGTCCCACGGAGCCACTGCAACTCCATACGTACATAGGCCATGCACCGCAGGGGTGAACAACTGGTCAGGGGCGGGCCCACAGCTTGGCCATTAAACCACGGCCAGCAAGGTTGACGGTTACCGCGCTGCACCTATTATAACGTGCCCACGCCCTGCGCGCGATTGCGAGACGCCTTCAACCCTCAGAGTCCCTCCCGTCCTGCGCGCCCCGCCCCTTTCCGCAGAGCACGTTATGTCGCAGCAGGAGGCCTGGCCCTCCGCAAGGTCGCGCCCGTGAGGCGAACACTGGCCTCCCCGTCCGCCTTGCCCGACAGGGAGGGGGGCGCAGGGGGCCCTGCCGCGGGGCGTGCAGAGCAGAGTCCGGCAGGGCTGGAGGCGGAGGGGCAGGAGGCGGCGGAAAAGCAGCAGAGAGGTCGGCGGCAGGCGGGCGCTCAGGCGCTGCGCAAGACCAGGAAAGGCCACGACTCCGACGGCAGCGACAGCGGCAGCGATGGAGGGGCTGGGGGCAGGGGCAGGAGCCCGGCAGGGTTTGGCGCCAGGGCACCGCGCCAGCGCCGGGGGCGCGATGGGTATGGGGATGGGGGTGTGGGCAGGGACCGCGACAGCGGGGAAGAGCCGATAAGGGCACCGGACGGCGACACGGCGGGTGGCGGCGACGGGGGGCCGGAAGGGCAGCGGCGGGCATTGCCGGGGGGCGCTGGAGGCACGGCAGCGCAAGTGGTCTCCCGAAAACGGCCGGCGGCCTCCCCTGCGCGACTGCAGCGGCTGCGGGTTACACCTGGGGGGCGGGACGGAGATGCCGGAGGGCTCAGCGACGGCGGCGGCGGCGGTGCTGGCGGCGATGGCGGTGGGGGCGGTGATGGAGTGCCCGCTGGCGCAGCTTTGAGAGGAGGGCCTGGGCAACAGCGGGACGGGGCTGTGCACGGGGCGCGGGGCGAACGGCGGCGGCGCCTGAACGCTCGTCGGACGGCGGCTGCGGGCGACGGTGAGCACAGAGCGTCGGCAGCACTTCCTTTCCTACAACCCTATGCCCACATGCGCTGTGTGGCGCTGTGCCTAACTGCCATATGTCCACAGCCGGTGCCCACAGACGGTGCGTAACCGTTTGCAAGCAGCTGCATGCATTTCGTGTACAAGACACGACATCCCAGTTGTGCCCTGCGCGCAGGTGGTGCACCCCAGGCGGAGCCTCCTGTCGCCGCCATGGCCATGCCGCCTTGCGACCGAAGGCTGAGGTCCGGGCAAATCGGCCTGAACGCTGATATTGTACCGTGGTTCCTGCAAGACAAGGACATTCTTGGCCAGAGGGGTGAGAACGGCGGCGCGCAACCAGGCGGCGCGGCGGCACGACGGCGCACGGCTGCGCAAACGGTGAAGCTGTTTGTGGGACGCGAATCCTTCCAGGTCTTGTTGACGCAGGAGGCGACCAAAAGCCCCACGCTGTCGTGCCCCAGGGAGGTCCAGGAGAAGTTGGGACTGAAGCAGGCGCCCAAGGACGGCGTCAGGGTGCAGCTGGTGCACCGCGTGGGGCAGGGTGGTAAGGTGGAGGTGGAGGTGCGGCTGCTGGAGCAGCAGCTGCAGCAGCAGCAGGGCGGTGCGGGCGCCTCGGCAGCTGAGGCCGACGCGGGTGGAGCGGCGCAGGACCAAGGCGGCGTGGGGCCATCGGCGGGGCCAGGTCAGCACTGGAACGAGGGGCTCGGTGCTGGGGAGGCCCATGCCCTGCCGGAGGGGCTGCTGGTGGCTGCGGCGGCTGACGGCAGGGCCCCGTCGCCAGTCGTGGCCGGGTCTGCGGCAGGTGTGGGGCGTGAGGAGGGTGCAGGGCCGGCAACGGTCACAGCTGCTGCCGGCGGCGGCCAGGCCCCGCGCCCGAGCATGGCACCGCCTCCAGGAGCGGCAGGCGGGCAGGGCCAGGCGGAGGGAGCTGCCGCGGGTGCCGCGGCCACCGCGGCTGCCGGGGGAGCTACAAACCTTGCCGCGGCCGTGGGGCGAGGGCGCCGGGCGGAGCTGCCAGGAGGCACGGCGAAGCGGGGACGTGACTTGCGCCCCGGTCAGGCAGGGAGTGTGGCAGTGGAGGGGCAGCGGCAGCGCGGACGGCCAGCAGGGGATGGGGCGACTAGGGGGCAGGATCCAGGAACCAGCCGGGAGCGGCCAGTGGCGGTGAGGGTGCGGGAGCCGCAGCCACGCCCGGCCATGTCCCCACCGCCAGCCCCACAAGGACGAGAGCTGGAGAGGGGCGAGGTGCAGGAAGGCCCTAGGTGTGTGGCGCTGGGCCAACGAGTACTCCAGGGACCAGGGGGGCCGCGTGCGGTGGGCCAACCGGCTGGTCTCGGTCGGTCAGGGGCGGGGGCGACGCGGGCAGCTGCAAGCGGGGCAGTAGACGCGGCGCTGCGGCCGTGTGCTGCGGCAGGCGGGGAACACGGATGCGGAAACGTGCCTGGCGACGGCGCGGGCACGTCCGACGCAGTGCAGCCTGCGAGTGGTAGTGGCAGCCTGCAGCGGGAGGTTGCAGGGGCCCGCGATAGGGCAGGCGGGCAAGCGCACGCCAAGGACTCGCCCAGTCTCCCGCAGCAGGTGCCGGCTGAGCAGCAGGCGCATACCGGGCAGGACCAGGCGCCGGGTGAGCGGCAGCAAGCTGCAAAGGAGCTTTTGGCCCTGCCGGCCTCCAGCCTGACCCCCGCCACCCTGCGTGGGTTCATCGACTCCGAAAAGCAGCTGCCCCCCGTGCGGGAGGAGGCAGGGGAGTGGCGGCTGTGTGGCCAGACCTTCCACCCCAGCCTTGCGCTTGAGGTGCGTGCCGCCATGGACACGTGGCTGCAGGGGCTGGGGCCGGGCGGCCTGGCGGAGGCAGACCCGTCCACGCAGCAGGTGTATGTGGGCGGGCTGGGCGAGGAGGTGTCGGAGGTGCACCGCGCGTGGGCGGAGCAGCACCCGCACGTGGCGGTGGCGCAGGCAGTGGTGCAGGGGCACGGGCTGAACGCTACGGACATAGCCTGCCACCTGGCGTCGCGTCTGGGGTGGTTCGAGGATTGGGGCGGGCCCTGGCCTCAGGGCCCGGTGGAGTGGGAGGGAGTGGAGGCGTTCTGGGACCAGGACAGGGGGTGCTGGGGGCTGCGCGCTACGGGGCCGGAACCGATCGAGACAAGCAGCGTCATCGGTATCTGTGCGGGTTACGTCATGCCAGCGGACGTGTCACGCACGTTTGTCTCGCGTGGGTTCCAGTTCTGCAGCACGGAGGTGAACGCGGAGGTGGCAAGGAGGGCGAGGCGCAAGGAAGATCTCACGCCTGCCTGGCGGGTGCTGGCGGGGTCTTACATGGCCGACTGCAGTGGAGGTGAGGTGTAAAACGCTACCTGAGGTGGGCAATGTCCTCTCTGCCGAACGGCCATCACACTCACTCGCAGCAGGTTTCCCTCTGACCATGTTTTAAATTGGATGATGTTGGAGCTGTCTTGTGACAGGACATACTCCTCCGCTGTCAACGTTGATATGCTAGAGCTCAACTACGTGCTGAAGGAGAACATTTCCGTCCCTGTCTTGTGCGCGCAGGCCACAAGCTGTGCATGCTGGGGTACGGCAACATGGCGGCGCTGGTCAACGACCCACGGGTCATCGCGGGCGACGTGGTCGGGCCCGGTGGGCTGGTGGGCGCGGACGCAGGGCAGCAGCAACAGCAGGAGCCACCAGGAGCAGGAGCCAACTGCGTGGTGAGTCAAGCGAGTACAGCCGCGTTGTGCGTTTGCAGGGCGTCTTTGCGCGCTGTTGAAAACATACACCTGTGGTTGGTCCGTTTTCATTGTGTGAGTTGCCAGGCAAGTGGCTGCATACCGTGTGCATGCCGTACGTATGAACGCTGCGCATACGTTTATTTAGGGAATGGGTATGCGTGGGGGCTATGCTTGTTCAGGAGCAACCGCCTGATACCGTAATCGACCGCCTGTCTCCGCCATCCACAGATCGTCCCCGTGGTGGCTCGCGGGCTGGTGCTGCCTGTGCTGGTGGCGCTGCGGCAGATAGGCCCTGGAGAGTGGCTCATCCGGGAGCCCGGGGCGGAGGAGCGGGAGAAGAGCTACTTGGAGGCGTGGGGCTACGTGAGGCGCGTTCGGCGCTGGGACGACAAGCAGCTGGGGATGCTGCTAGGGCACCGCGAAGCAGAGGGCACCTGAAGTACTGAGTTGCGCTTACCGGCACTGACTGGGGCTGAGAGTCAAGCATTGCAGCAGGCCGTGGGCTGGATTCCTGGGCGGCGCCCTCCACAGTCCTATCTTGTTGTGGAGGGGTCGTACCGGTAGGGTTTGATGCAAATTCGCTCTGGTCTGGCCAGTTGTTCGTGTCTTGGTTTGGGAGCTTGGGACTTAGTTTTGCGCAGTTGGGCACGTCCACGGGAGGCAGGAGCGGTCGGTTGTGACGAAGCAAGTGTGTGCGATGGGCCATTGTGTTGCTGCCCCTTCCATTTCTTGTCGGCTTTTGACAGTGGGGATGCGGTAGCTCAATGCAGTGCGCTTGGCATTTTCTGTTAGCAAGAGCTAGAGCCCAGGTGATTGGTGGCTTCCTTAACCTCTACCGTACTGGGTGGCCTCTATCTGGTGCCACTTGAACGGCATGCCATACGGTAGGTAGGTGGCCGTACGTGAAACGAATAGCTGCTGAGGTCGTGAGGCGCTAAGGGAGCCCCAGAATGTGATATCCAAGGACCGAAGGACGTACCGTTGTGGCTCTGGCATTTTTGCTGCTGAGGGCAGCTGGCACGGCCTGCTGATTTGCCCCTTACTGCCGTTTGGTACCGTACAGGCAGCGCCACACACACGGCTGTTGTGCCAACAATGTGGAACGAACACTGGTACCGGTATCTCCATTGGTGTCCTGGGAGCTGCACCCTTGTCCACTGTCCGACGGTTCGTTCCTGCATTTAGCGTAGCGGAGTAGCGGAAACTCGCATGTAGGCTTTCGTGCTTAGGATGGGTACGGCAGCGTTCCAACCTGCTGCAACCGGCAACCGCTAAGGATGCAACCACAGTAGCCCGTCCTAGCCCGTCGAACGATCTCGGTTGCCCTCAGCAACGAAACTTGCGCAGCAGCCTACCCATGGCTGCGACCAACCATCAGTACAGTTCCGTAATGTCATCATAGCCAAACAGGGGGATGTAGAAGATGCATTAGGCACCGGCCCGCAAAGTTTGCAGCGTCGCAACAACAACCACTTGAGTTGCCTGGCATGCCAACACGCAGTACCGCGGCGGTAGTGAAGACGAGTACCATACTACCAGGTACTGTTGCCGTACGCTTTGCCTGCAGGCCCATGACGCTTCATTCCCGGGCCCATGCATCCCTTTCCATCAGTCCAGCACACCACCTCTTAGCAGACTCACATCTGCGCAAGCAACCACAAGCGGTTGCTTGTCCGTTGCACACCCAACAGCGCCCCGCTCCTTGCTGCACCGCCCTAACCATGACGCCGACTGGTACGGATGAGCCTGAGCGGCTCCCTAGGACGGAGCTGCGCGCAGACACCAAGCACGCCCCTGTCAATGCCCTGCTGCTGCGTCAGCGCCAGCCCCCAGCAGCCCCTCCATCGTCCTGTCGTCGAAGCGCCGGCTGCCTGTGAGGTACCTCCACGCCCTCACGAAGCCCTTCTCACGCCACCACTCCGCCCCGTAGTCCCGCAGCAGCTCCTCCCCGGGCTGGATGTCCCGCACCGCCACCAGCACAGGCAGCACCAGACCGCGAGCCACCACCGGGACAACCTGCCGAGAGGGGACCCGGAACAGCGGAACACAGTGCGCGTTCAACAGGCGTACCCGAGCAGGTTTAAGCCGGCAGGAAATGGCGTATCCGTACAACAGCAGCTGCCTTGTGCCGCTGACCGTAAGCCACCTGTGCATGCTCACGCAGTGCTGGAATGCGGTAAGAGGCCAAGCAATACCACTCCGAAGTACTGTTCAACTCACCGCGCAGTTCGCTCCCTGGTGCACTGCTGCGGGGTTGTGTTGGTGGTGCTGCTGCCCTCCGCCCACTCCGTCGCCGCCCAGCGGGTTGACCCGCGGGTCATTGACCAGCGCCGCAAGGTTGCCGTACCCCAGCATGCACAGCTTGTGGCCTGCGCGCACGACAAACAACATCGTTATGCGTCTTCAGGCGTGCAACCACAGGTTGGGGAGGCCGGGGGTAGCAGAAGCGCCCTTCCCACTCCATCATCCGGTCTCCCATTTTGTGGCAAGCACATCGCGGTGCAAAGCCAATAGTTGGGCCAATGAACATAATACCCTACCAGGAGAAAACCCATGCAGAAGTCGTAAGCAAGCCTCAAGCACGTGCATACGAGCGCTGCAAGAGGGCACGAGCAGATACCCTGCAACTGGCCTCACCTCCACTGTAGCCGGTCATGTAGGACCACGCCAGCACCCGCCAGGCAGGGGTGACGTCGCGCCCCGCCCTCCTGTCCAGCTCCGCCCTCACCTCCGCGCTGCAGAACTGGAAGCCACGCGAGACAAACGTGCGTGACACGTCAGCTGGCATGACGTATCCGCTTGCAACGCCGATGACGCTGCTCCTCGCAATGTGCGCCGTTGCGCGCAGCCCCCTGCGCTCACCAGCAGCGCCCCCGAACGGCTCGACACCCTCCATCTCGACGCGTCCCTGCGGCCACTCCTGATCCCACTTCGCACTCCACCCCAGAAGCGAGGCCACCCCGTCCGCGACCTGTTCAGGGTCCAAGTTCTGCTCCTGAAGTACCGCCTGGCCTTCCTGCAGCGCCGCCTCTACGTGCGGGTGCTGCTGCGCCCACGTGCGGTGCACTTCCAGGACATCCTCGCCCAGCTCGCCCACATACAGCTGCTGCGTGGACGGGTCAGTCTCCGCCAGGCCCCCCGGCCCCAGCCCCTCCTGCCACGCGTCCATGGCGGCACGCACCCCGAGCGCCAGGTCGGGGTGGAAGGTCAGGCCGCACCGCCGCAGCTCCCCGTCCCCTTCCCGCACGGGTGGCAGCTGCTCCTCCGAGGCCACGTACCCACACAGGGTGGCGGGGCTCAGCCTGGACGCCGGAAGGCCCTGAGCTGGTGGCGGCTGTGCTGGCGCGCCTTGCTGCCCCTGGTCTGCCAGCCGCTGTTCCCCTTGCGCTTGCGGCAGTACGGGAGGCTCCTGCGGCTGCACCGCAGGGGCCTGTTGCTGCACTGGGCGCGCCGGAGGACCCTGGTGTGCCGGCGCCAGCGGTAGTTGAGCCAGGCCAGCTGGAGGGTCGAGGGCCGCATGCTGGACAGCGCTGCGCGCTAGCTGCTGTCCGGACGGCGCTCGCCCCTCGCCACCCTGCTCCTGCTCCTGCTGCTCCAACGCTGTGACCCCAATCTGCTCATATTCCTGGCCCTCACGTCCCACTCTCTGGCCGCCCTGCGCCGCCCCAATCCCGTCCGCCTCAGCTGCCGTGGGCCCCGCACTGCCCAGCTGCTGCTCCGGCCTTACCTGCGACTCCGCCTCCACCGCACCGCCCCGCCCGACGGGAGGCAAGGCTGTTGTCGTATTGGCCGCCTGCCCGCCCTCCGCAAACGTCGTCCCTGCCACCGTCTGTTGCTGCCCCGGCGGCGGTGCCTGCAGCTGCTCAGGCTGGGCCAGGGGATGTCCCCCCTGCCCCCGAGGTTGCACGGGAGGCACCTGTGGCTGCTGCACGGGGTTTGACGCGGGTTGTTGCGGCGCCCGCTGTTGTGCAAGCGGCACCTGCTGTTGCGCATGCGGCCCCTGCTGCTGCACCGGAGGCAGGTGCGGTGGCAGGAGAGGGGCCTGCGGTGACCCGGCTTGCGCCTGCCGGTGCACGGGTGGCACCTGCGGATGCTGGGGAGGGCCTTGCGGCTGTACCTGCTGCCGTACAAGGCACGCCGCCGGACGGTGCCACGCGTTGAGCTGGCCTGCCTCCGCACACTGCCCGGGGCCCGTGGGCTGTCGTGGCTGCTCCTCTTCCATGGACGGCTGCGGCTGAGGGAGGATCGGTGCCTGGAGGTGTGCGTCCATTCCGTCACCTGGTATCTGCAGTTGCTGCATCGGGCCGCCGGCCGTGTGCGCAGGCTGCACGGCAGCGGAGGTGCCAGCGCCGTCACCGCTTGCGCATAGGGCCTCCCCCACGGGGAGGGGGCCACCTCCCTGCAGCCCAGCGTCCCGTGCTGTTCCTGCCCACGACCGGACCTCACACTGCAAGTCCGCACCCGCACCACCCTGCACCTGCCCCGCTGCCTGTAACACCCCGCCTCCTCTGGTAGTACACTCCGCCGTCCCATGCGCTGCCTGCTGCGCCGTCTCCCAGGCCGCCTTGCTTCCGCCCTGCCCTCCTTGCTGCCGCTGGACCTCCGCCGCTGACGGCCCCACCTGCCCTTCCTGCCGCCCCTGTGTACACGCCGCTGATAGCCCCACATCCCTTCCTTGCTGCCCCCGCGCCTCCGCTGATGTGGGCGCCGTGTACTCCTGCAGAAGCTGCACAGCTGCCGGCCCTGCGCCTTCATGGACCTGCACATTTGGACCCTCTGCCGCCTCAGCTGCCGGCGCCCGTGCGCCGAACAACCGTTCCGTCGGCACCGCTGCGGGCCCTGCCCCTCGCTGGCCCTCCACCGCCTCAGCCGCCCCCAGACCGTCACCGCCCTGCTGCTCAGGCCGCAGCCTCAGCTCCACCTCCACCACCCCGCCCTCCCCCACGCAGCGCAGCAGCTGAATCGCCGTGCCGTACGAGACGCCGGGTCCCAAAGCAGCCCGAACCGGCTCGGGACAGGAGAGCTCCGAGCTACTGCCCTGCTTCTGCCTAAGGGCGACCAAGAAGCATTTCCGCACGTGGCCCTGGCGAACGAAGAGCCGAACGCGGTGAACAGCTACGCCTTCGTTTGCTGCCGTGCCGCTGGGCAGCAAGCCGGCACCGCTGCCGGCTGCGTGCTCCTGCTGCCCCTGCTGCTGAGCCTGCATGGCTGCACGCGTGCGGGGCAAGATGTCCCGGGCTTGCAGGAACCATGGCAGGATACCCACTCCTATCCGGGTGTAGCACAACCTCAACTTGCGGTCGCATATGGCAGCTGCTGTGCCGGGGGCGGGCCCAGACCTGGTGAGGTCCGTTGGGGGCTCAGCCAGGGGTATACCACCTGGGCGAGCACAGCACGCGTGGGAAGGATGAAGGACATGAACTTGTTTTCTTGAGTTGGATTGCTTAAACCCATCAGTGCGGTAGCAAGGTGGGAGTATCGCAAGGGCATAGCAGCAACACACAGTAGCCCCTAGCATCCACGCTGTGAGGGAAACCAGGGCAGAAGACCCATGCGCACCTTCTGACGTAGCACGTCGCCGCTTCGTTGCTTGCAGTTGCTGCTGACCCATTCCCGCCTGGGGTGCCCCTGGCCCAGTACCTCCGTCCCGCCTCTTCTCCCCTGCAATGCCGCCTCGAACCGCCACCCCTCCCTGCTCATTTCCCTGCTGCTCCACCCTGTGCTGTCCCGCCACCGCGCCCCCATGTGCCCCCTCCTGTCCATGACCTGCAGCCAGCCTCGCAGCCACCAAGTCGACAGCATAAGGCTCCGCAGCGCGGCTGTTGTGTGCCGCTTCCGCAGCATGGGGCGCCGGTGATGGCTCTCCGCCGGACCCCATCCACTCTGCTAGCACCCTAGCTCTGCCCTCGGGCCCGTCGGGAAGGCGAGACAGGCACAAAATGCCACTCCTCTGTCCAAAGCACTGCCATAGCGGCTGAGCAGCATTGAAGTACCAGTGGCCGCAGTTCTTCAGCAGAAGGGTGAATGGGCCATAGCGGGTGGGGTCGCTGCCGGCCGCTGCGGTGCCACCTGCTGCTGCACCTGACCCCGTGCCTTCTGCCGGGCCCCCGGAAGCCGCCACCTGCTCCCCAGCTTGCGTGCTGCACGGCACGGCAAAAAAGTCCACGTGCTGGCCCTCCTCCACATCAGGTAGCAGCTTGCCTTTGGTGGCCTGGGGTAAATGCAGCTGTGATTGTACTAGCCGGCCCACAGAGCCGCTGTCGCCTCCGCCGACAGTGTGGCCTCCGCTGGCGCCTTGTGCGCTGCACGGCGCCGGCGCCTCGCATGCCTGCCGCTGCGGGTAATCCACCCCTGAGCGCCCCCGCCGCTGCGCCCGCCGCTCCACCAGCACCCTCCCATCCGGCAGCCGCGTCAGCATGGCGCTGTTGTTGTCAGTGATGGCCAGGTCCTTGGTGAGGGCGGGGCAACCTGCCAAGTATATGACGTGATGGCTGAACCTGAGGCGCATGGGGTAGCGCCGGAGTGCCCGCGGCGCTTGGCCCTGCGCCGAGGGGCCCGCCCCCGCCGCCGCAGCCCCATCGTGCTGGCCCACGCTGCTTGCCTTCGGCAGCCCTGTTGCCGCCCACACCTCCACAGCAACCTCACTCTGCCGCGGCTTGCCGTCCTCGCCGAAGCTACTGGGCCACAGTTGCCGCACTGTCTTAATGCTTAAGCCGATAATGCTGAAGCGAATGCGTCCGTTCCCGGGGCCGTCGGGACCATGACCACCGCGCGCAGCCTCTGCGCTTGCCGCACCCACGGCCCCATCATCGCTGCCGCTGTAGTCCTCATCCGTATCTTCCCCTCCCTCCTCCGTGCCGTTGCTGCCGCTATCGCTGCTCTCGTCACCAACACACGTCCTGATGCGCCGCAGTGCCTCCGCGCCCGCCTGCCGCCGCGCCGCCGCTGCCCGACGGTACCCGCCGGCCTGCCCCTGCACCCGCCCTCCGCTCTGCTCCCCGCCGCCAGCCTGTGCAAGCACCTCCGGCGGCTGACCATCCCCGCCCCTGGCACCTCCACTGCGCTCCTCCATGAACATCACATCGCTGTCGTCCGTGTCGAGCTCCGTCTCATTCCCTCCTCCCTCCCCTCCTTGACCCGACGTGCCCGCGCCCTGCGCTGCACCCTCGCCGTACGTGAGGCGCCTCCTTACGCCAGGCCGGCTGCCACCGTCCTGCTCCTCCTTGATGGTGCCCGCCCCACCCGCCCCTTCGGCTGCTGTCCTACCGTGCACACCCCTTCCGCCTCGCTCCTGCGCCGCCCCTGCGCTCTCTGCCCCATCAAGCCTCCCCTCCGGCTCCACCACCAGCGCAATCGTGTTGTCCTGCCGCACCTCCCGCACCACGCGCACACGCCCCCCGCATGGCAGCTGCAGCTGCTCGCGAAGCTCTTGCAGGCGGCTGAGGTGCCATGCTGCACCGTTGCTTGCCGGCCTACAGTACGGCAACAGCGCGACACGGCACGGCACCGTATCGGCGCCCCCGCTCCTTGGGCGGGCGTGAACAGTCACGTGGTACGCCTTAAGGATATGGTTTGAATTTTCACCTTTGTTCGACGTCCGGACCTTGCGGATATCCGCCTTAGCCTGCTCCAGGACGTCGGCTGGCAGCAGGCACTTCACCATATCTGCTGTTGCGCATATCCAGCCGACATTCATGCTGGGCGTGAACACGACTTGTGGCGCGGCGGGCCCAGCTGGGTCAACTGGCGGGCCTGCGGCATGGGAAGGGTCCCGAACAAAAAGCCCTCGACTGGATAGCACAATGTCGGGTAAAGGAGTGCACAGCCAACACTGAGTACCATCTGCCATGCTGCATCCGCAGCACACACGTGGACGTTGGATGCCACCATGCCCGTTCCGCCATGCCACTGCAAGATGTCGTGACTATGTACATTCGTCCCTGCTTACACCAAATGCGTAGCGCATGGAACGGTTGCGCTGTGCGCACCGGTTCGTATGCTGTTAGGACACATTGAAACCAGCATTTTTGGCTGGGACAAGGCGTGATTGCAGCATGCTTGACCATTCGCGTGTACCGCCACCCACCTATTGTGACAGCAATACGTTGGACACGGCCCCGCGGCCCTGCTGCTGTTCCTTGCTGCGGCCCCTGCTCTTGCTGCTGCTCCTGCTCGGACTCCTGCTGCTGTTGCTCCCGCCGTTGCTCCTGCTCCTGCGGTTGCTCTTGCTGCTCCAATCGTCCCTGCTGCTGCTCCTGCTGGGGCTCTTGCTGCTGTTGCTCACGCCCCTGCTCCTGCGCCTGCTCCTTGTGCTGCGCTTGCTCCAGTTGCTGCTCCCGCTGCTGCGACGGCCCCTGCTGCTGCTGCTCCTGTTGCTGCTGCAGCCCACCCACGGGTAGGCCCCACCCAGCCGGCGCTTTCCCACGGCTCGCATGTGCAGAGCTTTGCGCCGCACTCCGGGTCCCCGACCGAAGGACGACACCTCCGAGCGATCTTGGCGCTGCGGGGCCCACTGTGCCACCGCCCGCATCGCCACCGCCACCAGCACTGCTGAACCCGCCGCACCCGCCATCGCCGACGACACCCGCCATGCCGCTACCCACAGCTGAACAACCTGTCTGCTCTGCTGTTTGGGGCTCAGGGCCCAGGCTCCCCATTGGCCTCCCGTTCCCGGCTGGGTCTCCGGTGTCCAGCCGAGGCCGCTTGGCAGCCCGCTGGTTGCCATCGCTGCCAAGCCCCTCCTGGCTTGCGTCTACCACCTGGGCTGGTGGCTGCGGGCCGGTAGCGGTGCCGCCGCCCGGGCCAGGCGGCGCAGCCCCGAGAGACGCGCCTTGGCCGCATGCCCCACGCTGCTCCTCGCCCTCAGCTTGCTGACCCAGATCGGGGGTGGACAGCTCGTACGCTGTAGCAACTCCCATGGCCCGCCGGCCCTCAAGGCCAGCGCCGTCGGCCTTCGGCGCCTCTCCCAAGCCTGTAACGTGATGGGCACAGGAAACGCGCGCACACTCGGGTTCAGGAATGGCACAGCGGTATGCTTCCAAACACATGCCTACGTTGGGTGGGCACTCAGGATAGGCAGCCTCGTCGTCTCTCGGCCCCAGAGTGGTGCAGCAACCGCTCCAAGGTTGTTCCGAGGCACACGTTGGTCATTGTGAGCGGCCTCGGCAGGCCCTCAACCTAGGGGACATACTTGTTAGGCGCGTATGTGCGATGCAAAATGTTCAAGTCCCTGTGAACCTAAACTCGGTTGAGGCTCGCGGGGCGTCAGAGGGTACCGTTTCGGCTGCGTTTCGGGAGCTGCGCCAGCCGAGCCGACACACTGCCTACACATGTACTTGCATTGCCGGCACATGTGGACTTACCTGCTTGTTGTGTCGCCATGCGAGTTGTGTGGGAACGAGGCAATGTGTTTCAACAGCTGCCCACTTCTTGGAGTTACTGCTCGCCAAAGCACAGACGGAGCCTCAATGTCATACAAATAGCTGCCTTGATGACTATCAGATGACTACCAGACGTCGAGAGCTGAAGAGCTGAAGCCGGCAAGCATGTAAATGCGACGAGCCTGGACGAGCTGAAGGCACACGTGTAACGCCAACACTATAGGCGGCTCGGCGCACGCCACATCTTGTCAAAATATTGTTACACAAAATATATCCCGGCCAAGTGCGTCAAAGGCTGCGTGGCCGTTGCGCGCTATGCGTGCTTCGCATGGCCTGAGGCATGTGCTGGCACCTGGCTGGCACCATGGGTTCAATTGCGAATGCATGTGCCCAAGGCAAATACTTGGTTGCCCACTCCTGCGGAAGGATTACCAACGAAGGTTGCCAACTTGCCAAGGGTGCCTGGTGCTGCGTCCGGGGGGGAGTCCCCTGCAATCTAGCTCCCATGCCTACGCATCGCCCATACGGTACCTGCCCATACGTAAGCGTTAGGGCGAGGCCCAGGCGTTTTAGGCGCCTGCAGGATCTTGACAGTCGCAGTGCCATGTTGGTATTTTGCAACTGTGGGTGATAGCTAGCGAGCACACGCCGCAAGCAATACAGGATGCTGCAGGATGTGTACGGTACTCACGCGGCTACTAAGCTGTTGTACGTACGCTGTACAACGTAGGGCTAAGGGTGGCCTGGGGTACTCTGCTAGCTGAAAGCTGCTGGAAGCCACGGCGAGCCTGTCAAAACTTCACCATCGTTGGAGTGACCCAGTGTCGTGGGCTCGTGGCGCATAGCCGCTCCCCATTGAAGGGTGAACAAGCGAGCGCACACCAGCACATGCAGAGCGCTCGTAACGTTTGACGCCTGGTAGCAAGACGGAGAGGCTACTGGCAGCAACTGTGTCTTCTTTCATGTTCACGCGACGCATTGTTGCCTCCGCCAACGACTCCCACGCTAGAGGCCAGAGCCTAGGGCCTGTTATGTTGCCGAGCTTAGCCGTGCACCTAACATCCAAGGGAGGCCATGCCGGTGCACCTGCTCACAGTGCGCATGCGTTGGACCTCTCTACTGAACAGTGGCAAGCCAGTAGGACAGCTGACGTGCCACCTAAAAGGTGGTGTCGTCACTTATACACCAGCACCAACCGCAAACATGCTTTCCACGTACTCCTGCTGCTACGCTCAACACCTGCCATCCAGCGCGATGGGTCCCCTGCCCTGCCCTGGCCTGCCTGCACAGCACACACTCGCTCTCACGTCTTACCCATGTCGCTACATACCTGTGCAGGGTTGCTGCACAAAAACAATGTAGGTACCTCTAGCCTGGCTCCAGCGCCGTCAACCCTCACAACTTTCCTGCCACCAGGCCGCCCCGCTTCCTACAACAGCTGCTCCCCGGCGGTGGTGTCCCACGCAGTGCAGGCACGACCAGCCCACAAGCCCGCGACAGCCTGCAAGAGGGCACAGAGACAACGGTACATAGTTCTAGCTACTTGTGCTCACGTCGCGGCAATCCTTCTGTAGCGCCAGCCAGGCATGCGCTTTGTCTCCCTTCAATTTTGCTGTTGGCAGCTCGCCTGTTATTGCTGGTCCAAGCTGTCAAACTGCTGCTACGTATTTTCAGGGGGCTTCTCCTTGTGCTGCTGCTGCTTCTGCTTCTGCTGCCCTCCTCCCATCCGCAGGCTCCCCAGCAGCCCTGCCCCCGTTGCACCGCCTTGCGCCCTGGCCCCTGGCCCCGAGGGCTGCCGCAGCTGCGGCAGCGACCCCAGCGCCGCCAGCCGCCTTCCCCCGCCCGCCACCGCCGCGCTGCCGCCACCCCCGGAGGCTCCGGAACCACCGCCCGCCGCTGCCCCCGCCGGCCGCACCCGCTGCTGCCAGAACTCGGGGTCCAGGATTGCAGTACCTGCCCGCCCCGCGGTGGCCTTGGCAGGCAGTACCGCGTCGCCAGGCGGTGCCGGGACACCGGGAGCAGCCCGCGACGTGGCCCCGGCCCCGGCCCCAGCCCCAGGGCCTGGGCCGCTGCCAGGTGCTGGGTCCGGTCGGGCTGCCGGTCGGTGCGCACCCAGGGCGGGGGACACACCGCGTGAGCCCCGCACCATGTCCCTGGCCCCCACCGCTGCAGCGCCCTCCCTGCGCACGGTGTCCGCAGCGGTGTGCGGCTTGGCGCTGGGCCTCACAGCCAGTGGGGCCATAGGCTGGCTAGCGCTCCCCACGATACCAGGCGCCCCGTTCCCATCTCCTACCGCACGCACCTCCACACCCGGCTCCGCCTTCACCACGACCCCGGCAGCTGCATCCGCGCCTGCTACGCCCGTAGGAGCCGGGCCCGGAGACGGAGCTGACGAGAAGCTGCCCTCGGCGCTCTCGCTACCCTCAAACTCGCTCCCCACGGTCGACCCGCTCCAGGCCTCGCTCTCAAACTCCGACTCCCCGCCCCAAGACTCTTCGCCGCCTCCCTCGCTGCCGCCGTCGCCCCGGAGGCCATCCCCGCTGCTGCTATAGCCACCGTCAGGCCCACTACCATCGGCCCCTGCCAACGCAGCGCCGCTCCCATCGCAGGCCCCCGGGCCAACCGTGGCAGAGCCACCCTCTCGCCTTCTGCCTCTCCGCCCGTCCGCCTGCCCCTGCTCGCACATGCCCGCCTGCCGTGCATCCGTCATCCTCTCCTGCCTCAAGCCCGCCGTCGCCCCACCCGACAGGTCCTCGGTGTACAGGCGCAGGAACAGCAGCCTGCCATCTGCCAGCCGTGTCAGCAGCGCAGGAGTGCCGTAGGCCATCGCCAGGTCCCGCACCAGCATGCCTGCGCCGTTGAGGTAAGGCCTGGACCGCAACTTGCTGTGTCTTAGCACGTACTGCTTGAGCTGCTGCCCCCGGCCCTCCACCTCCCGGACCAGCGCCTCCACCCCCGCGGGCCCCGCTGGCCCCAACCGGACCCCGTACGGCATCGCATAGAGGGTTACAAAACCCTGCTCCTCTGCACCCGCGCCCCCGCCCCCCGCGGCCCCGCCCTGCTGATGCTCCTGCTGATGCTGCGTTCCCTGCCTTCCAGTCTGCACGGGCTCTTGCGGCGTTGGCACACTCAACAGTGCCAAGGCATCCTTACGGAGCCTAACCCCTGCGCCCTCACACGCGCAGTTGCATACGCCCTCCCAGCGACAGAACGTCAGCGGGTCCGGGCCTGCGTCCCCTCCCCGCAGTACCTGGTTAGCCCTCCGCCGTTCCTGTTGCCGCTGCAGAACCCGCTGCTCCTCCACCCTTTCGGCCGGCAGCAGCACGCACCGGCCGTCCCGCAGCCGCGCAAGGGTGCTCCGTGCGCCCGCCGGCATAGCAAGGCGGTCAATGGCACCCTGAGCCCCCAGTAGCTGCCAGGTGCCTGTAGTCCCCTTCACCAACACCAAACTGTATGTTTCAAGGCAACCCTTCTGCTCCTGTCCCTCATGCCCCTGCCCCTCTTGCCCCTGGCCCTGCCCCTGCCCCTTTTGCCCCTGGCCCTGCCCCTGCCGCTCTTGCCCCTGGCCCTGCTCCTCCTCTTGCCCCTGGCCCTGCTCCTCCTCTTGCCCCTGCCCCTGCTCCATCGCACCACCATTCACCAGCTGCTGCAGCCGCTCCATCGCCGGACGGCACCCACCATCGCCTGCACCCACTAACCCGCACGCAGGAACGTGCAGCTGAACGGTAACGGCCGCGTCACACCACTGCCCCTGCTCCTGCCCATTCTGCCCTTTCCGCCGCTCCGCCCGCCGCCACTGCTGCTCTGCAACCGCCGCCTGATGAGGCCACAGCCGCCGCACGGCCGCATCGCTAACCCACAGCCGGCCCCCGCCCACGACCGAGCAGTCGGTGTAGGGGTGGAAGGCCACGGGCGGCCCCTCCCAGCCTAACCCCTGGTCGTGCACCTGCTCCCCTGTCGCACCTTCCGCCAGCTCCCCCTGCCCCCCAGCTTGCTCCTCCTCCTGCTGCTGCTGCTGCTGCTGCTGCTGCTGCTGCTGCTCGTGGCGCTTTGGTGCCAGCTTCGTCAGCCCAAACCGCCCGTCGCCTAGCTCCCGCAGCCAGACCCTGTTACGGGAAGCCGCGGCCAGGTCACGGGCCAGGCCGCTGGCGCCGGCCAGCCACCACTCGCCGCGGTAGCGCTGCAGCGCGCACTCGTGCGCCACCAGCGGCCCACACCCCACCGCCCTTTCCGCTCCGTCGTCCGGTGCTGCTCCCGCCCCTCCTCCGCCCACCAGCCCCGGCTCGCCCTCCCGCCGCACCAGGACCGTCACAAGGTACGGCAGGCCCATCCACTCGCCAGGACCAGGACCCAGGGTCACACCGTCCTCCCCCTGCTGGGCATCGTCCGGAAACAGCTGCCGCACGGTGCGTGCCTGCAGGGCCAGGCCCCGTGACTCTACACGCACGATGTGGAAGCGCGGGCCCACCTGCACCTCGTCAGCAGCCCGTGCAGGCGGCTCCGTCACATCCGCCAGCTGCAGCACCGCCCGGCCCTCGCTGTCGCGCTGCAGCCAGGCCGGTGTGTTGGCTTGAGGCTCGACGCGCAGCGCGCGGCACACGTACTGCGAGGCACCCGTTAGATTCCACAGCCCGCTGCCGCGGTGGAGCCTGCGAGCGCTCAGCGTGAAGTCAAACTTGATAAGCTCCTGTCCTTGCTGTCCGCACTCCTGCGCTGTGTCCTGCTGCTCCTGCCGTGACTCGGCGGCGAGAGCGCCCCCTTCCCGTTTGCCTTCCTCTGTCTCCGACGAGGGCCGCACATGCACGACCACTGGAAACCTGCGGCAACCCTCTCTGGCCCTGCAGCCGTCACGCCCCCTGCCAGCACCGGCGCTATCATCACCGCTGTCGCCGCTGCCACCGCCCTCGCTGTTTTCGCCATTGACCCCTCCACCTCCGCGACCACGGTACCGGCTGTTGCTGCTGACCACTTCTGCAAAAATGTCAGGCCACACCGCTTGAACAGCAGGAAGACGCAGGCTGACGCCGCGGTCCCCAATGGAGCAGTTGCTGCGCAGCCGGACATCCGTGCGATCACCACTGCCGCCGCCTTCCTTCCCACCGTCGCTGTGCGTGGGGCACCCATCGCCGCTGCCGCCGTCGCTGTCACTGTGTCCACAGCCCTCACCGCCGCCTACCGCCCTGCGCCGCTGCCCCCCAGCCAGGCCAGGCAATGAGCGCGTGGGCGCAGGCCGCAGGCCACGGCTGCCGCGCGGCTGGTGCACTCGCTCCAGCTTGCCCTCCTGCTTCTCAACGCACTGGTGCTGCGGAACCTGCTCCTGTCCCAGAACCGGCTGTTGGCCCTGCTGCTGCTCTCCCTCACCTTCCCCAAGGTCCGGCGGCACCTCGGGCAGCACCTCGGGCACCAGCTCGGGCAGCGGGGCTCCGTTGACGTGCACCAGCACCCTGCCGCACGGCAGCCCCACCAGCACCAGGGGAGTCCCCGTCCAGGCGTTGAGCGCGTCCAGCAGCGGCCGGGCCCCCGACAAGCGGAAGGACCCGTCCTTCGCGAGCGTCAGCTGCACCTGATAGCGCACCAGCTTGGGTGGGGGCTGGGCCTGGGCCTGAGCCGGGTGCTGCTGTGGGCCCTGCTGAGTTCCTTCCGGCCCTCCCTGCGCGATGGCGTACACGTCCACGGCCTGCTTGCCGGCGCCCGCCACAGCTGCCTCCCACTGCGCCGGGAACAGGTAGCTGACGGCCTCTTGCATGGGGCGGAGGGCGCCACCGTTGATGTGGGCAGGGAACCGCGGAGCTTGCGAGACCCAGTGTGGCTGCTGCGGCTGCCGCGCCTGCCGCTGCTGCTGCTGCGGCGGCGGCGGCGGCAGCACTTGCCCTGATGTCCCTGCTGCACCTCCGGCCCCACCAGCCCCCGCGACAGCAGCACCGGCGACTCCTCCCTGCGGCTCCGCCCCCCAGCCCACGGCCGCAACCTGCCTCCCGGCCTCTACTGGCGCCCACACCACCAGCGCCCCAGACTCGGGCGACAGGCTGACACCCGGCGCCGGCACCAGCGGCGGCGGCGGCGCCAGCCCTGCTGCCCCTGCCGCTGCCGCTGCCACCCCGGCAGGCGGTAGCGCCAGGACCGAGCGCTGTTCGTCCGTTGCGTCCGCAACTCTGGCTCCCACCGCAGCCGTCTCTGCCACCGCCGCCGCTCCCGCTGCTGCTGCCCGCGCCCCAAGCATTAGCGCCGGCGGCGGCCCACTGAGCACCAGGGCCTTACTTGCCGCTGCCCGCGCCCGCAGCATCGCGGCCAGCACCTGACGAGCCCCGGCGGCGCCGCCGCAGGCGCCATGGCCGCCGCTCGCAGGGCCCCCCGCTACCGCCGCAGCCGCACCGGCCTCCCCATGGTTGGCTTGCAGCACACCACCGCATTCACGGCCTGAAGGTCGATGCTCCTGCTGCAGGTGCCGCTGCTCCTTGGTGCTTACCGCCGCCGCTGCTGCTGTCGCAGCCGCGCCCTCAGCCGCCGGCTTCGGCCTAGATGCTCCTCCATCGCACACGTGCCAACCACCACCACCGCCACGTGTGTGCCCTCTGCGACCGTCGCCCTCCTCTTCCCCAGGCCGCTCCACCACAGCCACACCGCCAACATCCTGCCCGTGCGGCTCCGCGGTCTTGCGCCCGCCCGTCAGCCCGCGCCGCGACTGCGCCGCATCGGCTCCTGGGCGCTCTGCACAGCGAGGCCGCTTGGCGCGACGAGCTGCACCAGGCTCCGACAGCAACCCCTCGGACACCACCCTGCCTTCCGGCAGACGCGAGCGCAGCACCCCCAGCCGCGCCTCGCCTTGAACGTGCCCCTCCGCCTCTCCCTCTCCCTCCCCTTCCACGTCCTCCTCTTCTTCCTGCCCCTCCTCCTCCTCCCCTTCCCCACCCCCGCGCTCGTCCCTCCCTCGCCACAGCTTCCTCCACAGCTTCGTCCTCGACCCCCTGACACGCTTCCCCTTCGCCCGGGCCACGAGCACTGCAGGCCCCTCCGGCCCGGCGTCCTCCCCTGCCCGCTCCACCAGCACCCTGCCGTCGGCCAGGCGGCGCAGCGTGACGTGCTGGCTGGCCTCCATGCCGCTGCCCACCACCCGCACGAGGCCAGCAGCCAGCTGCAGCTGCTCCGCCAGCTGGCGAATTCCCGACAGCTGCCACCGGAGCTGTGGCCGCCTCACAGACCTTTGGTTGGCGACCAGCCGCACGTCAAACCGCGTCAGGGGGGCCTCGTGCGGGGGCGGCTGCTGGGGCTGCTGGTGTTGCAGGAGCGGGAGGGGAAGCGGAGGAGGGGAAGGGGCGGGTGCCGCCACGTAGACCTCCACGGGTAAGTTTATGCCTTTCGCAGATCTGGGAGAGAAATGGAGGGTGCAGGAGCGGCAAGGGGTCAGCGATCCAGGCGCAAGGCGGCGAGTGGGGGCTTGGGTATCAAGGAGGATGGGTGTAAGGCGAAGTAAAGGGGGCGCACAAGGCACGCTTGCAGCTTGTGAGTGCGTTAACAGCGCAGCAGCGCTAACCCTGTCACCGCCTTTGAGTTTGCGGCACAAATCCGGGGAACAGTGTCGAGTATCCGTAACCCAGGCCACCCCACTTGTTCATGCACCTGCCGCGCCAGGCCCCGACCCCTCCCCTCTTGGCCTCGCACCTGGGCACGTCAGGCAGGTCGGGCCACAGATCGGGGACGGCCGAGTTCCTGAGGAGCAGCGCTGACGCGTATATGCGGCCCGAGTGCCGTATGCCGTGGGGCCGCCCCCCGGCGATGGCCTCCGGGGCCTCCTGTGCAGGGCCGGCATGCGCACCGTCTGCCGCCCCTGCTGCCGCCAACCTGGTTGGCTGGCTGCACACGGCAGCACGCCCCCGATCCTTCTGCCTCTGCTGCCGCTGCTGCTGCTGCCGCCGCTGCTGCTGCTGCTGCACAGCCTCCTCCTCCCCGTCCATGTCCTCCGAGCTGGTGCAGTACTCGGTGCCCTCCGTGTCCACGCCGTCCGTCCCCCACGCCTGCTGCAGCAGCTCGTCGCCCTGCATCTCCTCATCCGTGCCTATCTCCGTTCCCTCGGTATCATCATCCCCATCCCATTCCCCCTGCTGCTGCTGCTGCTGCTGTTGCTTCCGCTCCTTCACGACCACGCCGCCTCCCTCCACGCCGCCGTCCTCTGCCTCCTCCTTTCCCACGACACCCGGCAGCTCCCACCATCCATCCTGCCCCTCGTCCGCCTCCCGCCCCGCCACCACCCGCCCATCCGGCAGCCGTGCAAGCAGCAGCCGGGGCTCCTCCACCCTATTGCGCAGCCCCAGGGGTAGCCCCAGCGCCGTCAGCACGTGCTTGGCCCCAGTCAGGCACCAACCGGCTTGGTAGCGCAGACCCAGGTCCACGGCCTGCGCCCCGGCCACACGCTCCACCTGCTGCCCGTCAACCCACGCCCACTCCCGCTGCTGCACAAACACGCGCAGGTCGCGTTCTGCTGTGGTCTCGTTGCGCACCCCAGGCCGCCGCCGGGCCCTGGCCGCCCTCCTGTCCGCCTGCAGCTGGTCCCACAGGTGCGGCCACAGCCCCTCCACCGCTCCGCTTACGAGGTACAGGCGCCCCTTGCGGTATGTGCCGTGCCCTACATACAGCGGGCGGCTGCCCCCAGGTCCCGCCAACGCAGCAGTGGCGGCTCCTGCGGCATCTCCACCGACACCCTGCTCCCCGGTTCCCGCTGTCGCGCCGTGCCCCGCCGCGCATCCCTCCGCTCCACAGACCGCTGCCCCTGCAACGTCTTCGGCACTGTCCCGTTTGTCCGCGGCGGAGTACCCGAGCCGACGTCGCTTGGGCTCACGGGCTGCGCCTGAGGCTGCGGTAGAGCCAAAGACGGGGCCCAAGCCCTGCTCTCTGGACGGTGACTCTGGGTCCTCTTTGACGGCCACTGCGAGTAGGAGTCCAGGGGCAATTGTCGTGGTATAGGGCGGGCAGCAAAGAGCGCACGGGCTTAGTTGTTACAAATCATGGCCTACCTTTACAGGGCTTTACTGCATGCAAGGCCAGGGAGCAAAGCCACTCGTGCAGTACCAAGAAGCCACTGAAGCCAGCAGTCAGCAGTCATGTCAGTCATCGCAGCCTTTGGTCAGAGGCACACACTAGCCAGGCAGGAGAGCAGCCCTGAGGCACCGCATATGACCAGCAAACGCATCATATAGGGAGAGATGTGGGCATGTGTCTCACCAGCGTGTGAAGGGCCATTTGCAGCTGTGGGATGCTGCGAGGGAGCGTTCAGGGCAGCTGTCCCCACACCGCCTGTCCCCCCTGCACCATGCGGCCTGCCTGCCGCGCGGCCTGCCCTTCTCATGTGAGGCTCTAAGGGAGCTGCCGCCCATACATTGGTTGTACGCAAGCTAACAGCGCCGCACTGGTGCCGTCAAGGATAGGTCGGCGACCCGTTGCCAGGCCTGGCGATGCGACACATTTGGGAGGTTGCATGAATAAGGCAACCCCGAGGCTGCCAGCATGACAGATACATCCTTACAGCTGATAAGCACCTGTTGGAATTCAACGCTGATGCGGCCAGAGCTCAAAACCCGGCGCCTGGGGTTCTGGATGTGGTTTTAGGTAGGGAATCCAAACAGCTGGGGCACGCCTATGTGCACTCGTACAATATTTTATGGCTTATGGTCCTTTCTCCTTGAGCAGCTGCAATCGCGATCGCGGTATTGAACTGGTTATGCAGCACAGACCTCTTTCCACCTCTAGAAGCCTTGTTGGCAATACACTAGATGGTGCAATATACCTAAAACGTTCAGGCAAGCGCAAACGGGCAGGCATGGCTTCCGTAACGGCAGCGGCACAGAGCCCTGTGCGGCGCGACAGGGGAGACCCAGGGCATGACCCAGGGGCTGGTGCCGTTTGACCGTCTGACATTGGATCCTCTGCTGTCCTGACGTAGCCGCTGCCCCAAGTCACTATCTGTTTCCGTCCCATACTGTGGGAGCTCTCCCGTGCCCCATACTGTGGGAGCTCTCCCGTGCCCCATACTGTGGGTCGGATACCGGGAGCACCAAGCACAAGCACTGGAAGCCAAGCGCATGCAGGCGTTGACAAGCTAAACGCTATCCTGGTTAGCGGTAATACCGACCGCAAAGGCACGTGCCAGGTGACGTCACCCCAACACAACATGGGTCGTTCAGTCCACCAAAGGTGACGCGGAAACACAACCGCAACAAACACCATTGCATTGCAGCACGGTGCAAGAACCATCGGTTATCCGTACGGCACAGTGTTCTATCAGCGCAGCCTCCCGCATATTGGCTAGTCTGAACGAAAGCCGTGTAGCCTCCTGCGTACCGAGCCCTTTCCGCTGTGCGCCAATACCCAGCGGCAGCTCACAACGGCCCTGACGTCCCGCACTGCTTGTCCTCCACCTCCACCTCCCCATCCGCCCCCGAACCGCCACCACACCCCACGTCCGTCTCCTGCCACAACCCCTGCACCAACCCAACGCCCTGCTCAACGCGCTCACACGCAGCCCTTGCACGCCCCTTCACCACACCACCACCAACGGCCCCTAGCCCCCCAAGCCTCGCCGCCGAGCTACCGGCCCCTGCCACCCCACCGCCCAGCCTGCCCCCAATCTCCCTCGCACCCGGCCCGCCTGCCGCTGCCTGCGATGCAGCTGCCTCCCGCGTTGCCCCAAACAAGCTCGCAGCGTCCATTTTCGGCTTGGCCTTCGCCCTCTTGCCCGGCCGTTCATCCGCATCACCTGCACCAGCGCTGGCTGTGCTGCATGGGGAGCTTTGCCTGCGCCTCCTGCTGTCTCCACTGGCAGCCTCCTCGGCCTCTGCCATGCTCGCAAGCATCGCCAGTCCGTCCGCAGCTCCGTGGCCGTCCCAATCGCTCGTTCCCTGCCCACCAACATCGCTTGCCTCCTCGCCCCAGCCCTGTCCAGGACTGCCGCTGGCGCTTTCACTGCCGCTCCCGGACTCCTCCTGCCCCTCCGTGTCAGTTTCCGTCTCCGCCTCCGAATACTCCCCCTCTTCCCCCTTCTCCGTCTCTTCCGTGTCTGTCTCAACTTCGCTCTCCTCCTCGTCCTCGGCCCCAACGCCACCGCTATATGCTTCCCCACCCCGCACCGTGCCCCTGCCCCTACCCCTACCCCTGCCCGCACCCCTGGGACTCCCGCCGGCCTCCAGCCCCGTCCCGTCTGCCGCTCCCTTCCGCTTCCGCACCCGAGGCTGCTGCTGCTTAGCCTGCTGCTGCCACTGGCCCCAAGCCCGCTCCGGCTGCTCCCCACACCGCGCCACCGCCAGCCGCCCCGGACCCACGTGCGTCAGCACCCCCAGGCACCCGCCACGCATCCCCAGCTCAGACGCCAGCGCGCCAGCTGGGGTGAGGTACCAGCCCATGGTTGCCCGGTGGTACAGGCCCACGCTGTACTGCCTGTACGGCGCAACCTGCCCCGGCGACGCGTCCACCTGCGCCTCAAGCACCACCTCGAACGGGCCCACCACCTTGCCCCCCGGAGGCCCCGGAGTGGCCTCCAAGGCCTGCACGTGCTGCGGCCACAGCACCCGCGCCGCCTTGGTGCCCACACGCAAAGTGTTTTTGTAGTAACGGCAGTTGTGACCCACCCTGGAGCGAAACGCCGGCGGAGCCACCGCCTGGGTCCCCTCCGCCGCTGCTTGCCCTTGCCCCACTCCCTGGCCCTGCTGCTGCTTCCCTTCCTTGGAATCGCCGCCCTGCCCCGCTCCCCTGGATGCCGTGGAGCTCTGCGCCGCCGGCCCCTGCAGCACCACCCGGTCGTCCGGCAGGCGGTGCAGCACCCCCTTGTCCCCCGGACCCATGCCCACCATCCTGCCCAGCTTGGTCGCACGGCGCAGGAACCACGTGGAGCTGCCCCGCAGCATCAGCTCCAACTCATGCTTCACCAGCCCGTCACAGCCCTGCCCCTGCCCCTCAACACCTGGCCCCTCGCCCTCCGTCGCGTCTCCGTACGCGCCGCCGGTCTGCGCAGCACCCGCCGTACCCCCGGCCGCCTTCGCGCCCTTGGCTACCTTCCGCCGCTTCCTGCGTACCAGCACCTCCTCTTCCTCACCACCGGCATCCTCACCGTCCGGCCCCCGCCTGGCCCTGCCAATCAGCTCCTCGTCATCAGGGTCGTCCCTACTGGTGGGCGCAGCGTACAACTCCACAGTGATCCCCGCCCGCAGCCTCGCGCCGCCCTCCGCGCCCTGCGCCACCTCCCGGCACGCGTCCGGCCACAGCTCCCACACCGCGCGGTGGTGCACATGCAGCCGGCCGTCATTCATGCCGCAGTTGTGCCCCGCGAGGTGCTCCCGCCCCGCCTGACCCGCCCCGCCCTGGTCGCGCCCTGCCCCCTGCTGCAGCCCGTCTACCGCCTGTGCACTGCCTGCTGCCGGCTGTTGCTGTTGCTGGTGCTGGTGCTGCTGGTGCTGGTGCTGGTGCTGCTGCTGCTGCTGCTGCTGCTGCTGCTGCTTGGGTTGCAGCTGGGGTGGCTGCTGTCGCTGCTCGGGGAGCTGCAGCTCCTCCGCGCACCTCTCCAGCACTACGCGGCCCTGCCCGTCCAGGCACAGGCAGCCCCTGTCCCCGTGCGCCATGCGCAGCGCGCGCGTCAGCTCCGTCGCCCGGTTGAGGCTCCACACGCCCTTGGCCCCCCGGCAGCACAGCGGCAGGTCGTAACACCTTAGCTGCCCCTGTGTATTACCTCCTGGCACTCCGCTTGGGCCAGCAGCTGCCGCAGCTGCTGCTCCTGCTCCTGCTACCCCGAGTGCGGACCGAACGTAGACAGACACCACGGTGTTGGTGGTGTAGGCTCCGGAACCGCCGCCCGCCGCCAAGGTGGCCTGGCCAGGTAGCGCCGCCTGCTCCCGCTCCAGCCACACCGAGGGCCACAGGCTGCGCACGGCCGCCGTCATGATGCTGATGCGGCCGTTGTCGTTGCGGCAATTGAACTCGGTATAGTGCCGGCCGGCGGCAGGCACGCCGGCATCGCCTGCTTGCGTTGGCGGGAGCGTCGCGGCAGCGGAAATCGGGCTGGCTAGCACAGAAAACCCTGCGGCGTCCACCGGGCCCTGGTGCGGCGTTGGCTCTGTTGTCCGCTTTGGCTTCGGCTTGGTCTTGGTCCTAGGCTTCTGCTGCTGCTGCTGCTGCTCGCCCTCCGGCAGCGGCTCCACGCGCAGCCGCCCCGGCCCCAGCCTGGTCAGCCGCACCTCTGCGCCGTCTTGAAGACCCATCTGCTGCAACATCGCCGAGGCACCGGTAAGGTAGAACCCGTTGTCGCCCTGGCCCCCGCGGAACGTCAGGCACAGCGCGTGCTCCACCTCCAACCCAACAGTTCCTTGCTGCTGCCGCTGCTGCTGCTCCTGTGGCTGCCCATGGTGTTGATGCAGCTGCTGCTCTCCAGGGTGGCCATGCGGCAGCAGTCCGCTCCCCGGCAGAACGGGCTGCGCCACGCGGCAGCACGCCACCACGGGCTGGCGCTTGGCGCCGCGTTGGGCAGCTTCCCACAGCTCCGGGCACAGCACCTGTACGGCACCCGACCGGGGAAACAGCGCGCCCTTCCGGAAGCGGCCTGTGAAGCTGGGAGCCTTCGACGCATTATCGCTCGTACCCGCGCCCGCACCCGCATCGGCTGCAGCGCCCCCGCCAGAGCTGGTGCCCGCATCGGTGTTGGGCTCATGCGCGGTAACGCTGGGATTAGGAGCGGCGTTCGCAAGCCGTCCGCCCGCCAGTGGGCTGCCTGCTGCAGCTCCGCCTGCGGCCTCTTCCCCGGCCGCAGGCCCCACACGCCGGCGCTTGGGGGTCCGCATCCCATCCTCCGCCCCGGCCGTCACCTGGCCCGGTGCGTCAGCCCCACCGCTGAGCCCGACGACACTCGTCTCACCGTTCACCTGCACCTCCTGCCCCTCAGCCAGGTCCTGCCCGCTGCACCCAGGCGCCTCTTGCCGCTGCTGCTGGTCTCCGGAAGCGGCCGCCCCGCCCTCCGCCTGCTCCGGCGTCCCGCCCGCCCCGCTCCGCTCCGCAACCACCCGCCCGTCCTCCAGCCGCCTCAGCACCAGCCAGTCTGGGTTGGACAGCCCCAGCACCGATGCCACACGTGCCAGGCCCGTCAGGTGCCACTCCATCTGGGTGCGCCTCAGGCCCGCGGGGAGCGGCACCAGGCCCTGCTGCTGCTCCCCGTCACTAGTTCCCCCGCCAGGGGCCACCGGCGTCCCCGCCGCCAGCGCTGCCGCGGATGCCGACACGTGCAGCGTCACAGGCCACTCCCTGGAGCCCTCCTCCTGCCGCCACGCCGCCACCACCTCGGGCCACACCCGCGCGACCAGGTCCGCAAGCGGGTAGGCGACGTAGAAGCGGTAGCGGCACATGCTGCTGGAGGGAAGGCTGGGGTCCTGGGGGTCCAGGTCGGCCGCCGGCCTCGGGCCCCCCCTGCCGCGCTCCCCGCGCCACGCCTCCATGAACAGCCGCCCATGTGCATCGCGGTGCAGCCGTGCCGTACCCGGCCCGCCTGAAATATCGATGCCCACTGCGTCGTACAACGCCATCGGGGCGTTGACCCACCACACCGCACTGGTAGGCGACTTCGCGTGCAGCTTCAGGTCAAACACCTTTAGCACGGGCCTCGGATCCTGCGCCCCGCCCCCACTTCCTCGCCCGTCCTGTTCCGCCTCCCCGCCGCACCCTCCTCCCTCCCCACCCTCGCTGCCACCAGTACCCCTGCCGCCGCCAGGGCCCTCTCCATTCCGCTCTGGTTCGGAACCTCCCGTTGCCCCTGCCGGAGCTGCATCTCCTCCTGTAGCAGCAGCTGCACCGGCAGCATCGGTGGCTGCTTTGCGCGCTGTCTTGCCCTTCCCCTGCTTGCCCTGTTTGCTCTCCTTGCCCTGCTTGGCTTCATCTTTGCTATCCTTGCCGCCCTTGTCCTGCTTGGTGGCCCATACGTGCAGCTTCAGCGGCAGGGAGGTCTTCCCGGGGTTCCCCTTCAGGGCCTCGGCCTCCGGCCACAGCTCAGCGACTGTATCAGCCTTGGGCCTGAAGAAACTCCGGTAGCACTGCACCAGATGCAGCTGCTGCGGCGCCGAATACGGCTCAGTGTCCAGGGCCGGCTGCGACGAGGACCTCCGTGGGTGCGTGGGGTTCCGACCCGCAGAGGCGGCGGCGGCGGTGGCGGTGGCGGTGGCGGATGCTGTAGGAGCAGCGCCCCGTGCGGCGGCGGCGAAGGGCCCAGTCGGGACGCCGGATAACGCAGCCGACGCAGGGCCGGCTGCAGCGGCTGCAGTGGCCACCGCTGGCGACTGCCGGGGGCCGTCGCTCCTGCCGCCTACAGGCTCTGGAGCGTTACAGACAGCTGCGGACGGGGCCTCCTCGGCGCCCACACCGGGGACTGCAGCACTCGGAGCACCGAGCCCTACCGGTGTGCTCCCGCTCGTCCCTGCTCCCGCCTCGTGGCCTGCCCCGTCACCCGCTGCGTCTGGGACACTGCCCCTTTCTGCGCTTGGGTATCCCTGGGGCTTGCGCAAGCCGTGGGCCCGGGCATCGGCTGCGCTTGGTGGCGGTGGCGGTGGCGCTGCCGCTGCGGACCCGGTGCCATCAGGCACGGTCGCGGCCGTCCCTGTATGGGTTCAGGGCAGCGGGGAACAGCGTTATGCGCAAGGCCGTGACAGGTTGCACCACAGTTCAGCTTTCAATGAGGGCTGGCGCAGAATGTTGCCACCTCCCAGACCCCTCGCCCCTCGAAAGTGGGTCTGGCCCAGGTCACTTGGTGCCCAGGCAGTGCAACAGCCGTGAACACAATGGGTTTACTGCTAGAAAGAGGTGACACCAACTTTTACAGTTGCATTGCAGCTCTGGCGACGCTGACGGTGAGTGACACACCTTCCGTGGTTCCATCATCACGCAGTGCGCGTGAACCGTTGCCCACGCCCTCAGGACCTCGCATACTGGTGTCAATAGCCGTGCCGCATCCGCTGCTGTCCACGGTGGTCGCTTGATCTGGGTCAGCGCCCTGCATCGGTGTCCAGTGTCCACTGCCTGGAGGAGCCCTTCCAGCGGCTGGTCCAAGGCCGCAAGGGTCACAGCGCTACGGGTAAGGTCACCACAGGGAGGTGCCCAATGCTGCTGCTGTTCACCATCAAGGTTCTCCAATTGGGTTCCAGCTCAGTATCCTTTGTGCTTCTCGCTTTTACGCAGGGGGTTCTTACGTTCATGCGGCAGCGAGGTGCCTGCTTAAAAGGCGGTCTAGATATGCGGCGCCGTCCTACAGCCTCATGTAACCTAACATTGGCAATTTAGTGTTTTTCGTCGGTGAGCTCTGGGCTGGTATGGGACGAGCCCTATTGGGAGGCTATTCCGGCCAGGTGCCCCGAATACGGTAGCTTCTCCCCGCAATATAATAAAGGTTGCAGCTTTTGTTGAATGCTCACCGTCGCCAAGATGTTGGTGCAACCTTGTTGCGCGTTGTGCTGCACAGAAAGCAGGGGAGTCCCATGCAGATGCCCTGTGCCCGCGGTGCCTGGCGCCCTCCTCGTTCACTGCGCTGCGTCCTGCAGCTCCGCTTTCACCTCTCCTGAGACATGTCTCCATGTTATGATGCATGTCGCAGCCATTTATGGTGACATGCCGCACGAACACCACCGCAGGAGTGCTCAGCCTGGGCAGGCCTGGGGCAGGGGAGGAACCGTGGGAGGAACCGTGCGAAGGGGCGATGATGGGAAGCCACACTTTCTAGGGATAAAAAGAAGAAAAGGCGCCATGTGGTGCGAACCTGCTCTCCCGACTCCGGTCCATGGACTTGCAAGTTGCACATGGTTCCGTTTAAAGCGGTTATGAGTAACGGTACTCGATTCCTGCAGCTTGAGACGCTGTGGGCCTGTGGCCTTGAGAATCTGTTTACGTCTACCTCAAGTGTCGTTTCAAGTGGTGTGCACATATCTATGCACTGTTTGCTGTGACAGTTTCGAGCTTGACCCCCCATCTTCCTGACTCGAGTACCGTCAACTCAGTACCACCCTCTCTGACCAAAGGAGAAGAGGCACAATGCATTTGGAGCCACTGTAGCTGAGCGGAAAAGGCGTTCAGGCGTTAGGCAGACAACACCCAAATGTCCATCTCAGCGGTCTTCTTTCTGAACCTGCGCGGCGACATCCTACTCGAACGCAAATACAAGGACGATGTAGAGTACGTTCTGACGTATCATCCTTTCAGTCGTTGGTAGTCCTCTGCGCGCCCTTTCCGCGATGATCCCGGTGTTGCTCTTGGCCCTACGTCTCTGTCTCTTTGCAGCCGTGACATCGCAGAAAGCTTTCGGGATAGGATTCTCAACGCGCGGGATCGGGATGCTGCAGCGGTGTATGGGCCAGTCCGCACGCTCGGCTCGGTCACTTTCCTGTACCTGCGTCATGCGGACATCTACATTCTGCTGCTCACACGCAGCAACGGAAACGCTATGCTTGCATTCCGTTTCATGACCTCGGTGGGTAGCTCCAGGGCTCGTCCTTGTGTTTGTGATGCTTTCGTATGGGCGGTGTTAAGGGCAGCGGGTACGAAGCCACGTGTGCTTGCGTTGCGAGGCATTACATGCAGGTGTAACCCATGCAAGTACAGCGTGCACAGCTTACGTGCTACTTGTCTCGCCGCCGCGTCTAGCATGTATCACCTCTGTGCTTCCTTTGCCAAGCACCCTTTCCCAGGGCTACCCAGGCCAGCAGCACAGTTGTGTAGATACCTACGTCTGACCAGGACTATTCCCTCCGCTCCCCCTCCTTCTCTGCGTGATGTGTTTGCATTTGCGACCGCAGCTTGTATCGCTGTTCCAGTCCTACTTTGAGGGCGACCTCAACGAATCTTCCATCCGCGCCAACTTCGGTAGGTGCCTAGGGTGGTGCCGCATCTCTGCCAGCCGCCCCTGCGGTGTGTATCGCTACGCTGCGCCTAGGGAGAGCTCCTGAGCCGTCACAGGTCCTTTCGCCATGCTGAACGCGCCTGTACCGGTACGCTGGGCACATGCTGACTGCGGAACAAAGGACAGCACACTGACCCACATGGCCACCTGTGTGTTTCCTGCAGCAGCATTGTGTAGGGGCGCAGGGCGGGGGGTTCGGGGTGCATCACGCGGATATAAGCCAGGTATGTCTTACAAAGCAAGCAGAATGCACTCACCAGGACACTGTGCACCCACCCGGCTGTGTGCCCGCAGTGCTCATGTACGAGCTGCTGGACGAGGTGGTGGACTACGGGCTGCCGCAGGTGGGCGCACGCTGTGTCGACGGCTTATCGTTCTGTTTGGCATTCAGCACTGCCTTAACAGGGGTGGGGCTGGGGGCCGGAGGCCCACCGGAGCTGCGCCTCGTTTCTACAGGGTGCTGCAGGTGCATTCGTTTAGTGTACCATGCTGACAGGGGCGGGGGTGGCGGGTATCCGGCGGGTCTCTGGACGTCTGGAGCAGCGGCTTGCGGACATCGGGCTGCCGCAGGGGGAGCTGCCGGGTGCCGCCAGGAGCTGGGGGGTGGTTACCCGGTGCTGCGGCGTGGGTTTCGGGGCGGCGAAGTTGGCGTGCTTGTAGCCTGTGGGGCGTGTCGGGGTAGCGGCTGGCGAACTGCGGGTTCCTCGGAATTAGTGCCGAACAGGGTTGCGATGGGGGGCTGCGGTGAGAATGTACCGCGCTTGCGGGGTAGCGGGATGTGTGGTTGGCAGGTGTAGCTGGGACTTCGTTTTGGAAAAGCGGGGAGCAGCAGGGCAGCAGGAGCGGTAACAGCAAATTAGCGGGGCCGGGCCAGCGGGTTTTGCCCGCTTGGCTGCGCAAGTTGGGGTCAGAGTACACACAGGTAGTCCGGAGGGCCGCAGCTCCAGGCTGGGGGATTTGTCGGACCACAGGGCAGGCAGGATGTGGGTGCCGGCCGTCCTGAAGTCCAACGCCAAGGCGGCAGGGCTCGACAGTGGCGGCGGCAGAGCTTGCGGTTTGAGCCCCAAGCACAGCGCGCGCACAGCTAATAGACTGCAACCGCAGTTGGAATGTTGTGGCTAAATTGCATCTGCTGCTGTGCCTGGCCACGCGACGTGCTGCCGTGCCGCTCCTTGTGGCTGCCCCGCAGATCACGGACCCCGCCATCCTCAAAACGCTCATCCTCCAAAAGGGCTACAAGTCGGAGGGCGGGCTGCTGGGCTCCATGGGCGGGTCGGGGGACGCGGCGGTGGGTGCATGCTTGACGCCATGGGATATGTGTGGTGTAGCGTGGCGTGGTGTAGCGTCGCGTGGTGTGGGTTCATGGAAAGTGGTGATGGGCAAGGTGGAGCGCGGTCCATAACACGCGCGTTTGGAGTTATGCAGCCGGCCCCTTCGGTGCCTACACGACTACCGTACCGACTGGTCTCCTCCCATGGTGGCCACCTCGGGTGCAAATGACCCGCGCATCTGTCCATTCTTACTCCCGCTAGATGATATGCTCCTGGCGGTGACTTATTTCGGTGTTATTGCTGTGCCCAGGCCAAGAAGGCCCGCGAGGCGGCCAATGCCGCCAACGCCACGCTGGCGGTGACGGGCGCCGTGGGCTGGCGGCGCGAGGGCATCAAGTACAAGCGCAACGAGATCTTCCTGGACATCGTGGAGCAGGTCAACGTGCTCATCAGCAGCAACGGTGCGGGCGCGGCAGGGCAGTTCCTCCTTGCCATAATAACAACCGCATGAGCAACAGCACGGCACGTGCATTTACCTCGACAGCAGCAACGGTGCGGGCGCGGCAGGGCAGCAGACTCCTTGCCATACTAACAACCGCATGAGCAACAGCACGGCGCATGTATTTACCATGGAGCAGGCCAGCGTGTTCAACAGCAGCAACAGGGGGCGCAGGAGGGCAGCTGACTCCTTATATTGTAACACTCCGCGTGAGCATTCTCCCACATACCCGCACCCTACCGGGATCCACGTACCTTACCCCCCTGATTCAACCTGGCACGTGGCACTCCCCGTCAGGCACCGTGCTGCGCAACGACGTTGTGGGGCGCATCCAGATGAAGTGCTTCCTGTCGGACATGCCGGAGCTGCGGCTGGGGCTCAACGACCAGATGCAGGTGGGCGGCGTGGGGGTGGGGGTGGGGGTACGCGTGAAATGCGAGGAAACCGCGTGAGGGGTGGGGTAAGGGTCGCGTCCGGGGTGCTTGGTGGGGATCCGTTGAGCAAGGCTGCAACCGCAGGACACGGGGACGCTGCGCAACTGAAAAGTGCTCGTATGCGCGCTGGACCTGGGCGCGTACAACACACCTTGCGGCAGCGCCAGCCAATCTTGTGTGCTCACTGTTCCCGTCAACCCCGGCTTCATCACCCCCAGGACGCCACGTTCCACCAGTGCGTCAACTTGGGGGCCTACGAGAGCCAGAAGGTGGTCACCTTCGTGCCGCCGGATGGGGAGTTCGAGCTCATGAGGTGGGTGCTTTAGGGCGCGGTAACCGCAGAGCGGCAACGTCAAGGAACCGGAGCCAGTAGGGCCTACGGAGCGCGATGTTGGAGGCGTTACGGTGGGGATGCAGAGGGTTGAAGCCAGCATGGTTGGAGTGCTGGCGGAGAGAGGGCTCTGGAGCTGGGCCTAGGGCGAGGCAGGGAGGGATTGTGGTGTGTAGGGAGGCGGGCAGGGGTGCGGGCACCGGTGCAGGCTGTGGCCGCAGTGCATCAGCAATAGCAGCACCTCGCTGGGCTCGGATGCCGCTTGGAGAGGTCCCGTTTTATCCCAGGATCGCGAGTGGGTGAGCTGTAGGAGCGGCACGGCTGGCTGGTGCCCATGGCCACGCGCGCGGGGGTGTGCAACCACTCAACACCTATCGCGGGGCGGCGGTCCCCCTCTAATAGGCCGCTGGATCAGATCCTGTGCGTTTGGGTTCGGCTCCGTAACGCAAGGTCCCTGGTTCGAAACCCATGAGTGACACGAAAATACTTGTGTCACCGATATCCTGTGGGTGCTGCC
>VFQN01001049.1_pt1 | contig 48502 bp, 63 predicted proteins | sample 3512371 | NCBI WGS metagenome assembly VFQN01 (sample SAMN10412370, study PRJNA504923) | tailings metagenome | isolation source: Replicate 2 from Balatoc abandoned mine | place: Philippines: Itogon, Benguet | collected 2017-08-28
GGAAATTCCGCGGACAGGAGCCGGATTTTCCCCTCGGAATTTCATGGAAATTCCGGGTTTCCGCGAAGGGGTGAGGCCTCTGCGTGGTGCGAAGAGTTTCTGCTGGGACACCGGCGCACGTCCTTTCTACAGCCATTCATATACTGACTTGATAAAAGGCAGTAGTCGCGAGGCCTAATTCTGACGTCCAGCTCGCTGCGGTTAGGTTGCCTCAGAGCCCCGGGTTGCCATGACCTCGGCACGCAATCTGCCTGCCCCACCCTTCCGGCCGAAGCCCCACGCAACCCACTTCCCGCAACCAGAAATCCCTCTCTACCCTCACAGAATGCGTGGTACAGCACCCTTAGGAGCAAGACCCTGGGCCGGCGCAGCCTGCTCAAGGCCTACATCGAGTTCTTGGGGGACCCTGCAACTGCTACCGTAGAGGTCCGCAGGGGTGCGCATCAGCAGGCCAGGGCGGCTCAGGGCTCCATCCTAGGGCCATCTGGGTCAGGCGTACCTCCACAAACTCCACCCAGCAGCGACCCCCATGCTCCTCAAACTGCAAAGCGACAGCGGCTGGACCCGGCCACAGAGGATTCCCAGCAGCCACAGCCCGAGCCAGCTGCCAGCACGCCTGTCCCCGCTGTGCCCAGCGCGGCCGCAACAGGCGGCTGCCACAGCGCTGCTACTCTGCATTGGCGAGGCACCAAAGCAAACCCAGAGACCCATGGGACGGCGGCCGTGGAGTGCACGGCAGACGGGGGCAGTGGCAGCGGCAGCCGCCCGCCGCCCCGTGTGTCCTGGTCGGGTCAGCACCAGCAGCCGCACCAGCAGCAGCAGCAGCAGCAGCAGCAGCCCAGCACTGTGCGGCTGTGTTCGGGTAGGAGGGGCTCCACCGCTCAACTTCAAAGTACCCGACCTAGTCGCAGTGACCGCCCAACCCGCATGAGGGCCCTTTCGTGTGGGCCCAACGACATGGTTACAAGGGATGCATCACGGCGTGTTGTGCAATACTATCAACCTCCATTACCGGTCACCCGCTTGTGCATCCCTTGACAACGGCTGCAATGCAGGGGACCCTGGTTCCGGGCGGCCACAAGGCAACCCCATGGGCCACGACAGCTGTGTCAACAGCCCCAACATGGACCCATGCAGCTGCCAGCCCTCACCAGCTGGCGGGTCTGTGACCGGGCTGGCACCTACACCCCAGCCTAGTTACGCGCCCACACCCTTACACAACTACGACACGTGCGATGCCGCCCTGGGGGCAACCGGGCCGCATGGGCCGGCCCCTGCGCCTGCCAGCGGTGGTGGGGGTGCTGGGGCATGCTACGTGGGGGCGGCATGCGGTGCAGGGGCCGCAGTTGCAGAGGTGGGCATGAATGGCAGCTGCAGAAGCCCAAGCATCGGGCAGAGCCTCGGCAGCTGGGCGTGCAACGGTGGCGTGGATGGCGGCATTGGCATTGGTGGTGGCGCGGGCGCAGACACGCCTGGCTGGAGCACTGAGCTCGAAGTACGTGGGGGCAGAGAAGTCGCGGTTCTGTCCGTCGGCGTCGGACCATCTGCGGCAAGCTGGCCTGCTTACCGATGTGCATGGCGACGTTTTGTTTGTGATGCTTGGGGTCCTGCGTAACACGTACACGAGCCTGTTGCGCGCCGACGCCTACTGGTTGACAGTGGACAGGCACGAGCAACGCGCCAAATGGCATGCCCTCGTCTCATGACCGCTGCAACCGGTGCCGTTCCTCCCACAGACCACCTTTGCCCATCTGCCCGACGCCGACTTCTCCAACGGCCAGCAGCAGCCGCAGAAGCAGCAGCGCCGCGGCCTTGCTGGAGGCCTCCCACAGCCCTCCTTGCTTCCCTCACACGTACGCCTCCCTCCCAGCTGCTTCGTTCTTCCGCTGCTGCTCCTGCTGCCTCCACTGCTGCCAACCCGTGCACGTGGGAGCCTAACGGTACAACCTGCGCTGCCGCCACCGCCACAGCTTCAACCGGCAGCCTCAGTCGCGCGGCTACCGGTGGCTTAGCGGCCGCAGCGCCAACGCAAAGCAGCGGGGCGCTGGTGACGGGCCCATGCAAGCAAGTGCATGACGGCCTGGATACCAGCTCCTGCCCCCTGGAGTGCGCCGACTCACTCGACAGGCTGCTGGAGTACCTGGATGGCACGGGCGAAGGGCCGGCGCCAGGGTTTGGAGCAGCGGCCGCAGAGGGCCCGAGCATGCCGCCTGCTGAGGAGGCAGCGTTGTAGCCGCTGCAGCCTGGGCAGCAACAGCAGCAGCAGCAGCAAGTACCGCAGCGGCAATCTGCTGCGGGTGAGGCGCGCCGCTTCGACGGCGATCGTGCGCCAGCGGCAGACTTGGTGCCGCAACGACAGGTCTTGCAGCAGGGGCAGCAGGGGCAGCAGCAGCCGTCCTTCGGCCCTTGCACCAACCCTGTGCAGCACCCGCACCCGCACCAGCACCACCGCCATGGCCAGCAGCAACAGCAGCACGCACCGAGTTTCTCGGGCGGCTGTAATGGCGGCATGCTGGTGCCTACGACCATCCACGCGTCCTCGCACCCTGTGCCAACAGCCCCTGAGGTGCTGCCCCAGGCCTGTGCCGGGGCCCAGACTCAGCGGCAGCCACAGGCCGTCCCGCACACACTGCCCCTGGAGCAGCCACAGGCGCATGCTCAGTGTTCCCCGCCCCTTCACGCGCACCACCACACGCCGCAGTTGCCGGAAGGCCAGGCGTCGCCCAGCCAGGCGCCCCCGCTCGAATGTGCCATCGCACCAACTGCTGCCCACCGTCCGGAGCCGCCGCAGCACACGCCCGTTGCCCTCTCACTGCCGCCACGGTCCACAACACACCCAACACCTCAGCTCCTGCCCCGGCACCAGCAGCAGGGTTCGCAACTGCAGCAGCAGCAACAGCCGCAGCAGGGGCTGCAGCAGCGGCGTCAACAACAACACGAAGAACAGGGGCTACAGCAACAACGTCACACGAGCCTGCATGTACTCATTCCAAAGCGCTCCCAGTCGCTATCTTCGCACGGCCCCCAGACCCAAGACTTTAGTCCACACGCCCCAGCCCGTCCCGTGCCCCTGCCAGACCACCCGTCCCCGCCGTCCCCGGCCCTCTCCCTATCCCATCCCCTCAAGGTATCACAGCGGACCGTCCCACAGCAGGTTTCCCACTTCCGCGACTCTTGAGTCACCCGTCAACCCTTCCCCTGGCGTGCTGGCGCCTCATCAGCCAGTGGTGCACGGACAGCAGGGACCTCGGAGGACCTACAGCCTGCCGCCCCAGCTGCAGCAGACGCAGCTGTTCCAAGCTGACGTATCTGCGAAGACCATCCAGCGGAGCAGTAGCACCGGTGCGCCAGCTGTTCCCGCTGCTGCCTACCCACACCCGGTGAGTGGGGGAGCAACAGCTGAAGCAGCACGAGCAGCAGCAGGGTGGGGTGCTGTGGGCAGCAGCTGCATGTGGGGGTGTGGGCAGCATTGCCACGTGGGCGGTGGGGCCCCGAACGGCCCCTTGGCGACTGAGGGGCGGCTGCAGGGGTGTATAGGGGAAGGCGGGGAGCGTTCTGAGGGGTGCGTGCTTCAGCGCATGGTGGGGAGCAGCAGCGGGGGGCAGGCTGACGGCCGCTCCTGGGGGTTGTGGTGCATGCCCTGTTGCCGCCGCCGCCGCTGCTGCCTCGCCCTTCCGCTCTGGGACGCTCGCCGAGCTCGGCCCTCGTCCCGCCGCCACCCTTGTGCGCGGCCTCCAGCAGTCCGCACCTCCCCAACATGGGCCGTCCCCGCCATGTGCGCTGCCCGCACAGCCCAACGCGGTGAGGGCGCGGGACGCCTTGAAAATGCCGCCGCCCGCACCGGTATGGCGGTCAGCCCCCGCCGCCGCCCCGCGCCCTCTTACCCACCAGACGCCCGCCGCCGCCGCGACAATGCCTCCGGTGCACAACGCGGCGGCTTCGCTGGCCAACCACGGTGGCAATGGTTGCGATACTATATATTGATGGGGCCGCGTCGTGGAGCGCTGCACAGCCGTGGGGTGCACAGCGTGGCACTGCTGCGTCGTCCGCCCCCGCCGCAGCCGCCGCTACTGCTGCCCCGAGCGGAGCCGCGCCCGGCCGCATGGCCCTTGGGGTCCTCGGGGGCGGCGGCAGGGGGCAAGGGGCCTGCGGCGAGACACCGGCGGCATGCCAGCATAACCACCACCGACAACAGCAACGACATCAGCAACCACTATTACCACAGCGTGAACAGCACCAAGAGCACCTGCAACGGCAGCAGCAGCGGTCCTCCGGCGGCACTACAGGCTTCGGTTACGGCGCTGGCGGTGGCGGCGGCCAGCCCCGCCGACCGCCGTATAATTTCAACGCTAGCGCACAGAAGTACGCACGGGGCAGCCAGGAGCTGGCCAAGCTCCCCGGGCCGTGCCTGCGGCCATGAAGTGTGCCGTACATAGCCATGATGTGCGTCGTGATTACGTTTGTCCGTAGTGTTTGCCGTACAGCGCCTTTGTGTTGTGCTGTGCAGTCCATCGGGTAGTGCTCAATAGGGTTCAGCTGCCGCACTTGCAATGCAAGTCGTTGCTCGTGCAGTTGGGGCAAGGCGGCACTTGGGTCAATAAGCGTCTTTCATGTCAAGGGCTGTCAAGTACAACATGGGTCATGCACGGGCTGGATGCGGTGTTGGTGAGAGTATTGTCTGTCGGATGCCGGACAGACGATTCGATTGCAGTGTTGACTACTGTTGCAGTGTTGCTGTTATAATGTTCTTTTGATGCCGGACACTGGTTGCGTGTGTACGTTTGCGGGTGCAAGCCCCAGTGCCCGGCAGGGTAGGGGCACGGAGCAAGCCCGTTTCACCTGCTTGCTTCGTGGGACACTGTTACGTGGGTACCGTGAGTACATAGCATGCATCCATATGCGTGCGAAGCGCGCATGCATGTCCATGACAGGGCATCGCTTTCTGCGTGCCCAACCTTCTTGTATGAAGCTCGGTAGCTGGGCCAGGAGAGACCCCGTCAGCCCTCTGCGCAGATTGGCCTTCATCAGGCCTGGACTCTAATGCAAAACTGCATAGGATGTGGAGTGTTTCCCACTTTACGCGCTCGTTGACCTTGGCATGTATGCATGGCTGGCCTGGTTCGGGAGACTTCACCACCACAATAGCGCTGCGTGGTTGCGGCCCCCGGGTGGCTGTGCCGTTTGTCGTCGATGCATCTGCATGCATGCATGCAGCACGCTCTGCTCAAGGGAAGTGCCCATGCTAAACGCAACGTCCTGAATGTGTGATGCCCGGCCGTCGTTGACGCGTGCATGATCCTGGCGCATGGTGTCACGAGTGGATAGCGCTTTGTGTGGCGGCCCTCGGCGGCCGACTGGTGTGGCTTACACTCTTTCTGTCCGGTCAGCGAGCGCCTCGCAAGGGCAAGGGTGGTGCGCTAGATGCACCTTCAATTTTACATGTGTGCCTGCTTGATTTCGTCGTTAGGGAGTGTGCGCTGTACTGGGCGCAACGAATGTTGCACTGCTTGGCGCACTACCGCATTCATGGCCTGCACTTCTAAAACAACTGTGGGAGTTATCGGCACAGGCGTTTTGCTGACGCTCATGCTACACACGCACCCAGCATACCGGTATACGGTAAAGCGGTGTGCAGGGCCCCCATAGCTCCTTGGTCTCGTTGTCTGTTCAGTTGCTGGAGCTCGTGTTGAACATGCGACAAGGCACGAGCGATTTGGTGCTGTGTGTGTGCGCTTACGCAGGGAGTGCATGCCTGGGGGGGTAACAATAAAGGCAGCTGCCAAAGTTTCTGTCACCGGTACCGTCCTGCTGCACATGGGGTGGTGCACGAGGTCTCAGAATGTGGCCCACAGAGGGTTGCAGGGTGGTCCCCTGAGGGGGCAAGTGCACGCGGGGGGTGCGTAGAGGTCCGACATGGGCACCAGCACTCCAGCAGTGCATCAGTTGGCTTCATTGCGTGCAGGTGTGCGAGGTTGCTTGGCTAACTCTGGGATCCTTTTGGCTTTCATAGGTCATCTAGCTACTCATGTTTGCTCGGCTTTTGGGTTTGAAGGTCGGCATGTGCATGTGTTGGTGCCACTGGAGCTGACGCCGCCCTTGCCGTAGCACGCTGGAGCATGAGCAAGGGGCGGGGTGCGTGTCCCGCCCGCATCATGCGCCGATGACGACGTGCCAGCACGCGTCTGAGAGTCCGAGAGTTACTAGCATACCGCTATCCACACATAGACAGCGTATAAGTGTTAATTCATTTTCAAGCTATACTCAATGTCCAGTAGCGTAAGACAACCGCCCTCCGCTTCGCCTCAGGACGCGCCGACCGCCGACGCAACAAATGTTGCACAGCCGCCGCCGGCGCTCGCGACGGTGTCGCTACACGACACAACTCTGCACCCTTTGGACCTGGTCCTGCAGCCTGGGGACCCGCCCGTCATACGACCAGCAGCTGCCGAAATGAATGCAGACCTTGCTGCGGCTGAGGCCGATGACGGTGGTCCTGGTGGGACCGCCGACCCATGGGTCGTAGGGGCCCGCGGGACAGCAGGCATCGGGACCTCGGAAATGGCGTCACATCCGCCGCGCGATTCCGCAAGCTCCCAAACGGCCACTCCTGGTGAAATTTGTCTACAGCAATACATTGAGACCAACAGTAACATGATAACCGGCGGCTCAAAAGAAGAAAACCGGCCTGAAGCTCTTCTCGGAAGCAGCCTCGCGTCCACCGGCGCGCCCGTCGTCCATCCAACTGCGCCTGCCCCTGAGGCCACCACTGGCGCTGCTGCTGCTGAAGGCAGCGCCTATACGACTGCAAAAACGTCAAGCCTAGCAGGCGGAGCAGCTACCGACCCCGGCCCCCCGCTGTCGCGCCCTGCAGTACCGCACCCAGACCACCCCGAGGCCTCCCCGCCCCAGGTCACCATCAGCCGCCTGCACATCGTGCCCATGCTACCCAACATAGGCCCCCAGCACCAGCCCCAACTACACGAGCAGAAGCAGCACCCCTCAGCCCTCGGGGCAGCAGGCTCCCCCTCCATCCCTGCCCATGCCCCGGCCCCAGCCGGACCCGAGGTCTTCGGTGCCCCCATGGCAGCCGCCCCTGCGGCGCCCTTGCCCTCGCTCATGATGCAGCGGGCGCCTGGGGGCGAAGCAGCTGGTGGCGGCAGCGGGGTTAACATACCAAGGGGACCCACGGACCCTGACCATGGCTGGCCACCTGCGCCAGGCGCTGGTACCGACGACACAGGTGCCGGCGGCGCTGCTGGAAGTGGCGGTGGTGGTGTCACTGGTGCTGCTGGTGGCGGTCCCACCACAGAAACAGTGGGGGGGGCACCCTGCCGGCCGGATACCGTCACCAGCACAGAGCAGCGTGAGATGCTTGCGACCGGCGCAGCTAAGACACACGCTAATACACAGCAGCAGATGCAGCAGCAGCCGGACCCGCAGCAGGACCCGGAGTTCACGTTCAAGCCTCTGCGGGGCGGCGGCGGAGGTGCAGGTGGGGGCGTGAGTAGTGCTGGTGTAGCACCCGGGGTGGGGGCGGGGCCGGGCGCGGGGGAGGGTGTGGGGCCCGCAGCAGCAGCAGGCGCGGGCCTGGGTGCAGCGGGGCTGCTGGGCTCGGGGGCTGGCGGCGGCGAGCGGCGGGGCAGCATGATGAGCGGCCCCGGGGAGTCCAAGTGGGGTGCGGCGGTGCACGACGGGCGGGGCTACGCGGAGTTGGTCGGAATCGACCCTTCGGAGGGGCCAGGTGGGCGGGTGCGTGCACACTGGTGCAAAGTGTTGGATGACGCGGGGTTCTGGGTGCGCTGCCGATGAGCTGTTGGTTGATCGGAGTGGGAGCGGGCGCTGTGGGCTGTGCGGGGCCGGAGTCCAAACCCGCGCAGCACGACTGCACGTAGCTGAAATTGACGGCGAGAGCTCATATCCGCGCATAACCGATATCTATCGTATGTTGTTGCTTTGGTAGAATCGCTCAGACACGGCGTGCTCTCCTTGGCCCTCCTCCTGCGCTCAGGGCGGCGGGCCCCAGACTCCATCACAGAGGAGGTCCCAGGGTGCACCAACGAAGCTGGTTGCACCACCAAGCGCTCAACTACCACAACGAGCAACGGCCTAACCAGCAGCAGCAGCACCGCAGACGAAGGCAAGGCCCACAAGCGCCCGCCCAACGTTCTGCACGCTCTGCACTCCCTGGCTTCCGTACTGCTGTCGCCGTACCGCGCCCGCCTGGACGTACTGGTGCGCCCCCACGTGGCGGCAGCATGGCGGCTGGCCAAGGGACATCCCCTGGCGGCAGCGGGCGCGGCGGCGGCGGCGGTGGCGGTTGGCGGTTGCCTGGCAGTGGTGGCGCTGCTGGAGCTGCTGCTGCTGCCGCTGCTGGCGCTGCCAGGGCTGGCGGTTGGTTTCTTTGGGGCCTTTGTGGCGGCGGCAGTTGGGCGGTTGCAGTACGGCCTGGCCAGCAGCAGGACCAGGAGGCAGCACAAGGCCCTTGGTAAGGGGGACCTGGCCTACGGCATGCACGCTGTGTGTTAACAGCCGCCAGCAGGGTAGGGTGGTAGCGCAAGCTTGACTCTCTCAGTGCCATGTGATCTGCCTTGACAACGAACCCCATGCACACATGTGCGTGCTGGTACACTTTACCATGTCACCACCAGCAGCTGTCTGTGTCTTAAGGGTTTCCAACGAGGGTATTTCAACCGCCATCCCTGCCGGTGGGTAGTTGAGTAACCCCGCCCAATGCCGTCCCCCGCCCCCCAGGGCTCCTGTACGGTGCGGGAACCGCACTCCCAGTCATGGCGCCCTCGCACACCAGCGCCCCCACCGCAGCCCTTCCTGCACCACCCCTTTCCGCCACCTCAACGACACCCTCCCCCACCACCACTACCACCGCCACCGCCACCACTCCTGCACCAACCGACGCAACCGACGCAGCATCTGTAACCGCCGCAGCGCCCGGGGTCGCTTCCGCCGCCAGTACGACAAACGTGGTGGATGACGCCGGGCTGGCGGCGCTGCGGGCGCTATACGGCGGAGCGCTGCCGTACTGGCTGGCGGACGCCCGCCACGGAGAGCGGGCGGGGTGGCTCAACGCGCTGCTGGCGGGCGTGTGGCCGGCCCTGGAGGCCCCGCTGAGGGGCATCCTGGGGTGAGCGTACGGCCCGTTCGAACACCACGAACGCTTTGCAACTTTGGCTGAACCGTACAGGTGGCAGTCCTTGTGATGGCAATCACCCGTGTATTAAGCGGCGGGCGCTGACACGCACTGGGTAGATAGGTAGTGTCTCCAACGGCTCCATGCCCTTGACACCTTGTCATCCACAATCTCTTGAACCTGCCCGTTATAACCTGCCTGGCTTGCCTTGCTCCCCAGCCCCGCAATCGCGGCTCAAGCTGAGCTGACCAAGCCGCCCTTCATCAAGGCCGTCGGCCTGTCTGACCTGGCCCTGGGCGACACGCCGCCACGTGTCGAGTCCATACGCGTGCGGCCCCTGGCGTCAGCGGCGGCGACGGCGGTCGCCGTGGAGGCCGTGGCGGCGGCGGTAGCGGAGGCGGGGGCAGCTGCCGGCGGCGGCAAGGTCGACGCAGCGACGGCGGCGGCAGCGGCTGTCAAGGGTACGGGTGCGGGGATTGACGTGGGTGCTGGCGGGGCGGCGGCGCCGCAGCTGGTGGCGGCGAGCGTTACGCCGCCGCCGCTGGCGGCGGTGAGGGAGGAGGGGCTACCGGCGGCAAAGGGCGGCGGTGCGGCGGGGGCGGTGCTGACGGGGGTGCCGGGCTCCACGGTGGCGGCGGTGGCGGCGATGGTTGCCGTACAGTCATCCACAGCAGGAGCGGTAGCGGAGGCGCCGGCCGGGCCTTATACCACGACGGAGCCGGCGGAGGAGGCGTCGGCGGCGGCTGGCGGCGGCAAGGGCGGCGTCGGCGGCGCCAAGGCAGCAGAAGCTGCTGGTGGTGCTGGCGCTGGTGCTGGTGGTGGCATGGGCGGTCGCGGCGTGGAGGGTGTGGAGGTTGAGCTGGACTTCGAGTGGCAGGGGGAGCCCACCGTGGGGCTGTTTGTGGAGGCCTACCTGACGCCAGGGTGGGTGCCAAACGTGACATAGCTCCGGGGCGGGCACGTGGCGTGAAGGGGACGAAATCACGCGCTCCTTAGATTATTGAAAGGTGAAGTTATTCATGTCCTTCCCGGACTCTGGGTAAACCTATGAGCACGGTGACGCCTACAACATTCGACACTACGCCAAGTCGCCAACGTGACCGACAGCCATGTCGGCACCAAGCATGCCCCTTACCCCTCGTTCCCGCCAGGGGCGGCACGGTGCGCCTGCTCCGCGGCTAAGCTGTGCTGTGCCAAATCCTACCGTTCTGTATCACTGCAGTACACAGTGTATCCAACGCCTTCCTGACCCGTCGCTACCCCCAGGGGCGGCACGGTGCGTCTGGCACCCCGGCTGCGCGAGGTGGCGGTGGCGGGCACGCTGCGCCTGGTGCTGTGCCCGCTGGTGCCGCAGCCGCCGGGCTTCGGGGCGGTGCTGGTGGCCATGCCTCGGGCGCCGCAGGTGGGGTGGGCGCAGAGGCTAGGCAGCTAGCTGCAGGACGCACACGATCGTTTGTCAACAGCGCTGGCGTTTGTGTTCATGTCATGGCGCCGCAACAAGGCAGGGTTTGAAGCAAGGCGCATGCCAGCCCCGAAGACTGGCTCCAGAAGGCTCCTCCTGACTGGCTCGCATTGCCTGAGTCAGCCTGAGTACATGCATGGCTAGTCCAGCGTCACAGCTGCAGAGTGAGCTGTGTGTTATTGCGTTCCTGTTGCGGCAGGTGGCGTTCGCGTTCGACCTGGGTGCGCTGGGCGCCGGCGTGAGCGGCGCGCTGGCCCGGCCACTGGCCTCCTTCCTGCAGCCCCTCATCCAGGACGTGGTGGCAACCGCCCTGGTGCGTGGGAGATGTGACTGCGTTGCTGGGATGACATGAACAAAAGTTTTAGTTCGTAATGGCGTACAACGTGTGCCTCAGGTGCGTTGTGTGCTTGAGCCTCAATCTGCTACCGGTAAGCCACCCTAAGACACGCGCTGTCCCACAACTCACATCCCTAACCTGGACCCACTCCCCTTTACCCTAAACGTTGCCACTGGTGAGCCACCCTCAAGTCCCTAATCCGTATCCTACACCCCGCTTCCTAACACACACACCTTCCCCCCGCAGGTGTGGCCGCAGCGTGTGGTCATCCCCGTGCTGCCCGAGTCCGCGCTGCCCGGCCCGCTGACCGACCTGCAGCTGCGCACGCGGGGGCTGGTGGCTGTGCGGCTGCTGCGGGCGGTGGGCCTGGCGCAGGAGGGCACGGCGGGGGTGCCGCTGCCGGACGGGGAGGACGTGCAGGTGGGCGCGCGCGGGTGGTCGGTGCTAACGGCATGCTACGGGGCATAACGCACGCATGGGGCCCATGCACGGACCCTCATGTCACTGGACTGGGCTGGGACTGGGGAGTTAGTGCATTTGGGCGCGGGTGGCTGACCGCTAAAGGGTATGCTGTGGGCTGAAGCATGGGGTAAAACGCAATACTGGTACCTTCTTCCTGCCCGCGCCCGTTCTCGGCGCAACCCCTGCCGCACCTACAGGTGGAGGTGTTCACACGCCCCACCGTCCGCCGCATCAGCACCGCCGCCACCGTCGCCACCGCAAAGCACCTCCGCGCCGCCACGAGCCCCACCGCCGCCGCCGCCGCCGCCGCTCCGCCCGACCTGGGCGGTACGGACTCCCTGGTGGCGGCGCCGCCGCCGTCCGCCGCCGCCTCCCCCGACGCCATCGCGTGCTGCTCGTGGACGCAGCAGGACAAAGGCGGCGGCGGCGGCATCGACGGCGGCTGCCTGCTGCACGTGCCCGTGCAGGAGCCCGCCAGTGACGTACTGCGGCTGAGGGTGTACGACATGGAGCGCTTCAAGGTGCAGGTACGACAATCCCGTACAGTGCCGCCCTGCGGTGCTGCCACTCCTGCCATGCAACGCTGTAACATTCGATGAGCACTAATACCGTAGTCAAGGCAATGCACGTGTCTACCTTGGTGCACCGACGCGCTGTTGTTGCATCAGTGTCAGCATGCAGCGACCCGTCTGCCGCCACGCGCCAAGGTGCACTTCTGCTCGGTACCTAGTTTGCCGTTTGACTGCATCCCACTCCATCCTGTCTTCAACACCAGCTCCTTTCGCCTCTCCACGCACCCAGGACCTGCTGCAGGCCAACGTCCTCCGCGGGCTGCAGCACGCCTTCTCCTCCCGCACCCTGGTGGCCACCGCCGCCGTGCCGCTGGCGCCCCTGTGTGCCATGGGCGCACACGTGCCACCCTCCACACCCACCACGCCCACAGCCAGCGCCCAGACCCCCATTCTGGTGGGCCCTGTGACCGGAATGGGTTCTCAATCCGTGACCCTTGACACCGCTTCGTACGCGAGTGAGGCCAGCGGCACCACAGCCATGGGTGGTGGTGCCATGGGCAGTGCGAGTGCTGGTGCTCCGGGCTCCTACCTGACCGCGTGGCTGCCGCTGCACGCCCCTGATGAGGATGAGGAGAGCCTGATTGCCGCAGCACAGCAGCAGCAGCAGCAGCAAGGCGCAGCAGGGGGAGGTGTTGTGGGGGAGGGGCCAGCGGGCGGTGCTGCAGGTGTGGGTGCGGGTGCGGGTGGTGGTGCAGCAGTGGGTGGTGGGTTAAGGGAGGAGGACCTGGTGCACAGGGGCCGGGTGGCGGGGGTGCTGCAGGCGGGGGATGGGGTGGGGGCGGAGGAGCGGGGAGGAGGGGGCGTGGGGGCGAGGGTGGGCGCGGCGGTGCGGAGCGCGGGAGGCGGGGGCGCAGGGATGATGCTGGGAGCGGGCGGACCGGAGGGGGAGGAGAAGCTGGCGTGGCCAGGTGGGTGTGTGGGTCGGAGGTTGGGGATAGGTATGGCCTGAGGGGTGTACTCACGTGCCAAACGTAGGTTTGCTTAGTCTGCATGAAGTGACTGCCCGCTAGTCAAACGGTTCTGCGGTTGTACACATGTAAATGGAGCTTGCAAGCTACTAACTACCCTGCTGACGCCAAACATGCACTGCCTTTTACTACTTCAACCCTCCCTCTGCACAGTCCCGGCCGCAACGACTGGCCCGCTGTCCCCAAGCGGCGTCGCCCCCATTTCTACGCGTGCCTCCGACTCTGGCACTCCCACGTCCCCCCTAGCCTCCCGCGAAGGCCCCGCCGGACCTGCCGCCGCTGCCGCCGCCGCCATCGCCAGCACCCTACCGCCGCCGCCAGCCGCCATGGGCTCTGGCGGTGCCATCCTGGTCTCCCTGTCGTACCACTCCATCGACTACCTATCGCAACGCATGGCGGCATGGCTGGATGCCGTACACGCCGCCCGTACGGCAGACCATACGGCGGCCGCGGCCGCGGCCGTACCGTGGCCGCTACGCGGCATGCTCCTGGTGGACGTGCTGGAGGCGAGGGGCCTGCTGGGAGGCGAAGAGCCGACGGCGAAGCGCCAGGCGGCGGCGGCGGCGGGCGCGGTGGCAGCGGTCGCCGCCGGCGCGCCGCCGGCGTCGCCACGTGCCGCCGTGGGTACGGCACCACCGTACGACGACAGCCTCGGGGACTCGAGCGAGAGCAGCGAGGAGGAGGAGGAGGGGTTTGAGTCGGGGTACAGCACGGGTGGCGAGGAGGGTGAGCAGCCGGTGTCTGAGAGGGAGGGCGCGGCGGTGGGGGCGCTGGTGGGTTCGGAGCTGCCGCTCACGTTCAGCACTCCGGGAGGGGCTGGGGGCGCCGCTGCCGCTGCTGGAACAGGGGCGGGCACGACCGCCGCCACCAGCGCGGGGGGAGCACCGTATGCGGTGGGTGCTGGCAGCCGCACGCTGGAGCAGCAGCAGCTGCAGCAGCAGCAGCAGCATGGTGGGACGGAGGGCGGGCGCCGGCGGCATCGGGACCGCAGCGGCAAGGGCGTCGAGTGCGACCCGTACGTGGTGCTGACGGTGCACAAGTGGAGGAACGCTGGCAGCGCAGGCGGGGGAGCGGGGGGCGAGGAGCAGCCGCAGCAGCAGGCGGGGGACAGCGCGGGCGAGCGGGTGTTCCGGAAGAGCGGCGCGCCGGTGCCTGCCACCGCCTCGCCGAGCTGGAACCTGCATGCCGAGGTGGAGGGGGTGGACGTGGCGGAGGCGGAGGTGCAGCTGGAGGTGAGGGGGTTGGGGGGCTGTGGGTGGATACTGGGTACTGGTATCGGCGTCACAATGTGGGTTGTGGGTAGGAGCAGGTAGGAGGTTGAGGGTGCTGCTGGGAGTCTTTGCTGTCTGAGCTTGCACGACGCTAACACCGGTACAGCCAGCCAGCACTTAGAACTCGCGTCCCTCCCAACCCCCAGGTGTTCCACCGCCGCTGGTTCCGCGGAGACCGCCACCTGGGCGCCGCCGTGCTGCCGCTCAGCGAGCTGCTGCTGCCGCCGCAGACCCTCGCGATGCAGCAGCCGCAGCCGCACGGGGCGGGGGGCAGCAGCGCGGTGGTGTGGGAGGAGCGGGCTGCGGGCTGCGGCCAGGGCTGGGTGCGGCTGGGGGGCAGGGGCGCGCAGGGGGGGGAGGTGCGGCTGCGGCTGCAGTTCCTGCCGTACCTGCCGTGAGGGATGAGGCAGTACGGTACACGGCGTAGTATGTGGTCGTATCTGTCGTGGCGAGGTTTGCCGGGTTGCTTAGAACTACGGTACCACGGTGTGAAGGTGTTTGGGTTCAAGTTGCGTACGGTAGTTGCTGGGAGCTGTGCCACAGGTGACCCGTGGGCCACTGGGACCCCTATTGTTGTCCTATGATGCACGGTATGGCGTTGGTGTTGCAGGCATTGGTATTCGGAACGATCGTTGTGCACAGGGTGGCGAAATCCGAAATCTTGAAGAGTTGTTTGTAACAGCATCAAACTATCCTCCAAGACCAGGTTCCGTCCTACAACGTCACAGCTCAGGTCTTAGACTGGTACATATACCGGTTAATTATGTCCAAGACCGCTGCGGCCTTTGTCACTAGCTTGGCAAAATACCAATTCATTGTTTGGGCACGACGGTTTGCAGCTGTGCCTCTTGCCTTCTCAGCCACCTACACGCTGCTGCTGCCTGCCAGCGGACGAGTGGAGTCTACGCAAGCAGCTCCGGTTTGTCTAAACTCCTCTGGCCCGGAGGGAAGCTGTCAGCCCAAATGGCAGGGAAGGAGAGGTAGCGGAGCTTTGCAGACCGTATTCGTTGCAGCGGGACAGTGTATTCCCCACGCCTTCCAGCTGATTCCAGCAGCCGTGCGCTGGGGGTCGTGACAAAGCCCCTTCGTAAGACCCTACCCCCGCACCCGCATGACGTATTGACGTTTCTAACTCAAGCCCAAGCGAAGAGCCACTCGCAAGCCCGACAGCCCAAGCCACCAGCCATCACCGTCGTTCTGCACCACCTAGCCTTGGCCCCGCTCGCAAATGCACCTCAATCGGCACCACCCAGCCCACCGCATACGCGTGACATACGCGCAGCATCTTCCGGGGTAGGAGTCGCTGGCAGCTCGCAGTTAAGGCATTGGCAATGACGCGGGCGCCCGCCCGCGGCCGTAGTTGGGACGAGGTCGTACTTGAGAACCCTTCATTTGGGGACCTTGCGCCGGCGCACACGCAGCCGAGCCATCCCACCAACCGCACAGACCTCACATCCGAGCCAGCCAGCACACGTGTAACCATAACGTATTCCATGTTCGTGCATCAAGGGAAGCAGGCAGCAAGTGTTCACCTGCAAAACAGCTTCGTGGCAGTCGGCATGTGTCCCCGCCTTCCCACCCTCCGTAACCCCGAGTTCCTCTCACATGGGCCTGCCCATACGGACGCTGCATTCGCAAACCCGAAAAACCGCGCAGACGCATACCTTCAGAATCGCTCCCCGTGAATGTCCCACATGCGCACCGCGCCCCGCACCCCCTCGCTTTCCGCCGCCAGCGCCCCCTCAAGACACTCCTTCACCCTTTCACGACACCCATCCAAGTCCACCTGCTCCGGCAGGCGCCGCGCCGCCTCCCACCGCCGCAGCGCTGCCCGCACCAGCTCTATGGCAGCAGGGGCATCGTCCTCGGCCGAATACATGAACAGCCGGAGGCGCTCCAGCCGTGTCTCTGTCACTAGGAGCAGGTCCACGAGGGCGGGCATAAGGGTCGCAAGCTCGCCCCCCTTCCCCGAGCACATGTCCACGTGACGAATGGTCAGGGGGTAGCGCTGCGCGAGGCCCTGGGTGGGGGCATGAAAGAAGGCGGGGGGACACAAGGGTCTGCAGTCAGTGGCACGTGCGGGCATGCGGCAGTTGGAATGCGAGCAGTGCAGTTGTAATGCAGTCGCATGGGTAGCTACCCCATATCGCAGCTTCTAGGAAGGAGCGTGGCTAGAAGCATGGGCGGTTTGCTGCGGCCGCGAGTTGCCGAGCAGCTGACAGGGCTTACGTGAGTAAGAAACAAAGCACGAATGCAAACCGTGCGGCACGGTGTGCACGGCTGGAGGAAATGTGGAAGGGTGTCTGCGTAAGCCCCTGCGTGCCGTGCCCTAGTTGTGGTGACAAGTCAAGCCAGCGCTCAACCACACACCGGTAACACACCTGCATCAGCTGCAGCTGCACCGTTGCGTCGCTCCACAGCCCCATCGACTTGAGCTCCAGCCCCTCGATCTCCACGCCCGCCAGCCCCGCCAGGGGGGTGCGCGCATCGGGGCCGAAGTTGCCCAGGCAGCGCGCCAGCGGCCGGAGGGCGGGTGCAGACACACGGGCGCTGCTGCTCCTGTTGCTGCTGCTGGTGTTGGCCAAGCCGGCACCACCACCGCCGCCGCCACCCGCACTGCTGGTATTGCTGTTGCCACCTGTACTCCCGGCAGCCGCCGCACCGCCGCCGTTGCTGCCGCCGCCACCCTCCCCCACCTGCTGCTGCTGCTGCTGCTGCTTGGCCCCCGGCCATGAGGCCATGGCCGTCACCACCACACGCACCAAGTGGTTGGCATCGTCTGGACCAACCCAGCCGCCCCTGCTCGTGAGCCTGCGCCCCTGGCTGCTTGGCCGGATGCACAGGTGCAGCTGCGGCTGGAGCTGCAGGTCCACGTCTAGGGGGGCGGTGCGCCAGCGGACGGGGAAGAGCCGCAGACGGGCGTCGCGGAAGCGCAGGAGGTGCAGAGAGGGCGGCAGGGAGGGCAGCAGCCTGTGCAGCGGCAGGCCAGCCGTGACCAAGTCGTCAGGGTCGACCGCCCTCCTGATGCGGGGCAGCTCCTCGAGCGTGAGGGTGTGCAGGTGGGGCAGCTGGGACAGCCAGGGAGGCATGGGGCACGGCAGCTGGTCCTCCGCGCGGAGGGTGAGGTGCTCCAGCCCCGTGAGCTCCGTCAGGCCCGGATGCAGCAGCAGGTGCGCGGGGCCGGCCAGGGACCGCAGCTGCGGCAGGCGGTGGGGCCGCAGGGCGGACAGCAGCGCGGCCCACCGGGCTTGCAGCGCAGGGGTGTTGGCCTCCACCCCGCTGTGCGGGGGCAGCCACACCTCCCCAGCAAGGTCCAGGGAGACCAAGTTGGGGAACAGCTGTGCCAGTTGCTGCCCGAAGCGCCCGCTGGGGCTCAGCCAGCGCAGCGACGCCTTCCACACAACGCACGCCTTATCGTAGCACTTTCTGTACTCGCTAGTCTGCCACTTCATCTCCACCTCCTCCACCGGCGCCGCCTGCACGCTCTCCGCCTCCGCCTCCGCTCCCTCCCCCTCCCCTCCTTGGGCCCCCAGCTCCCTGCATGCGCTGCACCCCCCGCACCAGCCCGTGTTGGTGTCGAAGGGCCCCTCGCACCGCACACGTGCCTGCTCCCGCTGCAGCAGGGCGTGCTGGAATATCCGTGTTTTGATTTCTGATATGCTGCTGCTGTTTACGCCCAGCTCGGGGCACTTGTCGGTGACCCGCAGCGTCACGTGTGTTACGCCGGGCAGCTGCAGGCCGTGTTGCTGTGCTGCCAGGTCAAAGGGCTGCAGCAGATAGTGGGGGTCATGGGTGGGGTCCACTGAGGGAAGGTGGGAAAGGAGGGAGGGGGATAGGGGGCCCACAGTTGAGGGGGGCCAAGGGGTCAGGCGGTGCAGCAGCAGGGCCGTGTGGGTACCGTTGGCATGCGTGGAGAGCACAGAAGCGGGTGATGGATTGGCACCGGAAGGTTAATGGCAGGGTGTGCGGTGTGAAGAGTCAAGGTAATATGCGAGGGGACCACGTCGTTTGGTGGTGCTAGACGGCATTCACCGCGCAAGTGGGTGGAGGTCTTCAGGCTTTGCACTTCATCTTCGTCCAGGCGACGAAGGCAGCGCTGAGCGTAAAGCAATAGATTGAAAATTGCAGTGCAATTGCAATGATGGTTTTGGGGCCCAGCGTAACAGGGCTGAGCCTGCGCATTCGCAGCATGCGACAAAACAAGTCGCAGCTCACCCTTTGCAACCAGGAGCAGCTCCGATCGCAAAGGCCACCGCTCTGCAAGGGTTGTAAGGAGGCCTAGGACGCGGTGTAGCCACCCGCTCCCGTTAGCCGTCAAGTGACATGGCGCCGAAATGGCGCCATCCACAAGTTCGCGTCCGTCCTTGCAGGCCAGACGTAGCGCCGCGCAGTCGGTAACATGCGACACAAGTAGCTGCCTCGTTGCGTGGCTACAGGCTAGCAGCGGGGCGAGAGGAGAGGTTTGGCGCGAAGCGTCAGGAGGAGCCTTTGAGCTGCCCAACACCGTCATGGTCATCTACTTTCACAGGAATAAGTAATAACATAACGCATATATAGTAGTGATAACACTGCGTGCCGTGTCTCTGCGCTCGGCTCTATTCTCATGTGGGCAGCCACCCCTGCAGCCACCGTGTAGGACCTAAATGGCTCTCGATCCTGCGGCTGCACCCTAAGCGGTGGCCCGGCTGCTGCCCCGCCTGTTGCTGCCCTGCCTCCTGTACCGCCTGCAGCATCTGGCCCTCTCTCTTCACCCCCAGCTTCGGCTACCAGCGCACCATCCCATGAACGGGTGAGGGTTGAGGGGCCCACCATCACCATGCATCACCACACCCACAGCCGCACCCGCCTCGGTCGCCAGTAGCCGTCCATGCTCTCGCTCATTTGTCAACCATGCCCTGTTACTTGCTTTGCACACCCCTGCACCAAATCCTACTACTCCCACAGCCGCAAATCGGTGCCACACCGCCACGCTGCCGTTCGTGCACAACAGTGGTATGTAGTACGTTGCCATCGCCGGCGGCCTGCCCAGCACGACCCTTGGCACTTTGTCAATGATGCATGTGCCTGTTGTTTAGCAAGCATCATGCAAATGAAGGTCGCCCAAATCCCTACCATCAAACTTGCACTACAACTGCTCCACCTGACCATCGCCCCCTGCCCCCTGCCAACCCCTCGCTCTCCGCTGCCAGCACCTCCCTCGAACACCTCCCTAGCTCCCCACGGCACAAAAGCCACTCACATACAGTAGCACGCCCCCTAGTCCAGAACCCACGTGTGCAATGCCTTTCGTATCCCTTCGCTCTCCGCCTCCAGGCACGCCTCCAACTCCGCGCTGCACCCATTCACCTCCACCTGCTCTGGAAGGCGCCGCCCCGCCTCCAGCCTCCGGAGCGCCTGCCGTACCATATCCGTCATTGCAGGGGAGTCCTCCGCCTGTATATCGTCGACGCACAGGGACAGCAGCTGCGCCCTGCCCGCGGCCGCAAGCAGCAGGTCCACCAAAGCACCCAGCACCGCCCAGGACACAGGCAGCTTCATCAGTACCGCACGAACATGATTGATCGTTAGGGGGTAGCGTCGCGCCAGGCCCTGAGGAAAGGACGGGGCAGGGTGGGGGGGATGTAAAATGCAACGCAAATTGCGCGTGGGTGCTGGTGCTGTACTTGGTATGGGCTGAAGGGCGCCCGAAAGGGGCGGAAAGGCTGTGTGTCTGGTGTAGCGAACACACCTTTTTGCCATTAGGTGTTGCTCTGTTTGATGCATGCATGCGCAAACCTAGCAACAAATGCACGAATGGTGCAAGCCGGACCGGCATGTGGCACGACACGTGACCAAGTGGCTGCATACCGTACACGGCAAGTGGAGAAGCTGTTGACGGACGTAGGCGAAACAGGCGCCGCGCGTCCCAACATGTGGCGTGCCCCGCCTCTGCTCAACCTCAATCAATAAAAACATCGCATAGCACTACATGCACCCCTTTGCAACCCGCACGAGAACCGCGGCCCTCCGTGCCCTGGCAGCCCCGACCAGGCGCTCATACCGCTAAGCAATCCCATAACCGTTAGGACCTACACTCGTTCACTGTACTCAACCCACCTCCATAAGCTGCAGCGGCAGCGTCCTGTCCAACGGTCCTTGGAACATGGCCACCAACTGAATGGCCTCCACCTCCACACCCGCCAGCCCCACCAGGGGGGTGCGCATGTCGGGGCCGAAGCTGCCCAGGCAGCACGCCGGCGGCCAGAGGGCGGATGCAGCTCCTCCTGCCACCACAGGGTCCCTGTTGCCACTGCTGCTGCTGCTGCTGCTCCCACTACCGCCCCCGCCCGTCCCGTGCTGCTGCAGTCCCTGTTGCAGTTGCTGCTGCTGCTGCTCCTGCTTGTATCCTGGCCATGCAGCCATGACTGCTGACACCACCCGGACCAGGTGGATCACGCAGTCCGGGTCCGTGTCACCACAACCCTTGTCTGTGCCCCGCACCCGCAGGTGCAGCTGCGGCCGCAGCTGCAGGTCCACGTCTAGGGGCGAGGTGCGGCAGCGGACGGGAAAGAGCCGCAGACGGGCGTTGCGCAGGCGCAGGAGGTGTAGCGAGGGCGGCAGGGCGGGCAGCAGCCTGTGCAGCGGCAGGCCGGCATTGAAGTAGTCGTCAACGTTGAACTCCCTCTCCATCCGGGGCCCATCCTCGAGGGTAAGGGTGTGCAAGCGTGGCAGTTGGTAGACGCAAGCTGGCAGGGGGCACGGCAGCTCGTTTTCTGTGCGGAGGGTGAGGTGCTCCAGCCCCGTGAGCTCCGCCAGTCCCGGGTGCAGCAGCAGGTGCGCGGGGCCGGCCAGGGACCGCAGCCGCGGCAGGCGGTGGGGGCGCAGGGCGGACAGCAGCGCGGCCCACCGGGCTTGCAGCGCAGGGGTGTTGGCCTCCACCCCGCTGTGCGGGGGCAGCCACACCTCCCCAGCAAGGTCCAGGGAGACCAAGTTGGGGAACAGCTGTGCCAGTTGCTGCCCGAAGCGCCCGCTGGGGCTCAGCCAGCGCAGCGTGTCGCGGAACGCTTCCTTGGCCCCTTCAATGAAGCACTGTTGGGCATTCTGCCGCCATTCGACCTCCGCCTCCTCCACAGTCACCTCCACGGCTGCCCTGTGGGCCTTCGACCGCAGCTGGGTGCCCACCTCCGGCTCCCGCTCCTGGCACTGCTGAAGCTGCCCCTGCCCCACCGTCCTGGCACGGCCACCGCGGCTGCAGCCACTTGCTGAGGCCGCTGCTGCTGCTGCTGCTGCTCCTTCTGCCCCCCCCTCCGCCGCAGCCCCCGACCCCTTGCCCGGATGCCCAGCCCCTGGCACCGCTGCCGCTGCTGCTGCTGTCGATGCCGGCCCTCTCACAGTCGACACCCCGGCTGCCTCCCCTGCCACAGCTGCTGACCCCGCGGCCCTCGGTTCCACCGCTGCCTCTTCCTCGTCCTGGGCGCCGTTGTCCTGGTGTGGCACCCCGGCTGCTTCCCCCGTCGCATCCACCTCCATTGAGGCCGCAGTCGCCGGCCCTGTTGGCCCCGAGGCCGCCGCAGCAGGTACACCATACAACCCCCTGCACGAGCTGCACCCCACGCACCAGCCCGCGTTGGGTTCGAAGGGCCCCTCGCACCGCACACGTGCCTGCTCGCGCTGCAGCAGGGCGCGCCGGCGTACGGTATGTCTGAAAGCATATGGGCACCGATTGCCGTGCTTCCAGGCGTGCTCCGGTGTTGCGAAGGCCAGTATCACGTGTGTTACACCCGGCAGCTGCAGGCCGCTCTGTGCTGCCAGGGCGAAGGGCTGTAGCAGGTAGTGGGGGTCCTGGGAAGGGTCCACTGGGGGGACAATGGGGACCGGGACCAGGGAACGACAGGTGCGTGAGGACTGCAGGTAAGTGAGGCTGCAGCGCTATGCATGCGAAGGGGCAGGCGGAAAGGGGGTTGGTTGCTAGGGTGGCACTGGGCGTGGGAGCTCCACCGGACAAACGTGTGGAGGTGGGTGGGTCTTGGTGATGGAAATGAGGCGTGTACCGCATGTGTATGGACTAATGTCGTGTCTCACTGACGACAACTGTCTCTCATGGACATGGTGCTATACGGCGCGTTGCACAGACGCAAGAACGTGGTCACGTGGACGAAACGGGGACGGGCGCAGCGGCCGGTACCTGCCTTGCGCAGTGAGGCGCAGCTCGGAGCGCAGCGGCCACCGCTCCGCGAATTTCGCCAGGATGCAGAGCACGCTGTTGGTCCACGTCCACGTCCTAGTCATGGGGTCGCGCGCCGAAAAGGTCCATCGGAACGGCGACGATACAGCTCTGTCGACTAGCTGCAGGCCGTCCCGACACGCCAAACGCAGCAACGTGCAATCTGAAAGACACGAGAGGAAGGTTTGTGTCGTTTCCTGGCTGCATTGGAGCAGCGCGGACAGAAGTGAGCTTCGGCGCGAAGCACCGGAAGCCCCCGGCCACTGAGCGTGGTGTTGGCTGGCCATGTGTATAAAGTGTAACCAGTAAACAGAACATATGTTTTAGCAGCAGCGCAATTATGGATACCACTGGCGGATAGGTAGCTGCCGCATTAAACCTTGGACTGAAGTGCGTACGGCACCGTTGCGAGCTGTGCGCTGCGCCACTGCCGGCCTCCCCCTTGCATGGCGTGGCAGCGCTTGCAGCCCTTCCGCAACGTGCTGCCTACATTGTTAACGTATGGACACAGTTGCCTACCTCCGCACCTACTGCATGGGGCGGTACTGGGCGGTAGAGGGGCCCGCCCATGCCAGCACCAAGGGAGCTCCTCTCGTCACAGCGTCGCACCATGACTTGCAAGCGTACCTACCGCGGCTACCGGTATGCATGCAGGCGAGAGGCGGCCCGGGGTTCTGCGGCCCTTACGGCGTAAACAAACGCCATACGGAAGCACGCGGTAAAGCAGTTGCGGCCCAAGGGTGCTCCCACAGGCTATTCCCCTGCTTTCGCTATGGGGAAAAACGGGTGCTCGCGTGCTCCCTAAGCGCCGCCAGCACCCAGTACAGCGTGATTGGCGTGCTCACAGCGTCGTCCACAGGGCGCAGACACCTCCATGACTACACCCTCTCTTGCAGCTGTCCCACCATGCACTGGCACTCACCACCACGGCAGCCGCAATCGCCGCCCCGCCAGCACCCTTCCAAACCTGCCGCTGCCCTACCCCATGCCTCGCTATCACACAGTTCGTCCACGGCCCCGCGACGCTAGAAGACCCCTTTCCCTGATGTTGCAGCTCCCAGCAGAGCAATAAGCACGGACCTTCACGGCAGCTTCAGCGGCTGCGCCTCCAGCCCCGCCCACCCCGCTCGGCCCTTCACGTCGCGGCCTTTAAGGTCCATGTTGCAAGCAAGAGCCTGTCGGGCCCGTTGTGTTGCTCACGTCAACTTCAGCATCTGACCCTCCAGCCCCACCAGTGCCTCCCGCAACTGCCCTAGACGTAACCCCATCCCTTTATACACGGTGTCTCCACGGCCCTGTGACGATGGGAGACCCTTTCCCGGACGTTACAGCTCCGTCTATCTCCCAGCCCATTGTATGTGCGGCGCACTGTGTTTTAGCCTGCTCACGGCAGCTCTAGCAGCTGCACCAGCCCGCCCGCGTCGCACGCCCCCTAGTCCAGAACCCACGCGCGCACCGCCTTCCGGACCCCTTCGCTCTCCGCCTCCAGGCACGCCTTCAACTCCTTGCTGCACCCCTTGAGCTCCACCCGCTCCGGCAGGCGCCGCCCCGCCTCCAGCCTCCGCAGCGCCTGTCGTACCATGCCCGTAATGGCAGGGGAGTGCTCTGCCGACAATTCCTTTACGCGCAGTGAGAGCAGCTGCAGCCTGCCCGCGGCCACCAGCAGCAGCTCCACCAAGGCGCCCAGCACCGCCCAGGACGCAGGCACGTCCACCAGAGCCACATCGACCTTGTTGACCCTAAGGGAGTAGCGTCGCGCCAGGCCCTGTGCAAAGGGCGTGGCAGGATGGGCGCTGGTTATTGGGATAGGAGCGTGTGCAAGAGGATACGGCAAGGATCAGCTGTCCGGCGGAACCAGCCACACGTGTCCAGCAAGTATATCAGCATTGCCATGTACCGGCAACTTGATGGACTCCAGCCTTCACGTGAACTAGACCTTGGCGCTGCTCTGCACGCCCCCAATCCTCGTGCAGATGTCGGCAGCCTCACTCACAGCTTCAGCCCCTGCCGCCAACCTCCCCAGTAATTGCCCATGTCCTCGCGGTCTTGTTCGTGATTTACGCTTTGATACTTGCGTTGTCCTTCCTTCGCCGCAGCCTGCTACACCCCCAATCCCCGTGCACCCCGCACACACGCAAGCTGCGCTGGCCTGTGACCCCCCAGCCCCGACAGGGCACTCCGACCGCTGGGGGAACCCACGTCTGAAGGCCTGCACTCAATTGTTAATCCAACTCACCTCCATAAGCTGCAGCGGCAACGTACCGTACCTAGAGCTCAGCGGCCACAAACACACGGCCACCAACTGGATGGCATCCACCTCCACACCCGCCAGCCCCGCCAAGGAGGTGCGCTCGTCGGGGCCGACGCTGCCCAGGCAGCGCGCCACCGGACGGATTGCGGGTGAAGCAGCGTCGCCCCCACCTCCTCCTGCTGCTGCTGCTGCTACAGGGCCCTCGTTGCCACTGCTGCTCCCACTACCGCCTCCGCCCGTCCCTTGCTGCTGCAGTTGCTGCTGCTGCTGCTCCTGCTTGTAACCTGGCCATGAACCCATGGTCGCTGACACCACCCGGATCAGGTGGTTCACACACTCGGCGTCCGTGTAGCCCCACGTGTCGTTGCCCCGCACCCGCAGGTGCAGCTGCGGCCGCAGCTGCAGGTCCACGTTCCAGGGCTCTGTATATGGACGGCGCGGGAAGAGCCGAAGGCGGGCGTTGCGCAGGCGCAGGAGGTGCAGGGGAGCCGGCAGGGAGGGCAGCAGCTTGTGCAGCGGCAGGCCAGCCGTGGCGCGGTACTCAAGGTCGAACTCCCTCTTCAACCGGGGAACCTCCTCGATGGTGAGGGTATGCAGGCATAGCAGTTGGCAGACGCAAGCTGGCAGGGGGCATTGCAAATGGCCCTCTGTGTGGATTGTGAGGTGCTGCAGGCCCTTGAGCTCCGCCAGTCCCGGGTGCAGCAGCAGGTGCGCGGGGCCGGCCAGGGACCGCAGCCGCGGCAGGCGGTGGGGGCGCAGGGCGGACAGCAGCGCGGCCCACCGAGCTTGCAGGGCGGGGGTGTTGGTCTCAATGCCGCTGTGCGGGGGCAGCCACATCTCGCCAGCAAGGTCCAGGGACTGCAGGTTGGGAAACAGCCGTGCGAGATGCTGCCAGAAGCGCCCGCTGGGGGCCAGCCAGCGCAACGTGGCGCGGAACGCTTCCGGGGCCCTGTCACTCAAGCGGCGTGCGGCCTTCCGCCGCCACTCGGCCTCCGCCTCCTCCATGGTCACCTCCACGGCTGCCCTGTGGGCGTTGGACCGCCCCCGATGGCCCGCTTCCTGCTCCTGCTCCTGCTCCACCGTCCCGGAACGGCCACCGCGGCTGCAGCCACTTGCCGACGCCGCTGCTGCTCCTGCCGCTCCTGCCGCCGCCGCCGCAGCCCCCGCCTGCACCCCCGACCCCATGCCACCCTGCTGCCCAGCCCCTGGCGCCCCCGCCGCTTCGGCTGCTGCTGCTCTAGCTGCCGGTCCTCCCACACCCGGCACCCGGGCTGCCTCCCCTGCCACATCCACCTGCATTGCAGCCGCAGTCGCCGGCCCCGCTGGCCCCCAAGCTCCGCCTGCTGGTACAGCATCCAGCCCCCTGCACGAGCTGCACCCTCCACACCAGCCCGTGTTGGGTTCGAAGGGCCCTTCGCACCGCACACGTGCCTGCTCCCGCGGCAGCAGGGCGCGCCGGTACACAGTATCTCTAAAGTCATATATACACTGATAGTAGGAACTGGAGACCTGATCCGGTGTTTCGACGGCCAGCGTCACGTGTGTTACGCCCGGCAGCTGCAGGCCGTGCTGATGTGCTGCCAGGGCGAAGGGCTGCAACAGGTAGTGGGGGTCCTGGGTGGGGTCCACTGAGGGGAGGCGGGGAGACGGGGTGGGAGGGTGAGTGAGGACTGCAGGTAAGCGAGGCTGCAACGCAACGCAAAGAAGGCGAGGGGGCAGGCGGAACGGGAAATGGTTGCTAGGCCAGCACCGGGCGTGGGGAGGTTCTCCGGGAAACGTGCGCTCCCTCCACATGCCCCGTAGACGAAGTTTGGCTGTTTCAGGTGCGTGTTGCTGGAGTGACCCTTGCCCACTACATAGACTCGGGGAAGTGGGCGCGGGGTCCTATACTGACTGGGGACGGGCAGGGGAGCCAAAACCCAAGCTCATCACGTTCGCCCGGAGGAGCTCGCGGTTTGGCCGGTACCTGCCTTGCGCAGCAAGGCGCATCTCGGAGCGCAGCGGCCACCGCTCCGCGAATGTCGCCAGAATGCATATTACGCTGTTGGTCCATGTCCTTGTCCTAGTCATGGGGTCGCGCGGCCCGCTGTCCGAAAAGGTCCATCGGAACGGCGCCAATGTTGCGTCGTCGACCAGCTGCCGGCCATCCCGACACGCCAGACGCAGCGCCTTGCAATCTGAAAGGCACGAGAGGAAGATTTGTGTCGTCTCCGGGCTGCATTGGAGCATCGCGGACAGAAGAGAGCTTCGGCGCGAGTGGGCGCGAAGCGGCGGACCCCCCCGGCCACTGAGTTGGCTCGCCATGTTGTAGGCTGGCCATGCATTCTAGATTAACTGGTAAGAGCACGTCTTTTGCAGCAGGCACTTATCCGCTGGCGCCTGGTAGCGCTGATGCATCAGTCCTTGGACTCACTTGCGTGCGTCACTCGTGCATGCTGTGTGCTGCGCTACTGCCGGCCTCCCTCGTGCATCGCGTGACAGTGCTTGCAGCCCTTTCACGAAGTGCTGCCTACATTGTAACTTACGGACACAGCTGCCTGACCTCGAACCTGCTGCATGGAGGTGGCCGTACAAGCCAGGAGCTGTCACAACGAGGGGAGCTCCCTGGTCACGGCGTCACAACAAAACGTGTTTAAGCGTGTATGTACCGGTACATACATGCGGCAGGGGCCCTGCATGACCCTTCATGCGTAAACAAATGCCATGCGGAAGCATGCGGTAAAGCAGTTGCCGCCCTAACCAAGTGCATCCTCCCTCAGCGCCGCCAGCACCCCCTACAGTTCTGTTGGCATGACCACAGCAGCTCCAGGAGGTGCACCTCAATCCCCACCAGCGCCGCCCGCAGCCGCTGACACCTCCATAACCACACCACCCTCTCCTCGCCTTACAAGGTTTCTCGCGTTCTACGCGTACCCTCTCCTGCAGCCTTCCACCCATCCATGGCCAATGTCCCCATGACCTCCACGGCAGCCCCAACGCCGCCCCGCCAGCACCCCTCCAGGCCTGCCGCTGCCCTACCCCATGCCTCGCCATCACACCGTTCTTCCACGGCCCTGTGACGATGGGGAGACCCCTTTCCCTGGTGTCACAGCTCTCTTGACATGAAAGACATGAAAGGGCCACGGAACCTCCCGGCAGCGGCCGTAACTGCAGGCCTGCCTGCGCCTCAAGGACCTCCTCACCCTGACCCGTTCCAGCTGTGCGAACAATGAAGCTGGGGTGGCCCATGGCAATCCGCTGTGCTCATGGCAGCGCCAGCGGCTGCACCCTCAGCCCCGGCCGCCCCTCATTCTCCCTCACACCCTGGCCCTTCAGAATTGCAAATTCGCGTATGTGGCCCGTTGTGTTGTTAGGCTGCCCACATCAGCTCCAGCGGCTGCACTTTCCAGCCTCGCCAGCGGCCTCCATAGCCGCAGAAGCCTTCGCTGTCACACCCTCCCTTGCAGCCTTCCCACCTGACGTGGCCAATAACCTTTACGGCAGGTTGAGCGGCTGCACCTCTAACCCTTCTAGCACCTCATTCTTTTGTGCACCCTGGACCTCGACAACTTGGCTTTAGACTGCTCAAGGCAGCTCCAGCGGCTGCACCTCCAGCCCCGCCAGCGCCTCCCGCAGCAGCTGCTGCCGTGCCGCAAAGGTTGCGTCGTCCACGCAGGGTGTCGCCCCCGCCAGTTCGGGCTGCACCAGCCCGCCCACGTCCACTGCAATCGTGTGCAGGGGCAGCACAACACAGCGTAGTAAGGCAGCATACAATTGCTTCAGCACGTATCTGTGATGCGCTCTGGCAGCCTTGCGTGTGTTGCGATTAGTCGAGGTCAAGCGCCGGCGCTTGCAAGACAGCAGTGCTCGTGACGTTGTTGCCGTCACTCTATGTAAGCCACGCACACAAGCCGGGCCTGTACCAACGGAATCATGTGCCGATGCCGTCGACTAATCCTGTCAAGGCCGTGGGGACCCTTATGCTTCCAACTGCGCACCGCACACACGCTGCATGGTCTCACCCCATGAGAAGCACCCGAACATGCTGTCCGACAGCGGCAGCTGCACCGGCTGCGCCAGGCGCCAGCAGCGCAGCTCCAGCACCGTGATGGGCTGCCGGGAGCGCCACTTGAGCCTGCGTGCAGGGGACAGCCGGTGGGGGCCTTGCTTACGGTCCACTCCTTTGTTGTAAGAACACGGCCGCTATGGAGTGGAGCCTGCGCAGCAGCTTCACGGCAAGCATCAACACTAGCCGGCCGCCCGGCCCATGACCTCAGTGGGTTTGGACGCATCTCCGGCACCCGGCAACCCGCTGGCACTGCTCACCGCGCCATGACCGCACACTACGGGGTGCCCAGGCACTGCGTCTCCAGTCCCTAGACCGCCCCGCGACACACGTACACGCTGGCCCTAGACCCCCAGTCCCATCCCGTCCTCACCTTGTCTCGATGAACGCCTCCGTCCACACGTGCAGCGGGTGCGTGGCGGTCAGCACCCCCGCGTCGGGTGTGGCCCATGCGCCCGTCACCTGGGCCACGTAAGGCAGCGTGAGGGAGGGCTGGGCCTTGGGGTCCAGCGCCATGGCCTGGGGAAAGGAGGGGGGAGCGCAGGCAGCAGCAGCAGCAGCAGCAACAGGAGTAAGGTTTCAACATATCCAGAAGCATTATGTGCATGATGGGGGGCCACGTAGGAGAGGAGGGAGCAACAGTGGGAGAGAGCTTGTCACATAACACGTCGGCATACCGGTATGGCCAGCGGAACGGACGAGGTGGGCGCAGGGGCAGGGGTTGAGGGGTGGAGGGGACTGGGAAGCCCCAGACGGGTACGAGCCGCACACCGAGCCCATGGCAAGAACGGGACAACAGACATTGAAGGGCTGTTGGGTACCAGTACCGCATGCGCAAGCACCATGCACCCCCATACCACGGCATGGCCTTCGTTCAGGCTTGGCCAGTTTACATCCCCGTGCAACCCCATGCCGCACCTGCTGGTATCGCTCCGCCACTCCCGGCTTTAGCAGCTGCTGCTCGGTGTGGAAGGCGGTGGGGAACAGCAGGAAGGTGCCGGCCTCGGGCCGAAAGGTGGGCTCCTTGATGCCGCCCTTGCGGAACAGCACCTGCAAAGGGACGCAGTAAGTTGACCGGAGTAACCAGCAGATGAGGGAGGAAGGGAGCGGCTGTGGGGATGTAGGCTCGGGCTGCGGCTGCGTGCTGAGGGTTGAGTGGTGCTTGGGGCAACCACGTGTGTGCGGGTGCCGCACTTACGTGTGTGGGGGCAGCATGCCAGCACGTGGAGAGGCGGTGTTATGTGCAGGACATGGCACATGCACCATTGAACGGAAGATTGCACTTGAGTGCGTGTGGGGGCTTGTTGTGAACGTACCGTCTGCTCCCCATTGCCCAACGCCTCGATTGTAACGTTCCACTCCTTGAGGCACTTCGTTGGGGCGACCAGCGGTGCCCCAACGGGCTGCTGCGATGTGGGCTGAGCTTGTTCGGCAATTGCTGAGGTACTTGTAAGTTTACGGGGGTTTCTGGTGCTGTAGCGAGGGAGATGTCGCTGGGACAGCGGTGTTGCTCGCGAGGAGGGGCCCGCGCAGAGTCCCGTCTGAGTTCGATTCATATTATTTACAGTACCCTAAGAAACTGAATTGATACTGCTGCTTGACGCGCGGGTGTCGGTGATAGGTGGGAACCCTTCGCGACGTCGAGGGGCACTAACGGCAAGGGACAGAGATACTGTTGCGAAGATGGTCTGTAGTAACGTTTACAAATAGGAAAAAACACCTTGAATGCCTTTGGGTTGGAAGCGGCCGTATTTCATGCTACAACGCGCATTGCAGAGGCACGTGTGATGGACACGGATGGACACTGAGCCTGCTGCGAGGCAAAGCGCGGCCTGTCAACGCCGCAGCGTCTGGTTGACGGCTGTGTGCTGGCACTCGCAACGATGAACCACCCGCACAGGAACATAAAACCCGTACAGTTCTTTCAAGGCGTAGCTGGCCTGCAAACCGCAGGACGTCCTTACACACCCGCCCACAGCGCCTCGTCTGCGTCAGGATTTGTTAGGAAGGTTTCGTCCCCCAACCTCTTCCCCATGCAATAACCAGTCCTAGAAGTCCTCCTTCAACAACAAGAGAATTCAGGCACATCAGGGTGGCCTATGTTCTCAAGCACTGGCAACTGAAACATCCAAGTGAAAGAAAAACCCCGGCGGGGCACGTGCCCCCCTGGCCCCATGTGCCTCCGTGTGCGTTTGCACACAGTTGAGGCTTTCACACACAAGGCATGGCTACGAGACCCCGGACCCATGACACAGAACGGACTAAAGTCCTGCCAACCCAAACGCCGCCGCACATGCCTCCAGCCAACCCCTCGAGAGCGGCCTTCGCGCTTCACCCTTCCTATGGGCGCTTACCCGCGGCGTCAAGCAACCGGTGAGGTACTCCCGACAGCAGCCAAACCCGCAGCCTCATCAGGCTGTGTCCGGCCCCAGCCTGCGCCCTCCTCAAGTATTTGCCGTACCGGTAGCATGCATCAAATACTCCCTTTTTCCCCCATTAGGTACAGGAACGCGCCTTGCCGCCAAGACTCAGCTCCTGTGCGCCCAGACCGTTCCATGACAACGCTCCACAGTGACAAGAGGCATGTCGGTACAGCATGCACTATGGTACAAACTGTGTACAAGCTGCTTTAGCCGCTCCTCACGACCGCAGCGCCGCTGGCTCCTCGGCCTTGCCCGCCTCCGCCGTGGGGGGAGCGGGCAGGTCCAGCTCCGGCTCCTGTGGACAGGCCGAAGGCGAAACGGCAAGTAGGGGGAAAAGCAGGGTGAGCAAGGCGGCTGACGCAGCTGCTGCTAACGACGGGTGACATGCAACTTTTCCGCCGTGCATACCCCATCCGCAACTTTTCCCCCTCACCAGCCCTACACACTAGCTGGGCCTCTCCTTGCCCGGGTCCAGTCACACCCACACCTTCTCCCCTTTATACACGGCTCCCCTTAATACACAGGCCCCCTAATAAACATGCACCCACCTGCAGGTAGCTGGGTCCCTCCTTGCCCGCGTCCTCCACCGCCAGGTCCGCCTCCAGCGCGTCCAGCTCCGCCATGAGGTCGGACTCGTCCACGTCGTCGGGAACAGCGTAGGAGCGCCCCATGGCGTCGTTGATCTCGGCGGCCATGTCCTGCGGCAGGCAGGCAGGCATATTGACTACAGGCCGCCGACACAACGGAATAGCCAGGCACACGCAAGCGTTACATCGACGCGGTCTATGGCAGCTGCTGGGGGTGAAGGGGCGGTTGCCTTGGAGCCGCCCCCGTCAGCTGTTGTTGGTGGACACGGCTCCCAAGCTAGCTCGACCCAACCCGACCAAACCGTAGCTCACTGCGTAGTTCTGCAGATCTTTGGCGCCAATTTGACGGCAGGCCCGCCATCCTGCAACCCATCCCACCCCCCTGCACCCACTATCCTTTAAACCCGTCTAAAACAAAGCCGTTGCTGAGCGGAACTGAACTGAGCTGGACTCACCATCATGTCGAACATGTCGTCCTGCATCTTTTCGATGTAGTCGATGTCCAGCTCCTTGTGCTGCTTGAACGCCGCCTTCATCTCCTTGCTGGCCGCCTTGAGCGCCTGCACGCTGCCGACCGTGTCCTTGACGTTCTCCACAGTGAACCGCGTCTGCTCCATGTTGAACTGCTGGTTGTACAGCTGCTCGCGCTGGCTCTCGTACAGCTTGCGCTGCTTCAGGACCTGCACGGGGCGGGGCAAGGGGCTAAACATTGAATGATCAAGAAGCGTAAGGTGGTACATGAAATCATGGCTGTAAGGTGGGTTCATGTTCAGCTGCTCGCGCTGGCTGCCGTACAGTCTTGTTGCTTCAAGACCTGGACGTTGAACGGCGCGTGGGTGATGAGTGGGGCCACACGTGAAGTAGTACGCAACAGTGATGGCACAATGAAGTAATGTGGTGAGACAGGCTCATGATTGGCGCCCACGCTGATTATCATACGGCTTCAGCTCTTGCTTCGCTTCGAGATCTAAACAACATCCTCCCAACATCCTCAACCGGGTAGCATGAGCAGGCGGGCTGTGTAGGGTAGCGGCGTAGCAATTGCGGCCCGTGGAACAAGGCCTCAACCGACACACATCCACGCGGACGCACGCTGCTGGTCCCACATGTGTTGACCCCGTATGGTCGCACCGCTTGCCGCTCCCCCACAGCTCCGCCAGCCCTGCTCTTTCAAGAGCGGCTCGGCCTCCCCTTGCCCAATCGTTCTACCAGGGCCCCAAGCAGCAGCTCCCCATAGTCTACTCGCCACGCGTGTCCGTTAGACCTAGCACCCACGTGCTCAGCACCCACAATGGACACCACTACGCACGCGTCACGCGTTATTCACCTGCAGCGCCCTCCGCTTAATGGCGTCCTGGGCCGGCCCTGGGCGGGTCTTCTTGATCTGCTCCTTGTAGCGCGCCAGCTGCTCATCCAGGGCCTTGATCTTCTCATCGGCCCTGAGTTCATGGCAATATCAAAGCTCAGGACGAAAGCGCAGGAGGGAAGGGTGGTGGATCAGGGAGCGAAGTGATGAGAGGTTAGGCTGGTGCGCGCAGCGGTGTGGCCTGTGCTCAACGCGTGGGTGTAGGACTAATGGGGCGATACCCGAGCGGCAGCCATAAGACATCGCGCGTGCACGTAGAGCAGCAAATAAGCAGGGAGGTGCAGGATTACTGTAACCGTGATCAGGGTCCATAGGACCATACGCAATAGCTCCTGGGTAGGATTGGTGGCAGGTATGGCTTCGGTGTGCGTGCTCCTCAGCCGATCCGGGGTGGCAGGCCCGCAAGCTGGCCCACACCAGAGACATTACGAACAAGCAGTGTCCTATCACGAGGCCATGATGAGGGAGACTGCCTCGGACGGTGCATCCTGATCAGGTGTTGAGTTGCACGAGTGCAGGGCTGCCCCCTAACCCCTCAGCCCTAGCGTGGCACAACGCAGTGGGTCCACTCACCCTCCCGCAACAAACTTACTTGTCACCTCTCGCATTCAACCGGTCCGTAGTTTCATCTAGAGTCGGAGCGGGAGTTGCGGGCTTCTTGGCTCCAAAAATCCGCCTCATACTGTCTCGCAGTTCCACACAGGGCTGCTCGCTATGATCGCTGTCTATAAAAGTTTCTTATATTATGTTTTCGAGCACTGGCTGCTGTTTCGTGAAGGTATTCGCTGAGTTTAGACGCTGACCCGGGTCCGGGCAGGTTCGTGTCAAGGGTCTTGCGTACCGGACCGAAGCGAGAGCGTCTGTCTGTACAGCAACGCCAATCAGCAAGGTGTAGGTGCAAGTGGTGAGAGGTGGGCTAGCAGGATCTCCTTGTAAAGGGCAACGAGCCAGGTTGCGAAAGGACGTGGGAAGCGATTCACAAGGGAACTCGGGTGATGGTAAACCAAATACTGCTGTCACAAGTTCCACAGGTGTCGGAATGCAGCTAGTAGGGCGCCCGGTGCCGCTGCGCAATTGCAGCAGGTAGCGGAGGTGCAGGCAGTTGCTACCCGCAACCTGTCGCAACCGCCCTACGGACGACACGCTCACTTGGCGCGCCTCCGTCATACCATAAAGCATTGGTCAAATACCCTACCCTCTAGTAACTCGAGATGGCACCAGCAGCTTGGGAGCAGTGGGCCTAAGGGGGCTCCCCTGAAGCCTCCTGCCCATCCGACTTGCCAACATGTCTCGTGATACAGTGCGTCACAGCAAGACTTCTGCGCGTTACCGACAACTTTCAGCTTCACACACCAGGATGTCGGGAAGGAGGGAGGCTGCTGATTAACATACAAGCACATGAATGCTGTGGGTGGGTGCGCAGCACGGGTCAGAGGGACTCTCCCCTGGTGCAAGTTGGTTGCAGTTGTGGCAAGTTGGGTTCATTGTGAAAGCGCTTGACTGACTGCTTCGTGCCATGGCGTCGGTGATAATTACACCGAGAGAAGTCTTTCCACCGGTTCTGCTCCAGACACGCAAACCCTGCAAAGCTCGGGCCTCCAGCAACAGCATCATGTAGCCGCTCGAAGACGTCAGGATGTCAAGTACTGTAGCTAGAATCCATGCAATCAGCAACCGCGTGCACTTGAACTTGACTGCGAACGAACGCAAGGGTCTCGAGCAAGAGTGCGAGGCCCTTGCTACGTTCCTAAGGAGGGAGCATGACATATGGCGACGATGCCGTCTTGCATCTGGGTGCATCGATGCAGGCTCACCAACCCGGCTCCTAGCGCTGCTGTCGTTGGTGATACACAACAGCCATCCCGCCAGGACACTTACCGGAAGCGAGACATCAGGTGGTTCAAGCCTAAGCGTCCTGGCTAACGTTGCGCTAGAATGGGTTGGAGACCTACTCGGCGAGACTCCGGGAGTGGACCGCCCCGGCGAGTCCCAGCTGGTGATTGCCAGTGCACTTCTCCGCGCCAAGGTGTTTCAGGGCTGGGGCCGCCAACTCTCCATCGCAATCGATGCGCTCTCTCGTGCAGCTCTAACGGACAACTTGGAGCGGGGCCTGCTTTGGTCGGGCAACGCGGTGCATGTGTTGCACAACGCCACGTTCCTGACCAGCGTCCTGGCGGACCTGTCGAGGCACTGCGAGTTGGAGCTGCTCGAGGGAGGGCCAGTCGAGCTGCTACTGCCCGCGTTGGACACCAGCTCGGTGCTGGAACTTACATCACGTGCCGTGCTGGTGCTGGCGGGGTGGCTGCGCACGTCGGGCGAGCGCATGGAGAAACGGGTGCAGGACGTGGGACGCCGGCTCCAGCTGATGCACGTGTACGCCGAAAAGCGAAAAGCGTTGAGGGAGGTTTGCCGGCTCTTCAGCAGCGCTTTCCATGACCTCAGCGGCCTGACCGGCAGCCCGGAGTTGTTCGGCGGGTCCACGGGCGCCGGCCCCACCTCTGCGCCAAGCAGCCCGGCAAGCCCTGCAGACCCGTCCAGCGGACCGCCAATCCACCGGCTCGACCCCATCCACGCTGCACCCCTGTGGGCAACGGATCGCCGGCTGGACCCAACGCATATCCTCCGCCTGCGCCGTCTGCTGTCCGGCCCCTGTGCCCGCCACTTGGTGCTGTGCCTGGGGCTGCGGTCCCTGTGCGAGCTGGACGGGGGGTCGATGTACGGCGTGCCCGAGACTGCAGGCCTGGAGGAGCTGCTGCCATTAACCGTTCACCGCAGCACTACCAGCCAGCAGCAGGCACAGCGGCAGGGCGTGTGGCTGCGCGAGCCGGACCCGCTGGCCAACCTGCTCACCCTCCTGGCCATGGCACCCGACGACCCCGAGGCTGAGCCCCCTGGCAGGGCCATGCGGCTGCGGCTCACCATCCGGGTCGCCCGGGCGGCGGTGGCCAGCGCCCACGTGCCGCGTGACGGCAACGGCGGGAGCAGCGCCGGCGGCGGCAGCGGTGGCCCGGGCGGCAGCGGCAGCGGCCCCCCTAGCGGCTCGGCCCGTGCGCTCCTGCAAAGCGACAGCACCAAAATCGCGGTGCAGGCCCTGCAGTTTGCTGTACGGCACTGGCCGCCGCCGCAGGGGCGGGGTGGCGGCCGCCGCCGCCGGGCGGCGCTGCGGCAGTGGGCGGCGGCGGCGGAGGCGGTGGCGTGCGGCGGGCTGGTCCTGGTGGTGGGCTCGGAGTGGCGGGACAGCTCGCCGTACCGCCTGGGGCTGCTGCTGGGCATGCACCCTAGCCTGATGGGAGCCCTGTCGCGCCAAGGTGTGTGTGTGTGTGCTACGTACAGTTTGTGCGCCCTGTTGCTGTGCTTCCAGTCGCCGAATGCATCGGCCGGCGGGACATTCCCTTGTACTGTGTGCCGATATGCGGGGCCCTCGGTGGATCTGCAACATTAGTGGTTCTGCACATCATGCGCGCTAGTACCACTCGTCTCTTTGGTCGCACGGCAAGTACCACAAGCCTACAGAACTCGACGTGCTCGCACTCGCCTGACTCATATTACCGACTAATTGGCCGTACATCGCCCCGTGTGTTCATGTCAACAGATCTCGATGCCCTGGCTTCCGACGGCCACCTGCACCGTGGCGCGGAGGCCCTGGTCCGGATCCTTGCAGCAGAGGAGCGCAAAGGCGCACGCCCCACCAGCAGCACCCACCAGCCCGCCCCAGACGACGGCCCCACCGACCCCGAAGCAGCCGCCTCCGCCGTCCGGGCCTTGGTCACCGGCGGCTACCGGCGTGGCTCGCTGTGGGCGCGGCCCATGACGCACCTGCTGCTGCTATGGGCCAGCGAGCGGGCGGCATACGAGCGGCAGGGTACGGCTGAGGGTGGTGAAAGGGCCGGGGGAGGGGCAGGGGCGGCGAGGGTGGGCGCCCTGCGGACCGCTGCCTCGCTAGCTGTGGCGCTGGGCAAGCTGCTGTGGGCGTGCGAGGCGGGGCAGGTCGCCGTGGTTACCCGAGGGTGGAACGCGATGTGTGTGGAAGAAGACGAGCCTGCAAAGGCCGTGTGGGGGACGGTGTGTGTGGCGGGGGAGGCCTGCTGCCTTGGCACGGAGGGGGATGGCGGGCTTGGGGGCGCGGGGGAGCAGGGGCGCGGGTCAGGAGGCGGCCAAGGCGTGGCAGAGGGTGGTGGTGGTGGGGACGGAGGCAGGGGCGTGGAGGGAGCGGGGGAGGACGAGGACATGTGGGGGCGGGTGTGGGTGTGCGCGTACGGCGCGTGGCGGTGGCTGCCGGCGCTTGCCTCCCTGGCTCGTCGTACGGCGGCGGTTGGGTACGGCAGGCTGCGGGATTTGGAGGAGGCGCTGGCGGTGTGGAGGCCGCTGCTGGTGTGGGTGCAGCGGCTGTGCCTGGCGCAGCTGCGGGAGGCGGGGGTGGTTGGGGGAGAGGGCCCTGCGGGACAGGAGGAGGGGGCAGGTGCGGCTGGTGCGTCGGGCAGCGGCGGCGACGGTGCGCTGGGGGCGGCTGCGGGGTCAGGGGCAGGCCCCGGAGCGGGTGGCAGCAGCTCTATTGCGGACACAACCAGCGGCAGGAGCAGCGGCGGTGGCGATGGCGGCGGCAGCGGCAGGATGGGGGCCGGTGGGGGGTGCGGGTGCGGCAGCGGCGACGGACAGGGGTGCGGGTGCTGGCGGGACTGTCTGCTGCATGAACTCGACGCGGTGCAGCTGCTGGGGGCCGCGCTGGGTCGCCTTGTGCCGAGGATGGTGGAGCTCTCCGTGCGCGAGGAGCGCAGAGCTACCACAATCGTGGAGGCCATGGGGGACATCGCAAGCGCGTGCGTGCTGCTGGCGGCGGCGTATCCGGACGAGGTGGCACGAGCGGCACCGGTCCCCCCGGGGGCTGCATCCGGGGACGGCGGCCAGGGCACCTGTGGCAACGGCGGTAGCAGCAGCAGCAGAACCGTCGGTGGCCCGCGCGACGCTGCGCCTTGGTCCTATGAAATGCTGGGCTGCCTTATGCCTGGCCTGAGGGCTCGAGAGAGAGGAAGGAGCCATCCCCTGCTACCGGCCCTACTTGCGCTCATGCAATGGTTGGTGGAAGGGTGCCAGCCGGTTGCGTTCTGCACGGCAGTCCGGGTGTCGCTGATGCGCGCTGCGGAGGCGCTTTGGCGCGAGAGCGACTTCAAGACGGGCGTGGGGCGGCTGCCCCCGCTGTGCGAGCTGCGGGCGCTGCTGCGCACCTGCAGCAACCCGCGCTGCGTGGTGCTGCCGCCGCATGGGGAGGCGGTGGAGCAGGCGGAGGGGCGGGGCCGGCTGGAGGCGTGCCCTGGGGGGTGCGGCGGCGCGTGGTACTGCTGCAGGGGGTGCCGGAAGGAGCACTGGGTGGCGGGGCACAGGGGGCAGTGCTGCGGTGCGGGTGGGGCTGCTGACAGCCAGCGGTAGAGCACATGAGTGCATGTGGGTTGGGAGGATTCTGGGAATGTGAGCAGGTGTGGTCCTACTTACATGTGAGCATCAGGGTTGTACTGCTGAATGAGCGGAGGAGATGCAGGAATGTGAACAGGTGTCGTTACGTTATGCAATCGGTTTGTATTGCAGGTGGGCAGTGCAAGTCGGCGCCTGCGCACGGATTACGGTGCTGAACCTCAAGCGTTAGGGAGTGTACAGCGAGCTGTTGTTTACGGAAGCATCGCCGTGTGTCATCGTAGGCAGGTGTGGCTTATGTGTTATAAGAGCTCGGAGCAGCTCAAGGGGCGGCCCTGAGTGAGTGGGCAAGGGACATGGGTAAACCCTGCCTATCGCTTTTTTGATCTGACTGGTGCCATGGAGAATTGCGCTTCAGGTATGTGCGGTAGTACAAAGTGAAGGTTTCACTGCACGTGGTGACATGGATAGCTGTGTTTCCTATTGACGCATACCGGTTTTTATGACGCATGAACAGTGCAACCGACCAGCTGGCAACTGCAGGTTTCGGGCATGGACACCAATATGTTGCAGCTGGTGGCCACCTCGCTTGTCGTGGCTTGACTTCATGACGCCTTCCGGCCAAACCGGTTCATAGCAGGGGACATAGGTACCCCTGGTACCTGCCTGGTACATAGGTACGGGTGTATCGGAGCTACCTTTCAACCCTGAACTGGAAGGTGCCTACACCGCCGAGCAGCAACAGATCGTGCGGCGCTCACCCCATGGAGACATAGCGGTTATAAAGATTAAAACTGGCCACAGTACGACAGCAGCAGCGACCCGCCCAACTGGGTCAGCCATCTAGTGTGTGACCCCAAAAGGTTCCCACCTAATACACACATGCCCGCAAAAATGGTACCACCTCTGGCAGCGGCGCCCCGCACCCCGCACGCCACAAGCGAAGCAGTGTCCCGGTGACTTGACTGAGCCTCAACCTTTCATTCGCAAAGCACGTCCAGTTATACCACACCCTCTCCTGCGCATGGCTCGGTACGCAAAGCCCCATGTACCCCGCGCGCGCTAGGGGGACCCCATGACACGCGCGCAAGCAAACACCCCAGCGCCCTGTGGCTGGTGCTTCGCTCCCCCATCCAGGGTTCCCATGTTGCACACACGCAAGTCAGCGCCCGGTGGTACCCCTGGGCCCCACCTACTCGCACACCACGTCCGAGGACATACATTTCAACCCGGCTAAACACACGGCCGTCAAGTTGTAGAGCGGAACTTCATGCACGAGGGCCCCATGAGCCATGAAACTGCACGCACGCCAGCGCCCGGTGGCTGGTGCACCTGCTCCTCCTCCTACTCGCACACCACATCCGAGAACATGCTGGCACTGTACCACCAACCCGCACGTCTCACTCGCACACCACGTCCGAGAACATGAGCACCGAGCGCCTGCTGCAGGTGCGGATGGCCAGCAGCTCCACATCGAACACCTGGGGGGCGGGGGACCAGGGCGTAAAACCACAGCACAAGTCAGGAGTAGATTACTGACCGCAAGTGCGCTGCAGGAGCGCTGCGCCTGTGTGTCGGAGGCGGGGATGGAGCCAAGCACGGAGCCAAGCACGCGAGTCGACGGGCGGGTTGAAAAGCGATGCCAAAGCCTGTCGCGCTCGGCTCGTTGGCGCACAGGATATGCATATGCCCGCGTTTGCATGCTCGATCCCGCCAGGACTTTCGTAGCCACCAATCCACCATGCTCAGCCCTTACCGGCGGGTCAGCCCCGCAGCTGCCCCAGCATGCCATGGTGGCATACGGGCACGCAGTGCAAGCCACCCCCCCCCTGCCCTACGCCCCTACCCTACCCTGCCCTGCCTGCCCAGCGCACCTCGCACTGCTTGGCGGAGAAGAAGGTGGAGGGGCCCACGGGGGGGCCCAGCGCGGGGGGCACGATGATGCGCCGCTTGCCGCCCGCCTTCATCGTGCGTATCCCCAGCTCGAAGCCTAAAGGGGCGGAGAGAGCAGAAGTCTTCCAAATCGCATTTCGTGCTCAGGATAACGGCTTCGCCATGCGCAGTACAATTATCTCCTTCCTAAAACCTGTAGCTTTGCAAGTCCTGGAGGAGTCGGCCCAGCGTACGCATCGGCACGTGCAGGTGTGCTGTCAAAGCCTAGCATCGTTGGGACGGAAAGGTGAGCAGCAGCGACAGCAGCTACGAGCCTGCTGTACTTACCAAACAGGTGCAAATATGGTGCCGATTACGTCCGGACCCAGGATAATGCTACCTACTCCAATAAGCTGTTGGTCCTACAAGTGCTGCTTTTGCGCTGCCTCACCCGGGATGAGGCCGTTGATGCCCAGGCGGGTCTGCGCGGGGCGGCCCTGGCGGAAGGAGGAGTCGATGACGGAGCCCGACTCGTTGTAGCCCGTGTACTGGAACACAACCTGCAGGTGGTGCAGAGTAAGGGTCAACTCAAGCATGGTTGTGCACGTGGTTGATGCGTACGTGTGCTCGAACACAACCTGCAAAGGTGACCAGGGGACAACTAGGTGTGGTGTGGCGAAAGCAGTCAGTGCATGTTTGCGGGAACAGAACTACGGGGCACATGCCTCATTCCTCCCAATATTTCAGGGACCAGAGCAGCTTATTAGTCCCTTTTAGACTGCTGTTCAGCACACGGCCAAGCAGCACTCTGCACTTGCCTCCTGCCCGTCCACCGGGGTGGGGCCGCTGCCCTCAGCGAAGTCCTTGTAGATCAACCTGCATGCGTACCGGCATGAGCAAGGCTGGTCAGCCGTAGATCGGCTACAAACGGAACACTGGACCGCACAGGTGGCAACGCGTCGTGGCCCCTACGCGACATCCAGGGCGCATTGCTGCATTCCCACGGTCGGAACCGCTTTCCGCTGGGCGCTAAGGATCCCTTCCCCGCCCGCTGGCGCTTACAGCCGCAATACAGTTACCAAGGCCCCGTCACTTTGCGATTATGCCTCACGTGTCCTGTCACTGGTTGCGCCCGCTGCAGTGCTCCCATGCTCATCCCCACCGCACCCGCCCCCGGCCGCGCCCCTTCCACGTCCCACTTCCCACGAGCAGGGGCCATGACGCCAAAGCTCCCGCGTTTAACCCATACACCCCAATGAGTACCACCATGAGGCCTCCCCACCCTGAAGGCGCCGCGACGTACCCGATCCCCAGCACCTGGACACACGAGCCTCCGCGCTCTACCTAAGCAGCTGGCCCCAGCGGGTAATTCCGTTAGGCTGACCCCGAGGGCGCCGTGACGTACCCGTTCCCATCCCCAGCACCTTGACGTTGAAGCCCTTGCGTGCAAGCCAAGCACCCGAGTCCCCAATGGTTTGAAAAGCGTTTGGGCACTAGATCACAGGGTAGCCTTACCCTGAAGGCGCCGTGACGTAACCGTCCCCGAGCACCTTGACGTTGAAGCCCTCACGCACAAAGCCCGGGAAGTCCACAGGCACGCGGTTCTGGGCCTGGATGCGCCGGTTCAGGGTCAGCAGCTGCGAGGCGAGGCGGGCCGGGGGGAGAGAGGTTGGGCACCGGTAGCAGCAAGGCACGGGTGAGGTGCTGATTGTGGGTAGGTGGTGTGCAACTGTGCATGGACTACGGAGGGGTAGCGCAGAAGCCAGCACACCAAGTGCCCTTTAGGCAACATCACGACAGAGATGCTAGGTTGCCAGTTCTCACGCGGTGCAGGCCCCAGCCGCTGTACGTGCATGCGGCCCGTGCTTGCCCGGGCGTGAAGATGCAGACGGAACTCCAAAGCCGAAGTGTAGATTGCGGTAGGCCATTCCAGCCGCATGGAGTGCCCCTTCACTGGCCAGTTTGAATGAAGCGTGGCAGAGCCCTTTCCACCTCACGCCATGCCATCTGCGTCAGTGCACTCTGTGCTGTGTGCTGGAGGCCCCAGCGGACCCTTGCAGCCGGACCAGGTGAACAGGCCGGGGGTGTGCGAGGCAGCTGGCTGTCACAGATGCATCTGCACGTGACAGCTCCGCCCTTGCCGGCAGGCACTCACCAGCTTCTCCTGAGAGGTCAGGCTTTCGGCCTCGGCCGCTGTGAGGAGCGTGGCGTCCCCCTCCTGTCGTCGGTTATCAGTTGGTCACGGTCAGCAGCGGATTAGATGGATTGCTCAATTGCGTTTTGATGCACAGTACTCACAGGTGGCCCGAGCGGGGTCACAGGGGGCAAGTCCGCAGCGCGAGCGGGTGAAGACGATGCATCCCATACTGCCCCAGAGACGACTGCTCCTCCAAGAAGCGAGAGCAGCTCTCGCTTTGTAAGAGACAGCTCCGAACTTTGCGCCTTGCATTTGCTGTGCACTCTGCTGGTGCAAGGAGGTGCTCCACGCACAGCGAACGCCCTGCAGCCGATTTCCACGCAAATAGTATATTACAATGTCTTTGAAAGTGGTCAATGTAATTGCGTATCGGCTTCGACAGATCGCTGCATTCCCTGACCTGGCTGGAACAGCCACGAAGGGCTGAGCACGGGGCCGGCACGCAGTGCCTGTATATCCGGATGCAACCTGCATTGTGTCCGAGTTGCTGTAGAACGCGGCCAATAGCCGGGGTGTATGCTGTGAGCAGGCGTGTCACTCATGGTTCCGGAGCTGTCTACCCGGCACTTGTTGTGCATCGCACAGACTCTGTAAGCTTAGGTTGCAAGTTCATCAGTGGATAGCATCGACTTGCCTAAGGCCTGACAGCGTGACAGGCTTGACTGCAAATTTTCGTCGGTCAGCGGGTATCACAGCTCTTCGCTCGCCATTAGCAGCCACAAACGACATCTCACAATCAATCGAGAAGTGCTACAAACTACCAGCAGGTAAGCCTGCATATGTCCCGATATTAATTTGCCTTCCGACACATCACCCCGCCCGTTTCCAGAACCTCCGCAAAGCTGCAAGTCAGGCGCTCAGCGGGGACGGCAAGCATTCCAATTTCATTTGAAAGACAAATATGCACTCGCACCAGTATCGTGCGTCTGTGTCCCTCGCCAGGTACAGCACCCTCATGTCCACCCACGTGTCTGGCATACGCCTTGCTCCGCGTGCCCTCTGCCTGTTACCAGCAAGTGTAGTTGCCCCCTCCACCCTTGCAGGACACGGCTGTGACGCCCTCAACAGCGACCTTGGATGAGCAGCGGTGGCCGGGGTGGAGGCCGCTGGGACGGGGGCCGCCGTGGCGCCGGGGGCAAGGGCATCGGCGGTGCAACGGCCCCCTCATGGAAGAAAGCTTCAGGGGCAAACCTCAGCGCCAAGTCCAAAAAGGAGTACTTGAGGTGGAAGCGGGAACAGAAGCGGGAGAAGCAGGACGAGGAGGATGACAGCTGGGGCGAGCCGGAGGACACGGCGAATGCCGCTGGGGCGGGGGCGGAGGGGGCTGCGGCGGCTGGGGTGGCGGCGGGCGGTGGGAGCACGTGGGTGGACCCGCGGCGTGCGCCAGGGGAGACCGACAGCGATGAGGAGCAGGAGGACGGGGCACAGCCGGAGGTGCGTGGCAGGGGGCAGAGGGCATGTGGTGCGTGGCAACAGGGGAGTGTGCCAAGCCAGGGGAGAGCCAAGAACATGCCGCCCACGGCAGCAGTGTTCCTTTGACAATAGATACGTGACACTTGCCGCGCTGACGTGCTGGTGGGGTTAGGTACGTATTCCATAAGCCCCGCAAGGCGCGTGCCTATCGTATAAGGCCCGTTGCTGGTGTTCCCAGCTCGACGCGACGCACAGCCCTGTATGCCTGTTCCTCCATCCCGCACAGCTGCCCTCCCATGCGCCGCGTCGGCCAGAGTCCCGCTCCGGCGGCTCAGGCGCAAGGGCACAAGCCGCTACAGCCGCCAAGTCAGCAGCGGCGGTGGCGCCTGGTGCCCAGCGGCCGCACGCCGACGACGGCGTCGACGCTGCGGGCAGCGCGCACGCCGCCGCCGCCGCCGCCAGCAACTCCGCGCCGCTGCGCTATGTGGCCACTGAGGAGCTGCCGCCAGGGGATGTGCCGGAGGGTGTGTACTTGTTGGTAGCGGGTCCCATGCATTGTGCCCCCGTGGAGGCAGCACACGGCGGCTGCTTCGTACCCCTGCGTGCCCTGTGCCGTTGCATCTGCTCGTTGGTCCTGCACGAGAGCTACCCTGCCTGGTGCAGGGCGGAGAGCAACCAGCACGATCATCCATGCCTCCCCTGCATCAAACGCATCACCCCGCCCGGGTGCAATTATGCTGTGTCTTAAAGCTGCGCAGTCCTGTGCTGCTGCTCTCTTGCTCGTTCACCTTTACCATCCCGCTTCACTCTCTTTCATGCCGCCGCGCTCCAAAAGGCATCGCCGCGGTGTGCGGCGGGTCGGTGACCTCCATGCGTCTGCCACGTGTGCGGGCGGAGGAGGTGGGCTTCGGCGCGCAGGGCCGGCGGCTGGGCATGCCACAGCGGCCCAACTGGCGCGGCGTGGTAAGAGGGTGGGGCGGCGTGGGGTGACCCACGGGTCGGGGCAACATGAAGTTGGTCCCAATGTGGGGGTATAAGGGTCAAGGGCGGAGGGGCCCAAGTGGGAAGCAAGTGTAGTAGGGACGAGGGAAAGGTGCCGATGAAGGTTGCCCGCTTTGCCTACCGCCTGGTGCCTGCCCGGGCCCACTGCTGCGCGTCGCTGTGACCGTCGCACCTTGTTGATACCCCCCCCCCCCCCTTCATGCAACACTCTTTGCCGTGCAGGTCCGCAACGCGGAGCAGCTGCACGCGCTGGAGGAGCGGAGCTTCGAGGCGTGGACCAAGCGCCTGTACGCGTCCGTTGACGAGTGAGCAGCTGCACCGTGCACAGCTTGCCCTTTGCCCTTTGCCGCCGGTGGCTCCCTTGGAAGAGCCATCGGGTCGTCGTGTTGGCGGCGTACCTCGGCAGCGCTCACGCCACATTCACCTATCCGTCCATGCACCTTGACCCTGATCGGACCAGGCCGCTGCGCCGTGCCCGCTTCTCCAGACCATGGTGCATCCTGTGTACTGCATACAGAAACCCACGAAGCGCCCCTTTCCCCCCATTGCCCCTTCTGGCAGCCCCTCTCGCGTATCCTACTTCGAGCCCCGGCTGGACTTCTGGCGGCAGCTGTGGCGGGTGCTGGAGCGGTCGGACGTGGCGGTGGTCATTGTGGACGCGCGCTGCCCGCTGCTGCACTTCTCGGAGGCGCTGGTGGGTTGTGGTGTGGCGTGGAACTGCCAGGAAAGGGGTGGTGGTTGCACGGTGGGATGCCCGCTGCTGCACTTCTCGGAGGCGCTGGGGTCACAGTGTGGGGCTGAGGGGCTGCTCACGTGTGTTGTGCACACGCTCTGTACCACGGTCCGACGTGGCGGCGGTCGTCTTTGCAGCCAGGTGCCCCTCTGCATGTGTATGAACAGGGGGCCTAATACACACTGCTCCCTCCCCACCAGGCGCACCACGTGATGCACGACCACCGCATGCCCCTGCTGCTAGTCATGAACAAGTGCGACCTGGTGCCCGCGGCGTGCGTGGAGCAGTGGAGGAAGTGGTTCATTGCCAGGTACCCAGGCATGCAGGTGCGTGAGACGGGGAGGGGGAGAAGCGACTGAAACGACCTTTTCAGCATCCAATGTCGGCCTTGTGCCGCTATGTGCCTCGCGCCGCTATGTGGACTGCGGCTTTTCCCTGCTGCCGGCCGCCAGGTCGTTGCAACAAGCACCGCGCAGCGCCCGACAGCGGCGCCGCGGAAGGCCGCCGTGTCTTCACATGCGGCTCTGCTGCACGCATATGCACATGTGCATCCCTTCCTGCCGCTACTATGGTACGCTCCTCTCTGCTGGGCACATGCTGGGCACATGCATACCTGCATCCCTTTCTGCCGCTACTGCGCTCCTTTTTGCTGGTTAAGGTTTCCACTTGCTCCCGCTCGTGTGCGCGCAGGTGGTTGCTTCCACGGCTGCACGCGACAGCGGCTCCAGCGGTGCGGCGGAGGCCATCATGGACGCCGTACTGAGGTGCCCCGTGCGCAGGGAGGGGAGGGAGCTGACGGTGGGTGCAATGCGGCTGGGACGGCGTGGGTGTGGGCTGTGTAGTGTGCGACAGGTGCAGGGTGCAATGTGCGGCATGCCCTATGCGCAGGGAGGGGCACATGACGGGCACATGACGGTGGGTGAAGGGGGGCGTGGGTTGGGGTGCGTCGTGGGAAGAGGGGAAACAAACTGCACATCGTGCAAAAGTGCCCCGCGCGCAGGGAGAGGGGGGACATGGCGGTGGGTTAGGGGGGCAACGGGCAAGGGCACGGGCTGCAAGGGGCAGATACCTACGTCCGAAAATAGTGTTAGATTGCCACGTGCGAAGGGAGGGGTGAGACGTGACGAAGGTGAAGCGGGGCTGTGGGCGAGGGGAGCTGGGGGCCGGGCCTGCCCTGGGCCGAAGAGGATGCGGGGGGAAAGGCCGTCCACCTGGTCTGATAGGCATGGTACGGCACAGTGCATCACTGACCGCTGTCTGTATTAACCTAAAAGACGCTCAGGATTTGCTAAGTCCTGGCCGCACGTTTCACCTGGTGCAGGTGGCCGACGTGGTTGGCATGTCGCGGGACGACATCCTGGCCGCCTCCAAGGCGCGGAACACGCACAGCAAGCGCGACAGGCCGCCGCCGCCACCAGCTGCAGCAGCAGCAGCAGCAGCAGCAGCAGGAACTACTGGTAGTGACGGAGAGCAGGTGGCTTCAGGGCCAGCGGCAGCGGGGGCCGCACGGAGCAGGCGCGGGCGCGCGGCGGAGCTGGCGGCAGCGGCGGCGGCGCCCACGTCGGAGTCTGCCAAGGACGAGGGGGAGGGGAGCGAGGGGGCCGCTGGGGAGGACGACGATGACTGGCAGCTCAGGGTGAGTTGCAGGGGGCCGGGGGAGAATGGCAGAAGGGTCAAGGAAAGCGGACTACGCGTAGTGAGAACGCGTCGATCGTTGGCCAGGCGTGGTGCTCGTTACACACCTGCGGGTACAACAGACGATGGGTGGCTGATGCGGTTGTGTGGTTATGCGGCTGTGCGCGGCTCACTGTCCGCGTGTACGGTTGCTTTCTTGTTCGCTCCAGCGGCCTCTGGTAGTGCACTGTCACAGGATGACTGGCAGCTCAAGGCGGGGCTGGGGGCTGGGGGCGAACGGGGAAAAGAGAGCGGACTACCAGTAGCGAGCCCGAGTGGTGTAAAGCGTGCCATGCTGTGAGCTTCAGCTGCGTCCGTCATCTTGGGTGCATCAGTGCACTGTCACCGTAGACATACGTACTTGACGGCGTGCTGCCGTTCCGCGGTGCGTGTTGCAGGGCACCAAGGCGCGCAAGAAGCAGGTGGTGCGCAAGAAGCGCAACGCGCGCATGCACCAGGCAGGGGAAGTAGGAGGAGGAGCGGCAAGCGGGGCAGGGGGCGTGGCGGCAGGCGCAGCTCGCAGAAGCAGGAGCCGCGGCAAGGGGCCTTCAGCACACAGCGCCAGAAACGGCTCAGGCCGGGAGGATGACGTGGAGGAGGGGCATGGCGGGGCGGGGCGGGGATATGGTGGGGCGGGGCAGCGGCGGAAGCAGCAGCAGCAGCGGGGACGTAGCAGGGGTCGGAAGACGGACACGGAGCGCGAGGAGGAGGACGAAGAGGGAAGGGAGGAAGCCGGAGAGGAGGTAGAGGAGGGGACGGAGGAAGGAGAGAACGAGAACGACGCGTTTGAGCAGCTTGCGGACCAGGAGGAGGACTTTGAGGAGGAGGAGCTGCAGGAGGGAGCGGAGGAGGGGGAGGGGCAGGGGCAGGAGGCGGAGGGGGAGGGGGAGGGGGAGGCGCAGGGGAGGTCGCCCCGGGCGGCGGCGGCGCGCGACCGGCGCGGTCGCGGGCGGCCGGTGGTGGTGTGCGTGGTGGGCGAGCCCAACGTGGGCAAGAGCAGCACCATGAACGCGCTGCTGGGGGCGCACCGAGTGGCGGTCAGCAGCCACCCGGGCCGCACCAAGCACTACCAGACGCACATGATGTGCCCCACGTGGGTTACTGGGTTGGGGC
>VFQN01001050.1_pt1 | contig 48449 bp, 71 predicted proteins | sample 3512371 | NCBI WGS metagenome assembly VFQN01 (sample SAMN10412370, study PRJNA504923) | tailings metagenome | isolation source: Replicate 2 from Balatoc abandoned mine | place: Philippines: Itogon, Benguet | collected 2017-08-28
CACACCCCGGGGTGTCGCGTAGGGCAGCAGTATAGTTTGGGGTCTGGGTTCCTGTTACAATCGCTAGCAAGGGGGCTCCAATCTCAATTTGCGTGCCCAGGGGTTTCCCCCAATCTCAATCTATTGTCACCCTCTGGTGCGTCCGTCCGGGGCCTGGGCGGCAGGTGGTCCTCGTCGTCAAGGCTTGCTGCACAAGCTCAGCTACTGTGCATCTGACGCATGACTGTCGGCTTGCACTATGGTGAGTTGGTGACACCAAGTCATTGGGCACCGGAATGCAAGGGACGCTCCCACTGCGCTGTTCCTAATGGTACGCCAGGAAGCATGAGCCGCGCAGTGCAGTCTAGGGGTCCCTTTTGGCATACCAAGGTCTCCCTTGCATTGTCCCTGGTGGTCCCCGCTACCAACCTCCTTACGCTGTGGCGTATTGTGCTGCTCTGCGGGTGTCAAGCATGTTTCGTGGGGTGTAACCGTGCCTACGGATGCAAAGGCCGACGAGCTTCAAGTGGCATTCACAGGGCGCCTGCCTTGCTCGTGTGCCGCTTTATAGGCGTCTCGACTCTTGAGTCATCCTCGCATGTTGCGGAGATGGTGCAGTTCGGCTGGATCGGTGGCAGAAGTTGATGGGATCGGTGGTGACATGCGCAGGGGCGCACACTTCAGTGCTTTAGGAGCTAAAGCTGCCCACTCCCCACCTCCCGTGACATTCATCGCCATTCATTAGCAGCATTATTGACCAATTAAGGCCGTAATGCGTTGATTTCCAAAGCAGTGGCACCAGGGGCGAGCATGCTGGCCAGGGGTGCCCTTAACAAGCAAGGCGCACGATGCCTTGGGCCTGGCTACATACGGTTTTTTTCTTGTGTACGTTGGTGGCTTCAGCGGTAGCAAAGGTGGAGAAGCACAAGGGAAGGTAGAAAACGCGTGCATGCTGCGCGGTGTATCATGCATGGCAAGCAGTGGCAAGGGAGCCCCCTCGCTGCTGCTTCCTCACAGAAGCGCTCCCCTGCCTGCTGGCTGCCCTTTCCTCATACCCTCGCCTTCATCCGTTATTTGGTATACATTTATTACCATAGTTTGACTGATATGTACTGCATGTCGTGCAAGCAGGTGCAAGGCTTGGGTCCGTGGGCGTGCGGGACTCTTCTGTCCTTCACGTTCCGGATGCCGGCCATAAAGAAAAAGTGCCAAGGTACTAGAGGTACAAGGTTACCAGAGCACCAGGTCATGTAGCGATACGTTCTGCGTGGCCAGAGCGTGCTGTCCGCACAAATCCAGCCATAAAAAGTGCATGATCAGATTGGGACGAGAGACAGCTCGGCGCGGTGCTTTAATGCTCACTTGGCACCCTCCGGGCACCAATGAAAGTTTAAGTGCAATATTGTGCGCAATATTATGCGCAATGCCAGTCAGCTGATACCCAGGTGGCTCCGGCTGGCAAAGCTGGGCCGTGGCTTGTGCCTTTAGGCCCGCCGCGTCGGACCTTTAAAACATTGCCCTCGTCGCTGCTGGATTATCTGTACCTATGAGCCTAAGATATAGGGATCGTCCCATGCATGCTGTTCGGCTGACGCCTTTGTTTGGCAACGCTGACGTTCCAACTGCCGGCTTAGAAGCGCTTCAAGCGGCGGTCCGGCCTGCGATGTTTTGCTTCCGCACCCTACCCGCACGATTGCTTCATTCCCCGTATAAGTTGTTCACGTGCGGCATTACAACCTGTACTTGCTGGCCCAAGCAGCTTGGTACCAGTTGGTACAGGTGCGCACATGCCGAGGGGAGGCACGACGCTTACAGCGTCAGTCCTCGTGTGGAGGTGACCTACATGCAAGCCGCCACTCCAGCCTTGATACCTCGCATAGGTTGTTATGTGGTTATGCGCACGGAGGCGTTCACTCTCATCAGCAAGTAGCACAACACCGCACGACCGTACCGCACAACACGACCGTAAACCTTGCACACTCGGAAGCAGTCTGCTCATGACCATGCCGCACTGCCACCACTTTCCCATACAATACTCATCTACGGCAGGTGCCACTGCTTATGAGAGCAAAATGTACGTATGCAAGGGTGCTAGAACAGGACGCAGCACCCATAGCGTGTGCGATCCCAGCGCCACCATGAGGGAAGCCCCCCTAGCCCCTCTTTGCCACGAAGCTCTGCAGGGACAGGCACATGTCCCACCTTCCGAGGTTGAAATCAGTTGTTATCCCTTAAATGCTATGAATGGCCGTCCCGCCCACCACACACTTGTCCACTGACACGCAACCCCCACACCCACAGAAACCCTGCCGAGTCCGAATGCCCCGTCCATGCACAAGTTGGAGCGGCCCACATGCATCATGTTGGCCCGTGTGCTGCCATTGGCGAGTCTTTAGCTTTGGTCCTTTGCTGCTGCCTTCTCCGCTGTGTTGGCTTGCTCCAAGAGCTCGGCAATGGTCACCTCCAGCTCGTCAATCTTCTGACCCATGTCATCTATCTTCCTGTCAAGGGTTTGTGCGCGGGACGTCATGATGCTGGGGATGTGTACCATCAAGGCTCGGCAGTGCAAGACGTACACCAGGGTGGCCGGTAAGCAGTTGTGCAACATGCCCCTCGCGTTGCCCCTCGCGTTGCCGCTTGCAGCGAGGGTAGTCGCTTAACACACGGCGGCACATACAGTGCTGGTCCTCATAATACTTACATGACCACGTTCTCTGACATTGTCTGGAAGCGAGCCTGCGGGCAGGTAGGCCATGGATGAGGCACATGTCAGTGGCACTGCTAGGCCGGGTCCGCGTCCAGCGCCGTGATGCAGCCGCCTGAGCACACCACCCCAACCGGCGTGTCCACCAACAAGGTGCAGGCTATGCCTATCCGTAAGGCATTGGCCTCTAGGCAGCCCAAGCCGTACACGTGAGACAGGTGCAACGGCTTGCATTGTTGTGCAGTTATCTCCTATCGACATTGAGTCGTAGGAACAGCACCTCTGTACCCCAGCCCGCAGCGTGCTGACCTGCATCTGCTGCAGTAGGCCCTGAACGAAATTCGTGAGCTCCGCACCGCTATCTGCTTGCTTGTCCGACATCTAAGTGCTAGAGCTCTGAAAGGAGTCCGCAAGCGCGTTGAGACCTGGAACCACTGGAATGTCCCAGTGGAAACTTGCCGACGTCCCTCCTTGTGCAACTACTCCAAATACGTTTGATATGTCTCTGTTTGCCAGGTGCTAATAGTTTGCCGTGCACGGCTGCCCAGCTGCATTCAAAGTCGTAGGCTAACAGCAAGCGCAGATGATGGCTCAGGTAGGCACTGGGCAATAAGGCTTGAGATGTCACGATAATGAGGATAGTGCACGAGATGGCTGCGTCTCTCCTTGGTTTCTCCGCGTACGCGGTACGGCGAGTTTGCAAATGAATGCCTGGACTCTGAACGGAGGCACGCAGGTCGCACAAGATGCGTTTATTGGCGGTGAATAGGATGGCAACAATGAGTCTATAATCCCGGGGCCTAGGGCTCTTACCCGCTACCGTCTCGGTCAAAAAGGAGTGAGGCTTTGCCTCAGCTTGTCCACCTGGGAATGCTGGAAGATCCCTTAGCGGGACATCAGGTCCTTCGCACCGTTCGGGTGCTTGGCCAGGGCTCCCATGCCCATGGTTCCGTTGTCCTAGCCCAAAGCTATGTAACAGGTGGCCTAGTTGCGGTGAAGCTGATACCTCGCGGATTCGACTCTCGGCAAGCAAAGTACTGCCTCAGGGCTTTGCTGAACCAGTACGAGCTGACGCTGCTGAAGCACCCGCATGTGAGCAGTCGATGGTGCGGTGCCATGGGGGTGTAGGGGCTCCTGAACAACCTAGGCAGGAAGCCAAGTGGCCTGCCAACTGCGGTCTTGAAGTGTGCCTGAGGCCATACCCCGTTTCCACTGTCCCTCCAGGTGGTTTCCCTCCTCGACTGCTTCCTTACCCCACGGCACCTTGCGATTGTGCTTGAGTTTGTCGACGGGGAGAACCTGCAGGTGCGATCCTAGTCTGCCCAAGGCTGGTTTGCTATAGGAGGGGCCCTGATGACCGACCAGCCTGCATAGCCTAGGCCAGCTCACATAGTTCAGGCTATGACAGGATGCGCATGTGGACTTGAGGTGGAGAGGTTGACCTGCAACCCATACCGCAGCACCGCACACGCCTCACCACCTGCACGGCGATAACCACACACCCTCCAGGACACGTACAAGCTTGCGCTGCTAGCACTCCCTGCTAGCATTTGCAGACCTCAACTACAGTATGTCTCCACCTCCACCTACTGTGCCAGCACGTGCGCTCGGTCAAGGCTTTCTCACTCCGCTCACCCGCAGGTGTTCCTCGAAAAGGCGGGGGGCTGCGTCATCGAGCCCCTAGCGCGTTTCCTGTTCCAGCAGCTCATCATCGCGCTGGACTTTTGCCACCGGAAGGGGAAGGTGGGCTCTGTGCATGCAAGGCGGAGCGTGCAGCGGTGTAGCCCTTCCCCTCAAGCTGCACCTCACCTTGCCACGGCGGCACGTCCCTTCGTTATTGCCCTGCACAGGTGAACCGCGACATCCACCCGGAGGGGCTGCTGCTGCAGCTCAGCGCGTCCGCCCTGCCCTTGCTCAAGCTGTCCGACTTCAGCTGTTCAAAGGACACGCTGCGCCAGTCCGAACCCAAGTCGCAGGTGGGCCGCGTTGGCACACCAGTACCGGTACGTCCGGCAACAAGGACCCTGGTCCGCGAGCGCATGGCACGCAACACGGAGACTCATTGTGCGTACGCTAGGAGTGAACAAGCGCAGAGGGCAACGTGCACTGGGTCCCTGTGCCCATCCAGGCACCCACTCCTCATCAGGCACCAGCGCTTCTGTGACTCCCGGACGCCGCACACGGTTTCTCGCGTTTTACGCGTACCCACTCCTCATCGGCCGCCCTGACCCAGGTGGGCACCGCCATGTACTGCGCGCCCGAGGTGCTTACCAACTTCAGCGAGGCGCCGTACGACGCCAAGGCCGCCGACGTGTGGTCGTGCGGCGTGGTGCTGTTCATCATGCTGTTCGGGAGACACCCCTACGCCCGCGACGAGGACAAGGCGCTCCCCGCCCATCAGCAGGTGACAGTACCAATAACTGAGCTCCGCTGTCGCAACAAAGGGCGCAAGCTAGCTGCCTTCGCATGCCAAATGCCACGCAGCTGCATGAAGCTCATAGCGCCAAGTCGCCAGTTGGGGCCGCAACACTTTCTCCAGCCTTTGCCGCCACACCATCGCCTTCGTGACCACCTTTGGTCCACAGCGGCTTACCCAAGCGCCCCTGTCGCATCACAATCGACTGGCTAGTTGCCTTACACGGCCATGCCCCTTGTGCCTCCCGACCAGGTGGTTGCCATGTTCAGGCGACTGACGGCTCCGCCCGCCTCCTACGAAGGCGAGCTGCTCATCCCGCCCGTGCTGCCCACCAGCGTGCTGCCAGGCGCCAAGCCAGGGGAGCCCCTGTCGCACGCCGCCGCGGACCTGCTGCGTGGCATGCTGGCCCGCGACCCACGGGTCAGGATCACTGTGGACGGGGTGCAGCAGCACGCGTGGTTCCGGAGCAACTTGCCGGAGGGCGCAGCCCTGCTCAACGAGGTGGTGGAGGCAGAGGCGGTGGCGGCTGGCGAGGCTGCGGTGATGCCCGCGGCGGTAGCGGCACAGTTGGAGCAGTTGGTGATTGCGGCGGCGTGTGGGCCGGCGGCGGGGGCGGTTGGGCCAGCGCCGGGAGCTGGGCCGGGCGCTAGGGATGGCGGGGGGAGTGGGGGAGCGGGCGGTGGCGGCGGCAGCGGTCGGGAGCCGCATAGGGCGGCAGCGGCGGAATCGGGGGCTGCCCGGGCGCCGGCACCTCCAGGCGCTGCCAGCGCGCAGCATGGGGGGCACACGGGGCTCGGCGGGGCAGGCGGGCATGCAGCCGCTACGGCGGCGCCACTGTCGGGCACAGGGTCCATGGGCGGGCCGGGCAGGGACCAGCAGCAGCAGCAGCGGCGGATGGGCTCCACGGACGCCAGCATCTGCCTGTCACCGTCTGGGGCGGCGGGTGGGCCTGTCCTGGCGGAGGGCGGCTCGGTGCCTCGGCACGCCCCGCCCCAGCCCACCGGTCCCGCGGTGCTACGAACCGTGGCGACTACCACCTCCTCCGAAGCCGTCGCCACTTCCGTGTCCATCGGGTCCACCATCCCTACCGCACCGTCGCAAGCAGGCGCAACGCTGTCCACCACCAACCTCACGGCCAGCCTCCCGCCCGGGACCGCTGCGGCTGCATATGCCCCTCTTGCACACACTCCGCCGTCCATGCCTCCTTCCTGGCCTTCAAGCGCCTCATCCGGGGCCCCTGGCCAGCAGTCTAGCATCCATCACACTCATCAGCAACACACCGGTCTTCATCCAGAGCAGCAGCGGCAGCCGGAGTACGGTCAAGGCGACGGGGATGATGGCGGCATGCTGGTGGACCCGGAGCTCATGCAGGCTGCTATCACAGGCACAGCTGGGGGCCTGCTCAACGGGGCCGCGGAGGATATGGACGGGTTGGACTTGCTGGACAAGCTGGAGGCGCTAATAGATGGCATGCCAGAGGACGACCTGTTGGGAGCGGCGTCGCTGGACTTCCTGAGCGGCGCGAGCGCCCTGCAGCTGGGCCAGCAGGCAGGTGCGAACGGCGGAGGGGTGCACGGGCAGCAGGAGCAGCAGCAGCAGCAGCAGCGACGGCCCACATCCAACCCCAGCGATGTCGCCGCCGCCAGCGCGCTCGTTTCCACCGACACAGCCCCCTCTGCCCCCTCTGGCCCCTCCGCCCCGTTGTCGGCACACCGTCCTGACCCTTACTCGGACGGTGGAAATGCCAGGGCTAGCAGCACCGGCGCGGCCCTCCACGCGAACCCGGCCTCTAACCACCGTACCGACCATAACCACCACAACCAGCACAGGAGCACCCAGGGCCCGGGCAGGCCGCCGGTTCCTCAGACCCTGTCCCAACTGCTGGTCGCCACCTCCCGCCCAGCGGCATCCGCCTCCCCGCAGCTCCCGCGCTTCCCACAGCTCTTCACTTCACTCCACCTAGCCACCGCCGCCGCTGCTTCGGCTGATGCGCCCGAGCACCTTGCCCCCGGCCTGCTCACCCGCCTCGACACCGACTCCCTGCCCTCCCCGCACACTCTCGCGGTTGTGGATGCACAGCCGTTCCTGCTGCACCCGGACGGAGGCCGGAAAGGCTCCCGACCCAAGGGCGGGTCCAAGCAGGGCGTCGGCATGAACGACCTGTCCGTGGGCACCAGGCCCTCCACCTACAGCATGGACTGGTGCAGGCTGTCAGCCCACAGCGAGAGCCTGCTGGGGAGCGGGCTGCTGTCCCAGTCCCTTTTGTACGGCAACTCCGGACTCCTTGCCGAGCTCATGGCGCAGGAAGATGGGGTCGTCACACCAGAGGACGCTGAGATGGGGGGTGGCGAGGGCGCAGGCGGTGCTTGGGGTGTTGGCGGGGAGCAGGGGCAGGGGCGAGAGAGGGGCGGTGTGGTTGGCCTTGGGCGCGGGGCGCCTGCGGAGGTGGCGCTGGGTGCGGCGCCGGCTGGCAGTGCGGCGATGGCGTACGGCAGTGCGTGGCACAAGATATGCAGGGACGCGCGCACTGCGCTGTCTGGGGTTGCGTCGGGGGCCCTCGGGGCGGTGGAGCGCTTGAAGGGGAAGCCGTGAGGTTGAAGCGGCGTGCGTCGGGGTAAAGCGCTGGACGTTGGGGTGTCGGGTATCAAAGCGCTGGCCCGTCCTGGGGTTGCTATCGGTGCCCCTAGCAGGGCGTTGCAGGGTGCAGGGTGTGTGTGGTACGTGCCGTGAAGCAGCACGGTGCGCTGTGTGCTTTAGAGCAAGGGCTGACCGGGGTGGGGGCTGGCGCGCGTTCAACTGTGGGCCGTGGGCTGACCCTTAACATATTACCTGTGGCATGGGGTGTGGTGAGCCGTCATGCTGGCTTCCGTCCAGGGTACCGTGGTACTGCTGGCTGTGTGTGGCATAAGTGTGGTTGCGGTTGCGGACACCTGGCTGAAGGATTGAGGACGACTGCCAGGACCGGGTACTGTGCTTGGCAGGGCTGCCGCGGTGGACCGGATTCCGTGGTGGCAACTAAGGCGCAAGGGACAGGTAGCACTGCATGTGCAGAGCAGGGGAGAGGAACAGGGCGCCGGGGTACCAGCAGTTGGGCCACCGGGGTAGCAGTACTCGGGGCGGCCTCAACGAAGGCCTTGTCGTCTTGGACATGTCTTGATGGAGTGGTTGACGTGCCCGTCGTGCGTTGTTATCAGTATGCAGTGACTGCCGTGTGCCTCTAATGCGTTTGGACTGGGCGGCATTGTGAACCTGCGCTGACTACCGGTAGTTCCTGGACCAGGCAGCGCAGGGCTGTTGTGGGGAACCTTGGGTATCGTACTGTACGTGCAACGCTGCGGTTACCAAGTGAAAGGACGTAGGTGTGAGTCGTGCTGGAGGTCAACGGCATCGTGGCTGTGTAGGAGTGCCTTCAGGGCCCTTACGGAATGTTGCAGCATACAGGATCCACACGCAGTTGCCGTGTGACCAAAGAAGCAAGCATGGGTACTGATGGGGGCCGCATGCTGTGATGAACATCCCCCCTGCTGGCCAAAAGCGTCTCTCGAGCTGATGAGACTGCCGGTGGGACGGGCTGGGCATGCAGCTTGTTAGAACGACAGCCAACTTGTGTGTGCGCTGTGGCCTAGAAGGTTGTCGATACCAGGTTGGCAGCACCCATGGAAAGAGTGGGGTGTACCCTGCATGGATGCCGGTGTGGTGGCTCAGGCCTGAGGGCCTGGCAAGCGGGGCAGGGCTTGGCCTGGCCATTGGCCTGCTCCAATGCTGCCGGTATCAATTGTGTGTGCAAGTCATGCAGCCACCAATTGCCCGCGTGCACTGCGGTTGGACGGATGTGTCCGTTATGGGTAGAATTGCATGCGAAGCTGGCCCTTTTGGCAGCGGAGCAAGGCAGTACCGTAGGCAACTTCAGTAGAGGCAGGGAAGTGTGGCACAAGTCCAGCTTGGGCCATTGCATACGTTGTTGTGACTACATGAGTTTGTGAACCCAAGGATTAGAGGCTATTCCAGCAGGGGCGCCGAACGGCACGGGTGGCCGCCTTTGGCCATGGTCGAACGACTGGACTCAGCTTTGCCCGACGGATTACCAGCCGCGCATGCAGTACAAATGTTGGACTCTCCAGTCTAGCACAGCGCCGTTTCCAGAAGTGGGTCAGTACATGTTCCGTCCGTAGACGGGAAGTCTGTTAAAGCGAATTCGGTCGGTTGGTCCCACCAATACGTGTCGAATTTCAGCACGCATCCCTTTGCAAGCTAGCACTTTGATTTTATTCAATTGCGCGGTATCGTTTGGTTGTGTCTCTGTCCAGCTGGGTGCTCTCCAGCCACGGGCATTGTGGTCCCGGAAAAATTGGATGTTTGGACGTAGGCGGGCGACGGGTGGGCGACGGAAGTCACAGTGTCTCTAGCACTTCTATCCCATGCACGTTACCATGTATGGAACCGGCATTTGGTATATCGCTGTCATGAAAGTCCCCATGTCAGACTGGATTGAGGTTCAGGCAGGGGAAGATACCGCAGGACAACCGTACGGTGGGCGGGCTTGTTTCACCATTTAAAGCTACCTTGTGAAAATCATTCGCCAGCTTCCTCCTGGAACCCGTCTGATCGCCTTTTGGTGACGCGGGGCCTTCGCCAAGCAAGGTGCGCTCTACGCCGCTGCACCACTTCAGATCACCCCGAAATTCCTAGCGCAAAGCGTATTTAGAACAGTGACAAACGTCGCAGGCTTGTTACAGGCTCACAGCTTCACATACGCCTCCGTGGCCGCAGACCTCAATCTTTTTCGGAGGAGCAGGACGATGAAGCTCCAAGTCGCAGGACTTGGCTTTGTGGCCCTTATGTGAGTAAATGGGACGTCAGTCTGGTGCCGGTCAGACAGAGGGTACAACGGCGGTCACAGTGCGTCAGCATCTGGGCACTTGGTGTGCCGCCTTGCGAGTCCGCCGCACCAGCAATGCATAGCCACAGCCTGGCATACGAACTATGAGGATGTAATCAGGTGTCATAGCGATCGCTCATTGTTCTGCATCGTGGACGTACCTTCAGGGCCCTGGCCGGCTTCGCAGCTGCCACCGATGGGTGCAACGTTTGCTGGAAGTGGACCCTGGCCGGTTGCAAGAACAACTACTACGGCGGCAGCTCGTGCAGGAAGGCGCTGAAGTCTCTGGGCTAGTTCATGGACAAGATCGACGCCGGTACGCTGCGCGTTCTTTTCGGCGGTTGTGGGCGCCCGCAAACAGCAAGCACACCGGTACCGTTCCACGTGTGCCAGCACGACCGACTCAGCTAGCACGATGCCTTCGTGAAATGCCCCCTTTCCGCACGGACCTTCCCCTGCCCCAAATCTACCGTACGGTCACATTCAGAATTCCGTCTTTTTGCCAACCCGGATAACACACTCAACCCACTTGCGCCTCGCTGGCCCCCTTGCCCACCTGTGCCCCAAACCCGCCGCCCCACCAGGTTGGGCCGTTGACTCTGGCTGCGACAAGAACACGCTGTGGGTGTGCGGCTCCTTCGACTCTCAGGACGCCAGCCAGCAGTTCTATGACGAGTGGACCGGCTACGGCCACGAGCAGCTGGCCATGTCTGCCGTCTTCAGCGACTTCTGCGAATCCTACCCCGGCTCCACCGTCAGCATCAAGGCCTACGATTACCCCGGCAAGTACGACCAAACCTGGGGCAAGCGGACCAGGCACTGGCAGGTCGGTGGGGCGTGTTGCTGGGTGCTCTTGTGCTTACCGGTAGTAGAAGGGTGGAGGCGAGCGAAGTGGCGGCCCCTGCCGCCATGCACGGCGTGCGGCACGTGCCTGGGTTGCGGTTGGCCGTGCACTGCAGAACGACTGTATACCCTGGGGCCTGCGTGCCGTTCCGGCACCAGCAGGAGTGTGTTTGTCCCGCGCAAGTAGCGCCGCTTCACGTGTCTACCGCACTCTGCTGGCTGGCTGGGCAGTGTTCCGTTCAGGTGCTTTTGTGGAATTCACGTGGAGTAAAGCCACATGCTACCGCGCCAAGAGCGTTGCACGGGACACCCCTTCCGCAGCAGCCGTACATAAGCTAGGCAACAGGTCGTCTTTCACCCGCAGCCAAGGCATTGCGCCGTGCTTGCCCTTTTGCCCCCCGCCCCCCACCCCTGCAGGCCCCCTCGGACTCGTGCTCCAACTGCGACATTGACATTACGTACACTTGCCCGGAGCACGCGCCCCCGCCGGCGGGCCACGACTGCGGCATTTGCCTCAAGTGGACCCTGTCCGACATCACGGACAACTACTACGACAGCACGACGTGCTCCGCGGCCCTCCAGAAGCTCAACGGCTACATGGGCGACATCAACCAGGCCGGTGGGTCGCGTGTTGGCGCATCGGCTAGCTGATCAGTCCGTTTGTGTGAAGGGAAGTTGCACTCCTCTGGTGCCGTGGTGCTGCGGGCTGCTGGGGGCCCAGGTGCGCTGCTGGGCTGCCTGCGGGAGGGAAGGGCTAAGGGCTGGGTTGCTGCAGACGTTGTGGGTATACGGCACAAACGACGGCCATGCGTGCGCGGTCTGCCGTACTACCCTTCACGTGCATGGCAGGTGTTATCAGGAGGCGCAGATGCATGGGCGTGAATGTCCAGCCGTGTTGATGTTGATGCTGCACGCACCCCATGCGCATGCACGCCGCGTGCCAGGCTTTGTGCTCCCGTGGATCTTATCGTGTGGCTACTGGGCTAATGCACTTGACCCTGAACGAATTAAGCATAGGCCTTGCAGTCGACCCTCTGATCCGCACGTGCCCTCACCTGCCCATCCATCATTATTGCAACTTCGCAGACTGGTCCCTGGACGCCGAGTGCCAGGGCAACTCGCTGTGGATTTGCGGCACCTTCTCGTCGGACGATGAGGCCACCACCTTCAACAACGACTTCACCACCTACGCCGGCCAGGACAACGCAGTGGTGTTCGAGGGCGTTGCGGGCGACGACTTCTGCTCCACGTACCCTGGCTCCACCATCACCATCCAGACGTACGACTATCCCGGCAAGTACGACAAGACCTGGGGCAGCGGCAGCAGCTACACCTGGAACGACAACACCTGCTCCATCAACGTGAACATGACCTACACCTGCCCTGAGGTTCACGCGCCCCCGCCGAGCGACCAGCCTACCAGCACCCCCACCTGCGACGTGGTGAGTTTGCCGGCACAATGCTTCGCCGTACCGGGACGTTGGCAGTTGCCGTACTGCCTGGTACCGGAAGCCTTCGGTGCATTGCGGGCGCGCGGGTCAGTGGGCCATGCATGTGCTATGACCACGACCAAGCTCGTCAAGCAACGGCATATAGACTGGTCAGCATGTTGCGGCACCTAAGGTCCCCATGCCATGGCGGGAGCCTTTGCCTGCAGTCAGTCAGGCTCGGTCTTAACACCTGGCCCCTCGCACCCTGCATCCCCCACGCATGCCCCACCGTCCAGTGCTGGGAGTGGGAGATCTGCAACAGCAAGTACAAGACCTACTACAGCAGCTACAAGTGCTCTTGCGCCATGGACCAGATCCTCAACGTCATCCACAAGGTCAACGACGAGGGTAAGCGCACGTACACTGAATCATGCGCAGGCTCGCCGTGTGTTGCCCATGCCAGGTCAGCTTTGGAAGCCACGAGCAAGACCTGCGTCACGCACTAAGGAGGATTTGTACTTATCGGCAACGGCCTGCTGACGCGCTCGTGCACTGGCTTACCCGCACAGCCGCGTACACACGATCCAGTGCAGGTACTTGTTCCCTACGAGGCTAGGCAGTGTAGACCAGGGCCACCGTATGCCAGCTGTTCGGTTCGTTTGGTCACACGTGTCCCGTGTCCCGGCCGCAGTTGAGTGCATTTCCGGCGGCTTCTCCAAGGATACGGCCTCCTGCAACGGCAACAAGGTGACGGTGTGCGGCTCGTTCGAGAGCGAGGACGCGGGCCTCAAGTTCGTCAAGGCCATGCAGGACACCCTGACGTACGAGGACCAGTGCAACCTGGCGTTGGCCGACTCCAATTTCTGCAAGTGAGTTCCCGGGCTGCGCAAGAGGACAAACAAGAGCACTGTCTGAGACCTAGTCAGCTTTGCCATAGGTAGAGCGGTACGATACCCCACGGTGTCGTAGCGGTACCGGCCCGGCATGCGGGCAAGGGTACAATGGTGGAGGTGGACGGCACCAGCGGCACTTTTGGCGGCAGTTTTGAAGCGCCTCACGGCAGTTTTGAAGGGCCTCACGGCAGTTATGAAGGGCCTCACGCCAAATAGATGCGCTTGGCCCCCATGACGTGTACAAGGCGCATCTCGGACTAGCATAAGGCACTGGCCCGCTTGTTCTGGCCTCTTTGCTAGTTGACTCGCCCGCTGCCGCGAAGCCGTACCGCGCCGTACACCCCTGCGCTTCGCCCCTGCCTGCCTCCCAGGTACAACCCCGGCGCCACCATCACGCTCAAGAGCAGCAGCTGGGACGGCATGGACAACAGCGGCAAGTACGACCAGACCTGGGACCAGTGGCACCACGACGAGCAGAAGAGCTGCGACAGCTGCTCCATTGACGCCACTATCAAGTGCAGCAGCGGCTGGTCGTGGACCAACTGGAGGACCTGGAAGTGGTAAAGCCCCGCGGCCTCCGGACAAGGTAAGCGCGACCCGGACTTTTTCCATGCAGTGAGTGCTTGCACCTCGCCTAGACGTCGGAAGGGACTGTGACAGCCAAGTCTGCAGCATTGCACTTGCGTGCGTGGGTGTATGTGAGGGCGGAGCGGGGTGCGCGCGCCTAACTGCTTTTCCGGAAGCATCGGGAGGCTGTGACTGCACCCACAAGGCTTCGGTGTAGGCTGGCGCACATGGAGGGGCGCCCACAAGGAACGTGCTTGATTGCGTAAATGTGTGCATAGCCCCAGGGCCCCTGGCACCCGCCGCCGCCTGCGTACCTAGTAGCACTTGTGGAAATAGTAATGGGAGGCAAGCCTGGTTGCCGGTACCTGGCTGGCCTTTGACCTCCGCGCTTATGTGTGTATTGAATGCAGGTTTCGGCAGCAGGAGAGGTCTTAATAGATGTGCGCCGACCATCCAGGCGGCTGCCGTACTGAAGAAGACATTCGGCTTTTCCTAAAGACTAGACTTCAGGTCACTTCGGTTTGACCTGTAGCAAGAGTGTTCGGATGTCGCGTTTTAGGCTGACATTAGCTGCGTGCTAGTAGCGTTGTGCGCGCAGTTCGCGTTAGTGTGTTGGCAGGCACGGAAACGTGCATGTACCTACCTGTACCTACTCGATGCATCCCGTGCCAACTGCACCACTGGGAGGACGCTCGTATACATGATCATAAGTCTGTTGTCTCGCGTGTCCTAAGCAAGTACAAATCGTTGCGGGATGTGTGCTATTGTGGGTGTGGGCCATAATACGGCCCTTGGTATGTGCAGCAGGAGTTGTTGGCGGCACCGTTGGCACGCACACGTGTCTGTGTGACGCAGCGTTGCAATGCCAGGAAGGCGACATCCAGCGTTGGCACTCCTAGTGTGGAGCCCGGCTACCATGAGCTCTACCACAAGGTGTGAGGTCTTGCTACCGTACTGTCTTGCCATGCGTCCTTTGAACGCATTTGCAAGGTCCTAGCATGTCCCAGCGCCAGGGACGTCACCTGTTACAGATCTGGCCTTCGGCGGTGTGCCTCTTTGTCCTCGCTGCTTCGCAGCTACAGGACGTGCTTCAGCAGCTGGTAGCCTGCAAGCCTGGTATTGCACAGCAGCAGGCCAGCAGCGAAGAAGATGACAAGCAAGGCAAGGCGGGAGCCGTCTTGGGCACGGTCAAGTTACGTTGGATTGCAGCTAGTTGTTTGCCCCCTTTTGTATGTACTTCGAAAGTGTGTTCCTGTCATGCATGCGACACAGGACATTGCCTCTTGCCGCTTTGGCACATTTATGGATAGTGACTGCACCAGGGAACTGCACATGCCGCGGTCCTTAATTTGGCTCTGACTCTGAAACATGCGGTGTACCTCCTTTCACTGCATCCTGCTACACCCACGGACTTGCCACGGACAGTATAGTAGTTGAAAAGGTGACTCGAGATGTATGTGCAGGACTGGAATGTAATGTAGCAGGCTTCCTACGCGGAGGTCACCAGCCAGACGCATACCGGTATGGTAACATTGGTAAGTGACCGATCAGCAGTCACTACTGATTTGTGTGTGCTGCTATCATAAAGGGTCTGTCAAGGGATACTGCCCAGACGAGTTGACCTACCGTACTTGGTACCAAGTAAAGTTGGCGGCAGGCCCCCACACCCCACCCCTTGACCCCACCTTGACCCTTGACCCCACCTGAACCCCACCTGCAGCCCGGCTCCGATGCCAAGGAGCAAAGTCCCGATGCTGACCGGTACTGTGCGCCATAGCCTGCAGACTTTCCTTGGTACTTTATACAACTCTCTATGAAATAGATGTGTATGGCAACATGCGCTGTGGACTAAAGCGCGCAAGGCGAGCGCACCAACACGAACGCTCTTAACTCCAATTCCAGCTCCAATAGCGTAAATACTCATTTCTTGAACCATGGCATGGCGGAAAAGATTGAAGGATAGGAGATGGTGAGGATGAAAGCGCAATGACAGGCGTTGACAGCCCGAGTTGCCGCGTGAACAGCGCAGCTCACCGACAGCAAGTCCTTCGTACGCTTACAGGTCTGCCGAGGATGGCTGCCTTACCGTTGGGGCAAAGTGAGGCGGGGCGCTCGGCATCCATGAGCTCGCCTGGACCAGTCTGGACCTCTGAGGGCGGGTGCGGACAGGGCCGGCTAAGGCACCGCTACACAGGTGCGATGGAAGAGCTCCTAGCAGAGGCGTGCGTGGTAGCTGATGTCGTGACGTGCGAGTAGGGCGTAGGATGGTGTTGCATGCGCTTACCTGCTGTCCGCAACACGTGGCATTCTGGAGGTTTGGGAGGCGGGTTGGAACGCGTGAGCCCGATTCGTCGGCAAGGAGCTAGCTGACGACTGCTGAGCACTGAGACGTGAGCAGTCACTCTCAGTCACCTGGTGCTCACTGCGGCGACCATTGAGGTTGCGCCTTCACCTTGTAGGAAGCGTGTTCGTGGCCAGGCTGAGTCTGCAGTTTGGAACACAGCGCAAGCCGCATTCTGACCACCTGCATGGCCATGAAGAGGCGCCCCACCGAACGGCTTGAACTTTAGGTTTCAGACGTACGTCTGACGGCCACTACCATAACCCACAGTCTTGCGCGTGGTGCTATCATGCCTCCCAAGCACGCAACCGTGCCATGTAACTTGCTGTCCCGCTGTGCATGCAGGTTGCATACCTGGTACTACCACGAGCCCGCCCCTGCTGTTGGGCACTACAGCATGGGACTGCGCTGTGGGGCCTCTCAACTCCGTGCGGCTGGCAGGTGGGCGTTTGAGGCAGGCGTGTTCGTGCGTGCCTATGGGTCGACACGGACAGCGCAAGCAGCAGAAGCTGTGCTTTGGCAAGCCAGGCTGTCGGGTGCTTTACGAACCGGGTTATGTCTCATGCGACATGCTCATACTATCATCCGGGGGCGTGAGGAATAGAAACATAGAGGCGAGCAGGTGACATTCGTGACAAAGGCCCACAAGTGCGTAGTGCACGTGCAGCCGGGTGTCTGCGGGCGTGGTTTGTGCCTTGTAAACCAGCAACCCATCAGCACGTGGCACCCCCTGCTGTAAGGCTTACGGTGGGGGTAGCCAGCCTTTATTCTCAGTAACAGTGAGCGATGGTGGAAGTGTAGACGGATTTGCATGCAGACTAGAACTGGACTTGCCGCCGGCCTGCTGTGTTTTTCTCGCAGCTTACCATCACAGCGTGATCCTTGCTTTGACGCCAAACAGGCCCCGTCAAGCGGCAAGAGGAGGACCGATTGCGACCGGTCGTTGCTCTCACGGACTCAACACCTCAGCCTAGTACGAGAGGTGAGCAAAGGAAGCACGTCTACGTGTGTTGGGGGCTAAGGGCGCCGGCCGGACCAACCTCCTAGGATTGGGTGTAATGCTGGATTACGGCTATTGCGTCATCCCCCACTAACCCCACTAAGCCAGACCGCTTATGCCGGAATTACGTTACTCAGCAGTATATGCGGTCTATCGTATTCTGATGGCGGAGTGGTCCCAACGTGCACTTGGCAACAAGGGGCTTGAGAGGGCTCCCTTGGCGCCCCTGGCTTACAGAGGGACCGTTGCGAGGGGCCTTCGCGGCTACTGAATGTACGTACATTCCAAGTGGACAATTGACCAGCATTTACATGTTTCGTTGGTCGTACTGGGGTTCGAGTGTGGAGTTGCGGGAGTCTGGTCGCATGGTGGGCGCACTAAATGAGAACGGGACAAAGCTTTTGTGTGAGAAGGCATTCATCGCCATTTTTACATCGAATTTACCTGTCTCATGCGTTAGTCGTGAGTCAGATCGCAAGAGCGCTTCGGACAAGGCATCGCGAGGATTACCGTACGGCGGGCGCGTGGGAATGGGTTTCCTCAAGGCCGCGGTAACAGCACAGACTCTTAAGTATCCTCGCGTAGTACGCGTCTTCACTAGATAGGTATTTGGTGCATTTGCCTTATACCTGGCCCTGTAAAGGTGCACAAAAAGGCGCCTGCTCTGTTTGCTAGTGCTGTTACAACATTAAGCATACAAACAGAGTCTTCACTTGGATAGCGCTAAGAGAATAGTACACAATCTCTATTCTCAGCAGTCGACGTTACTCACCTGTCAGTGCGGAACCGGAATCGACGCGGAGCAGCTTGTGCGCAGTGGGCCGCAACATGGCGAGGGCGCACAGAGTGGCGCCCATAGCTTTAGCCATCATGTGGGTACTGGGTGGCTGGGCTGGGCTTCGTCGGCGTTGCTTGCCAGCTGAAATCGGATAGCAGACATAACTGCTGCCCGATACTGCGCCACTACGCCGCTGCGGAAATGTATTAATGAAGTTGTTTAATCCTAATGACATTTGTGATCTGGGTCGCAGAGCTTTGACATGTCTCTCAGCTGCGGGCAAGGCCAATGCGGCGTGCAACGTCTGCTGGCAATGGTCTCTCACCGGGTCATTAACCGGCTACTACAAGGGGACAAACTGCGCAGTGGTAAGCATTGTTGCAATGGAAATATGGATGGGTTGCATCATCACGACTTGCCCTCTGGACTGACAAACAGCCTGACACGTGTAGCTCTCTTAGGGGCATCCTTTGCTGTGTGACTGGTCTCCGCCTACGCTACGATGGGAAGCCATATGCTGACAGACTGGCTTGGCTCCTTATCTTTGCAGGCTAAGGCGGCAGTTGCCACCATGCTCGCCAATTTGGGTCAAAGCCGTAAGTGGGAAGGGGTGCCACATGGCCTGGCCGATGCGGCATAGAGCGGAAGATCCAGTACCCCAGCCTGCCTTCATACCTGTTTGCCTGCCTGCCTGTTCTTGGCTTGTCTGTACTTGCATGCGCACCGGAGGTTAAGGCCGGGCACAAGCGCACACCAAACAAAGCCCCTTCCATTCAAGGCTGCACTCGCCATTGACGTCCTCCAGCACGCACACAACGGGATGAGCACTCAGCTTTTATTGATGCACGCACGCTGTTCCAGCGCTCTCTGTTCTGCCCTCACCACGTGAACCACAACCAACACCTCCCGTCCCACCGCCCACTCCCGCCCGCAGAGTTCATGCAGGACTTCGGGTGTAACGACGGTAACAAGATGTGGGTCTGCGGCTCGTTCGCAAGCGAGCAGGAGAGCGCGGCCTTCCACGCCGCCATCTCGAGCATCGACCCCACCTACATGGTCCTGAGCGGCGTCGACCAGAGCTTCTGCCAGCAGCAGGCGGGCGTCACCGTGACCCTCAAGGCGTACGACTGGCCCGGGAAGCAGGACGCGGACTGGGCCAAGAACGGCAGGCGCGTGTGGAACGCCAACCAGTGCTTTGACGCCGACGTGGACGCCTCGTTCACCTGCCCGACGCCCCGGCCTCAGTGCAACGTGGTGAGTACGCTTGCCTCCTTGCAGTCCTGCATGATGCTTATCAGTCAGAGCTTGATCGGCCTGAAGCCAAGGCTCCCTTAGGGTATGCCGTTTGCCCGTTGCGTGGACAATGGCACCAGTGACTGGTTTGGCCGGCCGTGAGCAGCACGCGCAAGCCCTACACTCATGCGCCTTTCGCACACCCATACGCATGCCCGTTCCTGACCTGATGTGCGCAGTGCTGGAAATGGAGTGTGGCCAGCAACCCCGGCTACTACAAGCCCGACGTTTGCACCTCTGCCCTGACCAAGCTCAAGGGGTACCTGAGCACGATCGGCTTCGGCGGTAAGGGGGCTTTACTGAGTGAAACGAGGGACCAACGGTGTGGCAGCAGCAGTCTTGAGAGCTTGAGAGCTTCCTGATGTGGGCTGAGGTTTCCGGGAAGCAGTGGTCTGTGGCGAAAGTAGCAACAAACTGCCGGGCATGCGCTGCGCAAAACGCCAGCAAGGCATGTAGCGGTGATGGCACTCTCTCGCTTACTTATTGCCGCAAACCGCACACGGGCCGCCTGCAGAACGCCGTGGCCGACCGGTGTGCGCCACGCACAGCAGCCGCACAGCAATCAGCGCCCCGCACTCCTGCTTGGTTTTGCCGTGCGGCCGCAACGCCCCCACCAGTTCCCGCCATCTCACGACCCCACGCCGCGCCTTTTCCCTTGTCGTACTGACCCCGTGCAAACCCCTGTGGCCTTACCCCCACCCGAACAGACTTCGGCCAGACCTCTGGCTGCCTTAACGGCGACCTGTGGGCGTGCGGCAGCTTCCAGACCGAGGCCGACGGCAAGCGCTTCTACGACGCCTTCACGGCCGGCGCCGTCGCCGACAGGGACCTCGCCCTGCTGGGCCTCGCCGGCAGCGACTTCTGCGCCGCCAACCCCTCCGCCGCCGTGGCCGTCAAGAGCTTCGAGTTCAAGGGCGCGTACGACAGCACGTGGGGCCAGAACGGTGTATTCACGTGGGAGCCTGTGAGCGGCTGCGCGACGTGCAGTGTGGACCGCAGCTACACGTGCCCTTCCAAGGAGGAGGACGCCAAGGCGGCGGCGGCGCAGCTGCCGCAGCCGGTGTGCTGGAAGTGGACGCTGGAGAACGTGACCGACAGCTACTACAACGGGACGGTGTGCACTGACGCGCTGGCCAACCTGGGCAAGTACCTGGACTCCATCGGCCACAGCGGTGAGTTGCGACGGCTGGTGGGAGTGCTTGGGGGCGATGTACCGGCATCGGTCTCGTCGCAGGCGGGCTGGGGACGTGAGGTTGTCTGTTGTTGTGCGGAAATTAAGGACAGGGTGCTGGAGGACTGGGGAGGGGGCGCAGGGCTGCGGGGGGCATTCTTGTGGTGAAAGGCGCGGGGGGCTGGCGGGGGGCGGCCTTGGCTGCCAGCACGACGCCTGGGCCGAACACGACACGTGTAGGAGTCCAAACCTTGTAGTAACGGTATCCTTCCGGCCTGTGACCCATCACGCAGAGTTCACAAGCGAGGCGCAGTGCGACGGCAACTCGCTGTGGATCTGCGGCACCTTCGACAACGAGCCCGAGGCCAAGATCTTCTACGACGACTTCACGGCGATGTCGAACCAGGTGTACGACAACAACAACAACTTCGCGCTGGCGGGCGTGGACAACCAGGACTTCTGCAGCGTCTTCCCCGGCTCCACAATCACCATCAAGAGCTACCAGTACAAGGGCAAGTACGACACGGCCTGGGGCAAGAAGGGCAAGAACAGCTACACGTGGGACCCGGTCCAGAACTGCCCCAGCTGCAACGTGAACTACAGCTTCCAGTGCCAGCAGACGGCGCCGCAGTGCAACGTGTGCTGGAAGTGGGAGCTGAACGACTGCAAGGACAACTACTACGGCGGCAACACGTGCTCGGACACGCTGGGCAACCTGTACTACTACCTGGAGCTCATCGGCCACAAGCGTGAGTGCGGGCGTGATGGGGGTGTTAGTAACACGGAAGGCTGTGAAGCAACAGTATTGTTGGGGCGGCGCGCAAACCCACGAGTGTATGTGGGGACCAAACTGAACGGGAAGCCGGCGTGCCCTTGGCTTAGGCCCAGCGGTAGGGGCAGGGAGGGGAGGAGAGGGGAGCGGAGCGGTAGGGGAGGCCACAATCGGCTTACAGCAGCCTTTCTCCCTGCCCTGCTGCCCTCCTCCTTCCCGCAGAGTGGACCATGGACGCCAAGTGCGATGGCAACGACATGTGGATCTGCGGCACCTTCGCCAATGACGACCTGGGCCGCCTGTTCAAGGACGCCTTCACCTCTGGCGCCAAGGGCTACAACAATTGGGCGCTTGTGGGTGTGTACGAGAAGGACTTCTGCCGCATCTTCCCCGGCGCCTCCATCTCCATCAAGAGCTACGAGTACATGGGCAAGTACGACGACAACTGGGGCAAGCTCAAGTACACTTGGGAGCCGGTGCAGCACTGCGACGGCTGCGTCGTCGACTACACCTACAGCTGCCCCGAGCCGGAGCCGCCGGTGGAGTGCGACGTGTGCTGGAAGTGGACGCTGGCGGGCTGCAAGGACAACTACTATGGCGGCAGCAAGGGCGGCGAGTGCAAGAACGCGCTGAACAAGCTGCAGTGGTTCCTGGAGTCGATCGGCTACGGAGGTGAGGGCGGGGGCCAGGGGCCGGTGCGGTGCACTTTCCCATACGGTACTCTGCCTGGGTAGCGCACGGCGCCAAGGGGCACGCAAGTATGCTCATACTGAAACAGCCGCTGAAGCGAAGTTTAGGCACGTCCTGCTTGGCTGAGCCGCGCTGTGTTGTCCTATTCATGCGAACCTGATTGCTTACATGGTCCTTTTCCTCCTTCTCCCGCATGTAGACTGGGCGCACGAGGCCCGCTGCGACGGCAACGACCTGTGGATCTGCGGCACCTTCACGGACCAGTACGTGGCTAAGGACTTTTACGACAACTTCCACGCCCATGTCGTGGGCGACATCGCGCTCATGGCTGTCTTTGACGACGGCTTTTGCCAGGACTACCCCGGCTCCACCGTCACCATCAAGAGCTACGCCTACCCCGGCAAGTACGACAACGCGTGGGGCAAGAACAACAAGTACACGTGGCAGCCCACCGTCGACTGCCAGGAGTGCGACATTGACTACACATACACGTGCCCCGTGCCGCCGCCGCCGTGCAACGTGTGCTGGAAGTGGACGCTGGATGGGTGCGAGGAGGAGTACTACCACGGCAGCCAGTGCAACGACGCCCTCAACAAGCTGAGGTGGTACCTGGAGTCCATTGGCTACAGCGGTGAGAGGGGCGGGGGGAGACGCGGGAGAAGCCAGCATGTGTGCCTTGTGCAGCTGTGGCGACTTGGGGGCTTGGGACTTTGGGACTCGGGGGTTGGCAGGCAGTATGTGTGATACAGCTGGGGATTGCGAAATTGTGCCCTTGCTCTTCCTCAAGTGGTGCAGCAGGGGCCGTACATGCGTCACGGACCCGTGCACTGAACCGGGGCTGCTCCCTATTGCAATCCTGTTTTGCCCACGCAGACTTCCTCAAGGACGCTGAGTGCGACGGCAACTCGATGTGGATCTGCGGCACCTTCGACAGCGATGCCATCGCCAAGGTCTTTTACGACAAGTTCACAAAGGACCTGGTGGGCGACAACGCCCTGGCCATGGCCGGCGTGTACAGCACCGACTTCTGCAAGCTGTTCCCGGGCGTTACCATCAACATCAACAGCTACGAGTACAAGGGCGTGTACGACAAGAGCTGGGGCTCCAAGGGCGTGGACAGCTACACGTGGGAGCCACTGCAGTCGTGCCCCAGCTGCGACGTGCACTACACGTACACGTGCCCGCTGCCGCCGCCGCCGTGCAACACGTGCTGGAAGTGGAGCCTGTCGGGCTGCAAGAACAACTACTACGGCGGCCTCAACTGCAACAAGGCGCTGAACCAGTTCAAGTGGTACCTGTCGAGCATTGGCTACCTGGGTGAGTGCCTCCCTACCAAGCCTGATGCAGCAGATGGCATGCTGCTGCCCCTGCCCCTGCCCGGCCTGTTGCGAGCTGCACCTGCTCTGCTCACCTCCTTGCCTGGCCTCACCCTACCGCGTATTGAAGAACCTAGCCAACTGCTTTACCTAACAGAGTTCTTTTTCTCCTTCATCTGCACTCGCTTGCAGACTTCGCTGCCGAGGCCAAGTGCGATGGCAACTCGCTGTGGGTGTGCGGCACCTTCCAGAACGAGGGCGCCGCCGCCAAGTTCTACGCCGATCTGTCTGCCAGCCTGGCCAACAACAGCGCCATTGCCCTGTCGGTTGTGTACGACAAGGACTTCTGCGACCTGTACCCTGGCGCCGTGATCACCATCAACAGCTACGCGTGGGCCAACAAGTACGACACGTACTGGAGCAGCGACGGCTACAAGCGCCAGCCGGTGCAGGCGTGCCAAAGCAGCTCAATCAACTACGTGTACACGTGCCCCGTGCCGCCGCCGCCGTGCTACACGTGCTGGAAGTGGACGCTCACGGGCTGCAAGGACAACTACTATGGCGGCGACATGTGCTACCGTGCGCTGGGCAAGCTCAAGTTCTACCTGCAGAGCATTGGCCATGAGGGTGGGTCGCTGCATGACAGGGGGGGAGGAGGGCCAGTAGCACGGCGTGCAGGGCTAGCAGCTTGGCAATGTGCGGGCAAGCATATGGCGAGCATTGGCCACGAGGGTGAGCAGTATGGTGTAAGTTCGGACGGCGAGATGGCAAATGGGCTTGCATGAGATGCACGTGCTGGCAGGCTGCCTGGTTGCACGGCTTCGTGCGGAACCCAGGAAAGCCATTAGCCTGCCGTAGGCCTCACCAGAGTCCGTAACTTGACCTGGCTTGCGTGAATTGCCTGCCTTCCTGTTTGCAGACTTTGCCGAGGACGCCAAGTGCGACGGCAACACGCTGTGGGTGTGCGGCACCTTCGCGAACGACACTTCCGCAGCGCTGTTCCGCAGCGACTTCCAGCGCATCCTGACGGGCGCCAACGCCATGGCCATGGCCGGCGTGTACGACGACGACTTCTGCACTCGCTACCCCGGCGCCACCGTCAGTGTGCGCAACTTTGAGTCCTTTGGCCACGACTGGAACATGGACAAGTACGACAACTGCTGGGGCAACAACTGCCAACCGGCGTCCATCCAGAGCTGCCCCGCCGGATACGTGGATTACACCTACACGTGCCCCACGCCGCAGCCGCCCTGCAACACGTGCTGGCGCTGGACCTTCTCCGGCTGCCCCCTCACCAACACGTACACCAACACCCCTGCTGTCAGGGGCCCCGCGCCCAGCGGCAAGGGGCCGTCCTCCTCGTACTCCAAGGCGGTGTCCTCTTCCGGCGGTTCAGGCGGCTCGGGCGGTTCTTCGTCCCCGGGCAGCTACGCGTGTAACGTGGCCCTGGGCACCCTGCGTGTCAACCTGCAGAAGATTGGCTACAATGGTGGGTTGGGGGTGGCGCGAGGCGGGTCGAGGGTGCCTCCGCTCGGGTTTTCTGCTGTTTGTGCCATACGGGCTTGTGGGTTGAATGGTGCTGCGACTAGTCTTCGGCTTGTGGCCGTCTTACTCCCTTCCGATGGCCTGTGACTGTGGCTGCGTAGGCAAAAGTCTTTGACTTCCTGACACGCCCGTGTGCTTTGGTTTGCAGACATTGCTGCCGCGTCCCGCTGCGAGGGCGACACGCTGTGGTTCTGCAACACGTTCACCAGCAACGACGTGGCGTGGGACTTCCTGGACGACTTCAATTTCTACTATGGCAAGACCAACGCCACCATCCAGGCCGGCATTGCCGACTCGCTCTTCTGCCAGCAGTACCCCGGCACCACCATAACGGTGCAGAGCTTTGAGTGGTTTGACCCCAACCAGGGCAACAACCAGGGCCAGATCGGGGGCAAGTACGACAAGACCAACACCCCGGCCAAGTACAACACCCCGGCCTCCAACTGCAACGGCGGCAACTGCAAGCCTGTGACCATTGACACGTGCCCCAACGGCCGCATCACGTACACGTACACGTGCCCCATCCCGCAACCGCCCTGCGCTACCTGCTGGCGCTGGACCTTCAGCGGCCTCTGCAAGGACCGCCCGCACGCCCCTTCGCCCTCCAAGTGCCCCGGCGGCGGCTGCGGTGGCGGCAGCTACCCCTCGGGGAGCAAGACCCCTTCGGGTGGCTACTACCCCTCGGGTGGCAAGGTCCCTTCGGGTGGCTACAACCCCTCGGGCGGCAAGGTCCCTTCGGGTGGCTACTATCCCTCGGGCGGCAAGGCCCCTTCGGGTGGCAAGTACCCTTCGGGCGGCAAGGCCCCTTCGGGTGGCAAGCGCCCCTCGGGCGGAGGCGTCACGCCCTACACCACCGCCGCCGTGGCCGCCTCTGCTGTGGCTGCCAGCGCAGGCGACAGCTACAACACCGGAAACACCATCAACACTGGCAACGACTACTACACCGCCGGCGAGGTGTGCCAGATGGCGCTGACTGAGCTGCGGTTCTACCTGACCCGCATCAACCAGACTGGTGGGTGGAGAGGGGTGTGAAGGTTAGGATGGGCGGCGTTGCGGCACGTGTGCGGAAACCTGAAAGGCATACCCTGGAACATGCGAGCTGTGCTGATTGCTTTCCTGCCTTGTTTTCTTGTTTTGCAGCCTATATTGAGGAGTTTGCCTGCGACGGCGACACCCTGCGCGTGTGCGGCACCTTCGCGAACAACGACGAGGCGCGCCGCTTCTTCCTCCTCTTCCAGTCCAACTACCTGGTCGTTAATGCCGTTGCCGCGGCCGGCGTGTACGACCGCGACTTCTGCGCCGAGAACCCCGGCGCCTCTGTCAGCCTGAACAACTTCGAGTGGCTGGGCAAGTACGCCAACGTCTGGGGCCCCGACTGCCTCCGCTACCGACCCGTGGGTCAGTGCGCCGCAACCGCTGTCAATTACCAGTACACGTGCCCCATCCCGGCGCCGCCCTGCGCCACGTGCCTGAGGTGGACGGTCACCGGCTGCAAGCTCAACTACTATGGCGGCGACGTGTGCCAGGACGCCCTTAAGAACCTCAAGTTCTACATGGACAAGATTGGCTATGGCGGTGAGTTTGTCTCCTGTTCCCTTTGCAAGGTGCTGCTGTTTTGCTTGGTTTTGCCGGCAGCGCAGGTCAAGGGCTGGTGTGCGTTACAGGGTTTGGGTTAGGGTGCGCAAGGTATGCAGTGCGGCGTTGCCACATACAGACGTGCCTGACCGCAGTTCGCCCTTCCTGCCTCTTGCCCTCGCAGCCTTCGCGGACCAGGCCAAGTGCCAAGGCAACCAGATCGTGGTGTGCGGCAACTTTGCCAACAACACCATGGCCGCGACCTTCTTCCAGTCCTTCATCCGCACCACCACGGGCGTCAACGCCACCTCCGTCCTGGGCATCTACGACACCAACTTCTGCGCGCAGAACCCGGGCACCGTCATCAACCTGGCGAGCTTCGACTCGCCCAACTCGTACGACTACTCCTGGGGCGCTGACTGCTACCGCTACAGGCAGATCGGCCAGTGCGACGCCACCCGCACCAACATCACCATCACCTGCGCCACGCCCGACCCGCCGTGCGCGTTGTGCTGGAAGTGGAGCTTGGCGGGCTGCCAGAACAAGAAGAGCCCGTACGGCGGGGACGCGTGCACCAACTACTATGGCCAGAGCAGCATGTGTAACCAGGCGCTGACTAACCTGCGATTCTACCTGGACAAGATCGGCTGGGCGAGTGAGTACTGTATGTGCGGCGCTTGAGCTGCTAGCCATTGCAACCTGCAGCACTTCTTGCTGGGTGCAGCTGATGCTTGGGAGCGGCCAAACTCCTGCGTGCTGCAGGTGGTCGGTTGCACCTTGGCTACGTACTGTACCTCGAACGCGCAGCTGACCCCACACGCCCCCTGCCCCCTCCGCCCTTCCGCAGACTTTGCCGCCAACGCCAAGTGCTCCGGCAACACGCTGTCGCTGTGCGGCACCTTCGCCAACAACAGCATGGCCAACAAGCTGTACAACGACTTTACCGTGAACCTGGTTGGCCCCAACGCCCTGGCGCTGATCGGCGTGGGCGACCAGACCTTCTGCGACCAGTACCCAAGCTCCCTCATCACGGTGCGCAGCTCGGCCTACCCCGGCCAGATCGGCTACTCGTGGGGCCCCGACTGCTACCGCCAGCGCGCCATTGACCAGTGCACGCTGGGTACCGTGGACTACACCGCCACCTGCCCCGCGCCCGAGTGCAACGTGTGCTGGAAGTGGAGCATCTACGGCAGCCAGGACTATTACTACGGCGACCAGGCGTGCTTCATGGCAATGGTGGGTCCAGGGAACGGGGTGCCGGACAGTGGGGCGGCTCAGCTAGGAAAGTGGAATGTTGGGTTGGAGTGTGGATGTGGATGGGCGCGCAGCTGGGCGCACCCGGAGCACTTGCCGCTTGCGACACGCATGGTTGCTTCTCGGTGTACTGTAGAGCTCCCCAGCTTGAAAGCTCGCTCCCCGCTCCCTTTGCCCACCCGCCGCGCAGGCCAAGCTGAAGGACTACCTGAAGGCCATCAACCAGCTGGGTAAGCAGCCAACCATGTGATACTACTGCTGCTACCTGTCCTGTAGCACTGCGTGCGCATCCTGCAGCGCCATTGCTTGTGTGCACCAACGGGGACGTCTGCTGCTCTGTCCACCGCACGGCACCTGCTTCCATTGATGCCATTTCCCGCACACCGCCTTAACCCCTGCCCTGCCCCGTCCCACCCCTTGGCCCGCCCCACAGACTTCGCCCAGGAGATGAAGTGCGACGGCAACGACCTGTGGGTGTGCGGCACCTTCCAGAGCGACACGTACGCCAAGATGTTCTACGACGCCTTCTTCCGTAACATTGTGGGCGTGCAAGGCCTGGGCATGCTGGGCACAGCCAACGACGACTTCTGCGACCAGTACCCCGGCTCCATCATCACGGTCAAGAGCTACGACTGGGGCGGCAAGTACGACAAGACCTGGGGCAGCGGCGGGCAGTACGACTGGGAGCCCACCAAGGACACGTGCGCCAGCTGCGATGTGGATTACAGCTTCACCTGCCCCAGCCGCCCCACCATCCAGGCCTGCGATGTGGTAAGTGTGCTGGCGCCTGAACCCAAGCACAGGAAAATCAAGTGCCCAAAGCCCGTTCTGTTGCGATTTCCCCTTGTTGTCGCGCACAGTGCCTTCGGTGGTGTGTTTGACCGCGTTTCGCTTTACTCACTGTGCCGTGAGGTATGCCTAACTGTGTGTGCGCCTGTGCTTCGCTCTGAAATCCGCAGTGCTGGGAGTGGACCATCACTGGCGCCAAGTCCAAGTCGTACTACTCGACCCAGAAGTGCAACACCGCCCTGGACCAGATCCTCAACATCGTGCAGACGGTCGACGCGCAATGTGAGTTGCCGATCAACTCTCCTCCAGCCAGCGCACCGCCACACGCAGGGTGTCCTGCCAAGCGTCCCACGCTCCGTCAGCCTGTGACCAACCCGTATCGGTATCGCTCCTGTCGCTGCATCACCCAGCGTGCTGAATGCCGGCCCCATGACGTTTCGCTCGCTGCTGCGTTCCCTGCCGTACAGACAAGTGGATCCGCACCGGCTTTGACGACAGCACGTGCGGCTGCAGCGGCAACCGCATCTACGTGTGCGGCTCGTTCCTGTCGCAAGACATCGGCGCGCAGTTCCTCAACATCCTCAAGGCCTCGCTCACCAGCTCGGACCAGGGCTTTGTGGCCGTGCCAGAGAGCAACTTCTGCCAGTGAGTTCCAGTACCACCGCCCCATGGGTCTCTCCCCTGCACAACCTGGCTCAATACCGTTACCCCATCCCGCCTGGCCCTTGCTGTCCCGGACGCTTGACAGCGTAGTTTTCGTACCGTCGTCAGGCCGAGGGACACAGTAATAACCAGTAATAACGCTCTTGCCTCGCCGCCACCCCCAGGTACAACCCTGGCGCCCTGATCACGCTCAAGAGCCACGGCTGGGACGGCGGCAACAGCAACGCCTACGCCTCGTCCAGCTACAAGTGGCCCGCCAACAAGTGCCCCAACTGCGACCTGGAGCTGCAGGTCAAGTGCGACAGCAGCTGGACGTGGAAGAACTGGAGCAACTGGACGTACAAGAAGAGATAAGCAGCCTCTCCTTATGGCCGCATGGTGGGTTACGGGAAAGGGTTTGGGGGCCGGGGCGGAGGGCGGAGTGTACTGGTGTGTGGTGTTAACTGTCCATACCTGCATTTGTTGCAGTCGTTGCAGAGCCGAAGGTGAGGATGCCGGGTGTAAGCTTCAGGTGTTGTCCACTTGAGGTGAGGCTGACCTGGTGGTTCGTTGCTCCCTTCCCCTGTCCTGCAGGTTGAGCTTTGCTTGGTCTTGTGTGAGAGCGAGCAAGGACGACAGCGGCCGCAGCAGCTTGTGGTAGTGCGTGTATGTGACGGCTCAGGTGCATCCCGGACGGCAGCGTTCTGTACAGTGCGTGCCGCCTACACCCCACAACGGATACACGTGGGCGCGGCGTTGGCTGCAAGCTCGGGGCATCGGGCATGACATGCAGTTGTGTCTCGCTTTTTAGCTTTCCGTACAGTTTCTCTCTACAGCACTGTTCATTCCGGAGGACCTTGTGGCGGCGTGCATAAGGGTCTTGTTTTGCGGGCTGCGGTTTGCCGTGCCATTGCCTGCTCTTCCTTTGCGGCACAGGTGTCGTGCTTATTTCTGTACTTGGAACTGTAACGCGCGCATGATTGGGGTGCGTTGGCTCGTAATCGTGGCCTACAGATTGATTGCTTGTGTAGGGGCGTTACGGCTGACTGTCTATTCAAGTAGTGACCAGGAGAACAACAGGCTCGCTGCCGTTAAGTGTGTGTGAGTCTCGTGCATTATCCCGCACATACACAATGCATGGCTGATAGGAGGCCGCGTTTGTGCATCACCCGCAGCAGACGCATTGGGTACATATATACGTGTTGGGTGCGATTTGAAGTGTGCGGCGCCGTTTGGAAGCTCGGACTGTTAGGTTACTGCAGGCTGGCCACACGTGGCCACGTGGTGTTGGCTGGCCTGGTGTTGGCTGCGCCAGATGGACCTCTCTTGCGACGGGGAGAGCGATGGTAATAAGCAAGCGCTTGACCCGTGTCGACCCCGTTCCAAGGTACCTGTTGCGCTACTGCCGAAGCTGCAGCCCGACCCAGATTGAAAGCTGGAGTCAGTCGGCTGGCAGCGAAGCACCGGTCTGATTACAGAGCTGCTAAACAGCCCTAACAGCTACAACGCACACATGAAGCTTTATCATGAAGGACGGAAACGGTTAAGTCGTAATCCCTGCCCGGCACTACTCGGGCTATGTGTGTGTGCCGGTACTATCACGTCTTCCAGCCAGCCAGCTAACAAAATGCAAACACTCCTCAGTGCCAGCAACCTGCCAGCAAAGGTCTACGTACTATAATGAGGTCAATGACGGGAGAAATCCCTAGCGTGCTGGGTTACGTATCGAACACGTCAGCGTCAATTACACAGCCAGTATGCACAGTGAGAGCTCATCCAACCTCCGCCAATGCACCCCCCGTTTGGCTACACAAAGGATAGTGGGCTCAAGCGGGTCATCAAAATGTGCATCGCCCTTTGTCCACGTGTCCTGGGTTCCGTCAAGCCATCCGCCGGAACTCCTCCTACCGTACGCCGTTTGTGAGTCACTACACCCCTGCGTCACTTAGCATGAATCGGGCCCTACCCCGTGCACCAAGCACCATACACACCTCCCACGTACACATACCACATACCAAACATACGTACAGAGTGAATGTCGCACCAAGCGCACATGGAGCACCAGGACGGCCACATACACCATGGCACCTGCCCATTGCGCTTCTTGCTAATACACACGTTGAGGGAGTGAACGCCTAGCAGCCCATAAGGTTGCACCAAGCGCACATGGAGCACCACGACGGCTTGGTCACGGTGGGCGCAGGGGCGGGCGTCGGGGAAGGAGAGGGAGCAGGCGTGGGGTTGGTGGTCGGGGTGGTGGGGTTGGTGCTCCAGGGGAAGGTGATGGTGCCCGGCCAGTTGAAGCCGGGCAGGGTGATGCCTGTGCTTGGGGAGGGCGTGGTGGTGGTGGGGGTGCTAGGGGTCGTGGTGGGGGAGCTGGGGGTGGTGGTGGTGGGGGTGGAGGAGGCGGGCGCGAGGCGGGAGGACTGGGCGTTGAGGAGGCGGGAGGGGGAGGAGGAGGTGAGGGTGATGGGGGCGGCGGCGGCCGCGAGGCGCTCCTTGATGTACGACACGGAGGCTCCGGGGTAGGCTTGGAACAGCAGGGCTACCACGCCGGTGACGTGCGGGGTGGCCATGGAGGTGCCGCTCATGCCCACCTGCGGCGGTAAGACACAGGTGGACAGGGGGTGTGTTACCGCATCTTAACACACGATTGGTGAGGGACGCGGTTGGGTCAAGGACTGAGTGATGTGATGCATGCACATCCTTGGCCCGCGCGATAGATCCACAATCGCAAGGCCTTTTAGCGCATGGCGTTACGGGTGCAACAGGGTAGGCTGTGGGGCAATCCCAAGCTGCAGCTGCGAACGTGGCCAACCGTCGGCAGAGATGGTTGAGATCTTACCTCGGCATAATCTGAACTGTACGACGCCGACACGATGTTGGCGCCCGGTGCGAAGGTGAAGACGCAACCGCCCACGTTGGAGAAGGAGGACAGCGTGTCCTGCGCAGTCAAGAGAATAAGGGTACGGTTAAGGCTGGTGTAGGGCTGGCGTCAGGGGTTTGTGGTGCGCAGCGCCACCATTCACGTGCAGCCCAACGTGCCAGCGGGGGTGTGACAGTCAGGACAGGAGGAGGACAGTGTGTCCCTGAAGGTCCAGCTGACGGCAGGGGCGTGTGCGCAAGGAAAAGGTAGGCATCAAGGGTGTGCGGTGTGCAGCACATGTGTGCCCTGCGGTCGGTACGGAAGCCACGTGTACAGCGCAAGAGACACGTGCAACAGAACGTGCAACGGGGGTGGCCTACTAATCACAAGGGACCTGTCGGTCAACTGCCGTACAGCTGCAGTAACAGCGGACAGGACCCGCCACAGGTGCGGTGGACTAGTGTAGACTACTGTGGCTTCAGAAGGATGGGCGTGTGGCAGCGGGGATAAGTTTTCCACCATCCCAGGGCTGCATTGAGGAGAGCCTCCCCGGCTGCTGTGCACTCACGTCACGGTTGGAGGAGCCGACGGTGATGGCGCTGGGCGCGCTGGCGGGGCTGTAGCTGCAACTGTCGCCGCCGTTGTTGTTGCCCGCGGCAACCACCACCGCAACGCCGTTCTGCAGGCGTGGAAGAGACAAGGCGGGCCTCAAGTAAGACGTGTGCCGAGTGCGATGTCGCAAGGGACAAGGGGCACAGAAGGTACCGACAAGCTTACCCTGCACCCCAACAATCGTGACTAAGCAGGATCAAGACAAGAACACAGTTGCTCACGTTGGTAAGGTCGGCGATGGCGTCGTTGAGCGCGGCGCCGCGCGGGCCGGCCAGCGACATGGAGACCACCGCCTGGCGGATGCCGTTGCGCTGCACGTGGTTCTTGACCCTGGGGAGTGGGCGCGGAGACGGCGGGCGCAGGTGAATGAGCAAGGCGCGTGTGCAGGGCATGTGTGCGAGGTAGGCGTCATGCAGCAGAGCAGGGTGTGTGTCTGTCATGACACTGCCTGCAGTTCGCACCCAACCCCACCCACCAGCCCAGGGCGGCGATGAAGTCGGAGTAGGAGCCCGACCCGCTGGCGTCCAGCACCTTGACGGGGTGCAGGACGGCGTTGCGGGCCACGCCGTAGGTGGCGCCCATGGCGGTGGCTGCAGTACAAGGGGTAGAAGGGATAGGAGGCAATGGAGCAGAGGTGGGGTTTGGCGGGAGGAAGGCGCACGGGGTACGAGGGAGGGGGCGTGTGTGGTATGGGCGGGGCGCAATGGCGCAAATGGCAAAGATCCCGTGTGCACCGTAAGAGGGGCCAGAAGGCAATAGAAGCGGCCGAACCCGTGGTCTCCCCTGCGCCTCATTGCCGGTACTTGCAACGATCTACCGTTGTCACACGTGCACGGCGCCCCGCATTGCTCCGGGGCCAAAACACAGTGCGGGACGGTCTGTACCAGGGACCCGTTGCTGATGTGTCACGCACCTGCCACGTGCGTGCCGTGTCCGTTGTCGTCGCCGTACCCGCCGCCCAGCATGGAGGTGCCCTCGCCCACACGGCCCGAGAAGGCGACGTGGGTGGTGCGCACTCCCGTGTCCAGGATGTACACTAAGGGGGCAGGGAGACGGTGGGGGAAAGGGGAAGTAAGCAGAGCAGAGTGGGAAACTGGCACCAACACAGGAACCGCAGGAATCACATGAATCGCAGGGAGGAGTTGAAGCGGGAAAGAGGGAGGGCAATGGGAGGGGAGTGGGACAGGGATCGCACAAGCAGGAGACAGGTTTGGGTCCGATCGGGAAGGGAAGGTAACCAGTGCGAGAGGAGTCGACGTGGAACCAGCACGTGCAAAGCTGCTGGACTCACCGTGTGAGCCGGTGCCGTCCAGGGGGCCGGGGCGGTAGGCGCCGTCCAGGGGCAGGTACACCTGGCGGGGGGGGGGGGGGGGGGGGGGGGGACAGCCAGGGGAAGGCCAAGTGCAGAGCAGAGGAAGGGCGCAAATGGAAGCTGGACCAAGTGCGAGACCACAGCTCCAGCACTCCTCGGTCCCACTTCCCCGCAGGTTCAAGAGTTTAATGGTGCGCATGGCCCGACCGCCGACCGCCGACTCATTGCGTCTCTCCAGCAAAGGAGCCCGCACCTCCCAGGTCTCGCTCTTTCACCTTTCCAAAGGGTCTGCGACTGCTGCTATCGAAAGCAACAACCTGCAATGCACCTGCCCGCCTGGTGCACGTTCGATGACCGTGCCTCTATTTTACCATATCAGGGAGCCTATTGCTGGTGCTGTTGCTTGAAAGAGCAAACCCCCCTGGTCCGCCTCCCCACCTGATCCAAGCGGTCCAGGCCCCACGAGCGCGGGCTGGTGTCCACCGTCTCCGCCGCCCCGAAGCCACCGCCCAGCCCCGAGCCCACGTCCGGCCAGCCGCCGCCGCCGCACGCCCCAGGAGCCCACGTCAGCAGCCCCGCGCACCACGCCTCACAGGCGTTGGGGTACGTCTTGCCGTCGGCTGGGGGAAGGGGGGAATGGGGGAAGCAACAAGGGGGAAGGCGTTAGGTCGAGGGGTTGAGGTCTTCAGCTGCAGGTCCAGTGCACTTCCCACTAGCTATGGCATAAGCAGCAGCAGCAGCCACAAGAATACTGGCACCCTGGCAGATCACCAGCTAGCAGAAGAGTACCGGGATATGCCTTGGTAAGGGCACTGAGACAGGGCTATTGGGGAGCCCGGTACTCACATCCGCACACGGGCATGTAGAGGGCGTAGCACATGCAGGACGGCGGCCGGGTGCTGTTGGTCTTGGTGGAGTTGGTGTCGGTGACGTTCTTGCCGCCCACAGGTGCGGGCGAGCGCGAGGGCGACGGGGAGGGTGGGCGCGAGGGCGAGGGCGATGGTGAGGGCGAGCGCGAGGGCGACGGGGAGGGTGAGCGCGAGGGCGAGGGAGATGGTGAGGGCGAGCGCAAGGGTGACGGGGAGGGTGAGCGCGAGGGCGATGGTGAGGGGGCCGCGGTAGAGGTGCCGTTACCGGGGGCGGTAGTGGCGTTGTGGGGCTCCTGAGCAGAGGGCTCGATCTGGATGGAGCCCACTAACTTGCCCTCATCGGCGCCCGGTGTGGAGGCGGCGGCCGCGCTGAACCTGTTGTTGGTGGCGGTGGTGGCGGCAGCTGCCGGCTCCTGCTCGCCCTCGTGCACGGTGTGGCCTATGGACGCCACCATGTCCCGCTCCAGGTACTCCAGGGAGGCGCCCAGGGAGCTGCGCATGGCGTCCAGGTCACCCTGGCGTTGGAGGAGCAGCGGCGGGCAATGGGCGGGGTGAAGGCGCGAAGGTGGGCAAGCTAGGCGGGAGCGGGCTGCCCATGCTCCCTTTTCCGGCACTAGGCTGTTGTTGTCATCAACCCTGTCGAAGAGTCGCAAACTGGGCGCTGCATCCCATGATTCCTAAATCCCTTGTCTATCTTCCAGGTAAGCAGTACCGTATACCCCGTACTGCCGTGGCTCATGCTCGTGGGTTGCAGTTTGATACGTCAGGCCCCCGCTCTCCACGCACCTGGCTGGACACGGTGAAGGTTGCGAAGGCCCAGCCCAGCGGCGTGCTGTCGGGCTGCTGCAGGTCGAACACGGCGGGCAGGGTGGTGGCGTCACAGGCGCCGCGGAAGCGGGAGGTGCCCTGGGGCAGCGCGCCGGCCAGCTCCTGGGGGCGGGGGAGGGGGGCAGGGTAGGGAGGATCGGGGATGACAGTTCGGAGGTAGGTGGACAGATGCAGTCTGTGGTTGTGGTTACATTCGGTCGACCCAACTCCAGTTCATGACCAGCAGATCGCGCCGTGAGGGAGCGTGCGACAGGGCTGGGGCGCTCAGGTAGTGAGGTTGCACCGAGCCGCAGCTGACGGGACCTAACGCAGGAGCTGTCGGTGGAGTGCAGGCTGTGGGGATGCAAGTCCCGGCAAGGATGGGTGCCTGCTGCGCCCACCTGGCAGATGTTCTTGAGCGTGCCCATGGTTGCGGTGCCGGGCTTGAGCTTCATGATGTAGCGGTTGGCGGTTGAGCGGGTGCCGGCCTGCGGTGTGGATGGGAAGATGGAGTCCCATGACGGGGAGGAGGGGGAGGAGGCGGGGGCGGAGGGGGGTTGGGTAGGGTTGGAGGGAGTTGGGGTGGAGGGAGCCGGGTTGGGGGTGGGGGTGCGGGTCGGGTTGCTCCCAAAGGGGTTGGAGAGCTGCAGCAGGTGCGGCGGAGTAGGGATGCCAGAGGCCGCGCGGGGCGGCGGACCGGGAGGGCGGGGGCGCGGGCGAGGGCGGAGGGTGAGCGAGTGGTTCCAGCTGGTGGCAGGTGGCAGCAGGTGCTGAGAGAGCAGCACACGAGCGCCCGGCCCCTCGTTGGCCCCCGCCCCTCCGCATCCACCGCGCCACCTCTGGCCTCTCCACAGCTGCTCATCATCAGTAATGCAGCATGTGCGCTGAGCTCTGACATGACTTGCGATCAGAGCGCGTTATGCATTACTAAACGCGGCGTGCTGCAGGATTGAAACATTGAGTGCAGTGCGCACAATGCTAACCGATGGATGTAAACATAACCACGTCGCAGCTAACCCACCTGGGGGGTGTCAATGTTGATGACGGGGAGCTTGAGGGACGCAACAGGGGTGGAGAGCTGTGGGGGAGGGGCAGAGGCGCAAAATCCACACTGTCAGTCGCACGTTGCGAGGAGTAAACAGCTGGTAGCGCACACAAGCCTTAGTGCCTGACGTACGGAAAGCATGGACCCAGATCCGTGCGCAAGGTTCAACACTCGTGGATGTTTCATGGCGCTGACGAGGAAAACAAGCTCTCGTCGGCCCTGGTGCACCATAGCTACAACATTGAGTGGGCACCGAGAGCAGGTTGTGGGCCAGCTTGCGACCACAACCATCCCCGCTGCGCCACCTACCTGCGGCCCCAGTGAGCTGATGAGGTCGTCGTCCCACGCCGCCGCCGACAGCCCCAGCGCCACCAGGCGGGGGGATGACAGCTGCAGCTGGAAGCCGGAGCCTGGCGGGGGTGGTCAGGAAGCGGTAGGGCAAGGGAGGGTTACGAGCAGGTGGGGAAGCGGGGCACATCGCCAGGTGCCGGTACAGGTAGGGGTTGAGGTACAGCAGCAGGTCGACTGCTTTTCATAACGACATGAAGCGAGGGACGGAACAGGCATGTGTCCACGCTCCCGGGACTCCCACTCCAAGACCCACTTTACTAAAGATCGGTGCAGTGCGTGTGCAGGAACGTCCGTGCATCCCGGTGCCGGCAGCCCCCACCCCCCACCCTCCGCCCGGTCGTCCCCAGCGTACCTGACACGTCTCGCACGACGATGCGGTCCCATCCGCTGAGGTCCGCCACCTGGGTGATGGAGGTGCCCGGCAGCGTGGCCAGAGCCGCCAGCGAGATCTGTGCGGCGGGTGCAGCGGGGTGGAGTGGGGCAGAGCGGAGGGAATGGGTAAGAGCTGACAGCAAGGGTAGCTGGGACATGGACGCAACTGGAAGGGTGCGATGGGGGACAACGGCGTGCCGACCAAGTGCATCGCTGAGACCATTGCAAGGGCTTGACGTCTCTGTGGCGTGCGGGGGAACATGCGGTAGGGTGGTTACTGGCCTGCGGCTGCCGACCCAGATGGATTTGGGGGCTTTCGGTGCAGATGCATGCCCGACCCACATGGCTGGAGAATGGCACACGCCTGCGGTCGGGGGCGGGACCTGTCCGCGAGCCGTGAGGATACCGGTAGTTGATAGTACGTATTGGAACCCAAGCCCACACTTGCCTGGATGCGGATCCATCCATCGTCGTCGGCTCCCAGCACCGTAACGCCCTGCTGCACCACACTGGCGGCGTCCAGCCGGGAGAACTGCACCTCACTGTGGACGGAGGAAGGAATGGAACAGGCAATAGGGTGGTCAGGGCGCAGGGCGAAGGGCAAGGAGGGAGGTATGGGTTGAGGAATCGCCGGAGTAGCACGGGCGGCAGGCAACACGGGAGGAGGCATTTTCGAGCGTGGGTTGCGGTTGGTGTACGGCGGCGCATTTTGATCAGCGGGGCATTAAGATGCACGCAACAACAGCACAAGGCATACCGTAATGTGCATGGCCGGAAGGGTCTGAGGGCATGGGGCCACCGGGAAGGATCCCACTCACTTGCTGAGGCGGCGCTGCCTCGTGTCGTGCAGGTAGAGCACCACGCGCGCCACGCCCGCGCCCTTAACCCACATGTCCAGCACGCTGCGGTCGACGAGCGAGGGTGGAGAGAAGATATGTTAGGTTGTGGAACAAGTGTGATATCGATCGTCTGGCCATGTGGGTCGCCAAAATGTCGTGCACCGGAGTTGCCTGTGCCGAGACATGCTGCTAATTGTACAAGAGCAAGGTAGGTGTTGCAGGCATGTACGAGCATACATGCCATCTGGGTCAGAGGAATTACACCTGCTAGTTGCACTATGCTGCAGCGTTTACAGGAATTGCGAGCAGTCCATTGGGCCCCGGGTCCAACAGTGACCTTTCCTTCCAACAGTCTGGTCAACGCACGTTGCCGCACCTGTTGCCGTTGAAGGGGGAGCTGCTCTCCAGGATGAGGGCAGCCCAGGGGTCCATTGAAGCGAAGATGGACGACGCGTCGGAGGGCCGGCGCTGCGTAACGAGAGCGGAGGCGGGCACACAACGTTTCGGCAACAGCCGCCAAGCCACTTCGTACATCATACACTTGGCTACGCGGTACCAACCACACATACCTGTGCATATGCGGGTATGCGCAGAAGACGTGCTGTTCCATTGTGCATGGAGGCAGCTACCTCCACACAAAAAACGGGTTGCTGTTGATCAGTGAAGTACGCAGCTGGAAGGAGCCGAGGGACTTACCCGCGTCACGTCTGTGAAGTTGCAGTCGTTGCAGCCGTACGACGCGGAACGCCACGGCGCTCCAGCGCTGCTGTTGGAGCTGACCACGATGGGCGTGAGGGTGCCGGCGGGCAGCACCGGCGCAGTGCCCGAGGCAGACGTGGTGATGGGGCCCTTTGTTGTGGCGGTCGGGGGAGGCGACGCCGTGGATGTCAGCTGCGGCAAGAAACGGTTGGGACCATTATGAGCAAGCGGAAGGTGGCAAGGTGAGAGCGCGCTTGCGAGGAGTGGAAATGGACGTTGCAAGCGGACTGAGCGGCGCGCAATACCGAAGGCAGATGGACGCTGGGTAGCAAGGAGTATCTAGGTAGGCTTACATTTTGTAGCTGGATGGGCGCAAACAGGCTACGGCTGGCGGCAGCGTGGCTGCAGCAGAGCGCTAGGGCCAGAGCCAACAAGGGAGCTGCTCCCCCGAGGCGGGAGTGAGTCAGCTTGCGGAGGCACCGCGGCCCCGACATTGTGAGGTACCGATATGCGATTATGTGAAGGCTTGATACTACGGATGGCAAGTAGCGTTGTTGCGGGGAAGAATCCGTCGCGAGCTACACCCTTCGGAGAACAGGAGAGTAAAGGCCCGAGTCCAGGATAGCACCACAAACGGTAAGCATAAATATGTTCACGAAGTAAGTTGGTCACGGTTCGGACTGAGCCGCTGAACCGTAAGAAAGGCGCTTTTAGTCGGCCAGGCGGGTGTACGGACCCATGGGACGCGCGGGGAAATCCGCGTGCATGACGGACTGGTCCCTACGGTAGACATGCAGTCGCTATGCTCTACGAACCAACACAACAAAGAGCAACAAGCTGTCCACAAACCGGTTCTTTGCGCTCCTAGCAACAGCCATCATCGCAGCACCTCTTGTGCCTCGGGCCAGAGGGCCCGCACCATTATTTGCATAGCGGGCTGCCTATATACGTTTGCTCGTTAACAAACAAGATATATTCATACTCCAGATGCCACCGCGGCACACGGCGGCCCCTGGGACGAGTCTTTGACTTAGCCGGGGTGCACATTCTGCCGCTCTTGGACCTTTAGGTATCTCACATGAGCCTTCAACCGTAGCATATTTACCTGTGCCATCTATCGGGCCGACCAAGGCGACAGGGGCCACAGTTTGACCAACCCCACTGCTCATACGCGTTCGCGCCGAGCAGCATGGCTTCTGCAGTTGCTAGCCCTCCTGATGCCGCAAGACACGGCGATCAGCTGCACCACCAATTGCAGCTGGAGCGCAGGCTCGCGGCCAGCAAGGCCAGTGGCCAAGGTGCGCCGGAAGCGGACGCGCTCGCTGCGCAAGCGCAACCCGGCTTACGCTAGACACCCTCACAAAAGTGTTGCTTACGTGTCGCATGTCGCACGACGTCCAGGACCTGACCCATATTGCGTCCACTTTCACCAGTCGCACGGCCCCGCCCCTCCGCTTCTCCCGCGCCCTGCAGCCCCAACCCACCAGTCTCTCGCTGCGCTCAGCGGCGGTGGCTACGGCGGCCCTGGAGGACCTCACGGCAGCGATGACGTCATGTCCCTGGACGAAGGCGTAGGGGGCCACGCGTTCGAGGTGAGCAGGGCGTTGGAGCCTGAGCAACAGCAAGCGCGGCACGGAGGAGGATCAGAGTGCTTGCCGTCAGTGGTACCTTAGTGCTGGAGGCCGGTCATGCCGATTGGGGAGGGGCGGCGTTCGCGCGCAGGGATGCCTCGGCTCACCCAGATCCACAGCCATGCAAAAGGGCATATGAAACTCCGAACAACACGCCTACAGTCAGTACAAAACCGACCATCCACTGCGCACCCGTGCCGTAACGACACCGCACCTTGTGGCTGTTGTGCCGCTGCAGGACGCCGGGTTCGGGGCACAGGGCGGAGGCGGCGACCCTGGCGCAGACGCCGACCTCAACCACCACAACCACCACAGCGGCCACAGCGAGCTCCAGGCCGGCGGCGGTGAGGGGGGCGAGGGCGACGGCGAGGGCGACGGAGCCGCGGGGCAGGGCGGCGGCGGCGGCGGCGTTGACGGCGGCGGCCCTGGCCGCGCAGCGCTGGGCGGCGGTGGGGCGGCGGCGCAGGGCCCGGTGACGCCCACCATCGCTGGCGGGCTGGTGGGCATGGCGCAGCGGCGGGCGGCCATCGAGCAGCAGATTGACGACCTGACGGCAGGTGGGAGGGTGGCGCGTACTGGTGTCCGGCATCCAGCGGCCGGCAGTTCGTAGGAGGGCTGGGCGGTGAGCGCACAGTGCAAGTTGCGTGGACTTGAGGACGACCGCGCACGCCGTGTTGACACACGGGTTCGCCGAGGGTTTGAGGGCGTCAGGGAGACGCGTGGGCTAGAGGACGATCCTACCCGTCGGCTAGGTGTGCCCGCACTGCTGCCGGGCGTGCAAAGTCTGCCCTTTGGCCCCGCCGGCTGAAGTAAGACTCCCCTCTCCGCTGCGTGCTTCCTCTCCTCCTTCGCGCCCCTTCCCCAGTGGCGCTGGAGTACCTGGACAGCGTCAAGAAGGACTTCGTGGAGCGCATGACCAGGTGGACAGGGGTGACCGCAGAGTGGGGGCCGCGGGGAGGGAGGGAGGGATGGAGGGAGGGGAGACGATAACGCGTGAGCGGTAGGTGACCATGAGCGACAGAGAGTCTCCACTGGCCGCATCTACCCCATCCACCCTTCCTGACTCCGGCCCCAAACCCCCAGGCTCAAGTCCGAGGTGGGGGGCTACTGCGGCAACCAGGAGGGCGCGTGGCGTGACACCAACGGCCAGACACAGGTGCGGCGCGGCGCCTGCTGCCATCATTCGAGTCCGCAACCACCACACTCTCATACCTGCAACTCCTGTCAAACGCAATGCTCTTCCCACCACACGCTCTGCACGGCCATGCAACAAAGCGTACGAGCGGCATCTGCACGCGCACCCCAATCCCGTGCAACCACGGCACACGCACCTATCATATCGGTTGTACCGCCGGTTCCCTGCCTCACTCCTCACTCCTCATCCCTCGCTCCTCACTCTTCACTACCGCAGGAGGCGCTGGGGCGCCTGGCCAACGCCCGGCAGCTGGTGCGGTCCCTGGGGCTCAGCGCCGAGGTGCCCGAGGGCGCAGAGGGAGGGCCCGCGGGTGCCCTGCTGGCGGAGGCGGGGTCGGGGGGCATCGGCGTTGGGGTGGGGATGGGCATGGGGCGGGGGCTGGAGGGTGATGGAGGCCTGGGCATGGGGTCGGGGGAGGGCGAGCAGGAGGCGGTGGGGCCGGAGATGGGGGAGGGGGAGGGGGAGGGCGTGTGAGGGCTCGAGCCCTTTTGGCGTGGGCAGGGCGGTAGGGGAGTGGATCTGAGGAGGGTGTAAGTGTACGAAGAAGGATGGGGTTGCGAGAGGGATGGTCATGTTTTCTCATGTACGGTACATTGGCGCCGGACCCACTTGCGTGCGGCGAGTGACATCGCTGCCTGCCGGTATGCAGCGTGCGAGGGGTGGCCTTGGGAAAGGGTGGCGGGAACGTCTATGGGGTGCGGGGAAGGTTGAATAGAGTAGAGGGGCTACACAGGTCATGCACGGCACGGCACAAAAGTAGACTTTGCGTGTGTGGGATCCTTGCGTGCGTGATTTGCACTGCCTACCTTACGTGTGTGGGATCCTTGCGTGCCTGGGAGAGCCAGGGCACGGTGCTGTGGCTGCATGTCTGTAGTGCAGCTTGGCCAAGGCCGCTGACCACACGCGCATCCGCTGGGCAGAGGCTATCCGGCTTCGGAGCTTGTGTTTGACTGGATGCAGTGACGGCGACAGTACTTTGCTCCGTCATGCGCAAAATGTCGCATAACTAGGATGTATCACAGATGGAACGTTAGGGCAGCGCAGCCCCAATGGACAAGAACCCTACTGGGGGGCGGCTTGGAGAGTGCGTGGAGGTAGCTGTAACCATTCTCCAAAGGTTAACAGCAGAGCTTTCAGAGGTGTGTGAAGCCGGTGAACACTCCTCTTCGTCCTGTTTGAACGGTCGCGAGCTTGACCGCAACGCTATTTCGCTGCGATGGGTAGAGGAATGCAGCGAACTCGAGGTTCAACTCAAGAACATAGCCAGAGAGGCCAAACGGGACTATGTCGTGCTCCTGCGTTTCGGCACATTTCGTACGGTAATTCTGCAGTTCCTGTCGGCAGCAGTGCGCTGGCGGCCTTCTCAGCACAGCGAGGAGACTGCACGGTTCCAAGCGGTGCTCTGTCGCATCTGCGAGCTGGTGAACCACGCAATCGCTGGCAGCAAGGGCGGGTGCGCAGGCGACACCATCGATCGCCTTGCGTTTGGCGACGCCCTCCTTCGCCTTCACATCCTGCACTGCCTCAGCGCACAGGCCGCCCAGCTGTGCACGGCCCTCACCGCGCCTTCCGGTCAAACAGATGGCGACGACACTGCCAGCCGCGCTGCTCAAACCCAGCATCACCCACAGCCGCAGCAGCCGCACCTCCAGCCGCAGGGCGAGCAGCCCTGCCGGTTCCGTGTACCCATCCATCTCAACCTCCCCCTCGTGCTCAGCCCTGGAGAGCTGCTGCTGTGCATGGGCCATCTACTGGCCGCCCTCCTCAAATGAGCTCAGGACGCAGCCAACCTGAGTGGCCTCGTCTCACCAGCTGCAGGCATCGCCCGGGGTGCCCCGCCCACGCCCCCCTCAGAGCAGCTCCGTGCCAGGCAGCTGGCCCGGTGCTACCTGCTGCGGCTTGCCGCCGCCCTGCGCAACTCCCACGCGCTCATCAACCACGCGCGCGCCGCCTTCCTGACCGCCCTTGACCTCAACCCTGCGGAGGACATTTCCCCACCTCAGCACTTCCCCACCCTGGGCGAGGGCAGCACGCGCCCAGCCCACCAGCGCCCGCCCCTCGCTGCTGAAGACGCCAGTGAGGCTGCTGCTGAGCGCATCTCGGTCGCCCTGAGCAATGCAGACGCCGTACTCGCCCTGACCAACCCGCGCCACATCAGCATCGCCCTGCCGCCCGCCTTCTACGCCGCCCTCCGCCAGGCGCTGCACAGCCCTGCCGTACAGCACCTGTCCCTGACCTTGGGCCTGCTCGTCGTACACCAGGCGGACGGCGGCGGGCTGTACGGCCTGCCGCTGCCGTACGTGGCGGGACCGCTGGACTCCGTGCGAGCTCCGGTGCTCCTAAGGGTCAGGGGGTGCCATGGCCGCGCGCTGAAAGAGGTGTGCCCCCACAGCACCCGGCTGCTGCGACACGTGCTGACCCATGGGTCAGGCGGGAGCGGTGTCGGGGGCGGCGGGGACGCGGGAGAGTGGCTGCTGCCCCACCTGGATGTGCGCGCACGGATGGTGCTGCTGCTGCGCCTGGGAAGGCTGGCTGTGGCTTCCCGGGCTGAGTACGAAGGGGTGTTCTGCGGGGGCAGGGCTACGGTGTCGGCGACTGGGGAGGGGCCGCGGACTAGGTCGGGGGCGGGAGGGGCAGCGGCAGGCGGCGGGCGGCAGTCCAGGGCAGTGGGGCGGGGTAGCGGGACGGCGGCTGAGGACTGCGCGTATGTGCTGCCGGCAGACGGCCTTGGGTCGTACATCATGGACGTGATGTGCACGGCACACAGGCTGCTGCCGTACGGCACTACGGGGCAGGCGCAGCTGGACGGTATGGCGGTGGGCAGGACGGGGGAGGCGTCGGGTGGTGGGGGTGCAGTGGCGGACGGGGTGGAGGCGCTGTGGCGGAAGGCGGGGGTGGGCAGGGCGGGGCGGATGGCAGTGCAGGCGGAGTGGTACCGGCTGGTGGCCTGTGCAGCACGGGGCTGCCTTCGCCCCCCGCCGGCAAACATGGTGGACTGCCTGGCGTCGTGGCTCAAGCTACACGGCCTGCCTGAGGTGCCACAGGGTAGGTTGATTGCGTTGGTTGCTTAGATTGACTGCATTGTGGGATGGCAGGGGACAGGCAAGCGCATTGGATGAGGGGCCTTAGCCGTGGGGTGCACGGGCGTGTGCCGCGGTGCCGGTACGTCAACTTTGCATGCCGAGTAGCCGCACACACAGGCCAACACAATGTCGTATGCGGCCCCCCCCCTGCCACGTGACCTGGTGTAAGCGTTTCCAGTTTTTTCCGCTGTGCTCTACTGCGTCCTTGGTCTGTATCCGGCCTCTTCGATCCGGCCTGCTTATTTTAGGCGAATTACCTGCACGTGCTCCCCCACGTGTGGCGGCGGCGCTGGCGGGAGGGTACCTCACCTGCCTGGAGCGCCTGCTGCGGCGGGCTGCGGAGGAGCAGGTGCGTGGGGTATGGGACTCTGGTGGGGTATGGGGTGGGGTATGGGGCGTGGGGCGCGGTTTAGCCGCAGGTGCGTGGGTTACAGTTCCAGATACAGTCCATGCTCAGTGTGGAGCAGTAGTCTGGAGATTCAAGGGGGCCCCAAGGTGCGGAAGAACCACAGGTGCGTGAGGCGTGGGGTATGGGGCGCGGGGCTGGTGGGGTGCACTTGGGTGGGTTGGGGTGGCGTGGGCTTTGAAGCACGGGTTGGGCCCCATTCAGCATAGGCAAACGCCATGCATGCCCTACCCCTCCAGCAGTGATTACTAGGCCGTTGCTGCACCTGGGCGTTGACCACAAAGTACTGTAAGCCACGGCTGCGTCCACCTCTGGCCGCCTTCCTGACACAGCCATGATATACGTGCTTGACCCGGAGGGCCCGGACGCACAGCTGCTCGACCAGCTGCTGCAGAGACACTTCCCGGGGATTGACCTCCCCTGGGTGCTGGCGTACGGCGATGTACGGCAGGGCGCCGCCTTTGTCTCCACGCTGCGCAAGGTGCTGAACCGCGCGGCGGCCCAGCTGGCGGAGCACGCCGCTAGCCCATGGGCGCAGGCCCTGGGCGCCGGCTTCGCCGCACTCTCAACTCCGCAACTCGGTTCCGCACTCGTACGCGTCTTCCTGTGCTCCGGCGTCCTGGCAGAGCTCACGTGGGTCCTGCGGAGCTGCCCCACAGCTCCCCTGGCGGCGCCCTCCTCCACAACCCCATCCACCACCTCCGCACCCCCATCCACCACCTCCGCACCCCCATCCACCACCTCCGCAACCCCATCCCCCGCTCCTCAGCCCACCTTCCCACGAGCCGCATCGCCCGAACCGGCAGCGCCGGCGGGAGCAGCACCTGCGCACGAGCCGGGGACACGGCCAAGGGCACCTGGGGTGACCCGCGAGGCGCAGCCGGCGGCTCAAGCGACAGCGGCGCAAGCATCGGACCGAGCGCCCGCACCACCTGGCGCCCGTGGCCCTGGCCTGGACCTGTGTGCGGTGCCTGCTGGGCGACAACGCCTGACGCTTCTGCTCATATACGCCGGGGTCTCCCTCGCGCCACCCATGGCCGCATACCTGTTGCAGGCAGCTGAAGCGTGGGCTAAGCTGGCCGGCTCGGGCTCGGGCTCGGGCTCCCGGTCAGGCCGGCCGCAGAAGCGCGGGCCGCAGGCGCCACGGGCGGCGCTGCAGCCGCTGCACCAGCGTTCCCTGCGGTCCGACCAGGACCTGATCGTCCTGTGGCCCCCCGTGTTGAGCTGGCTGAGTGTCATGGCGATGGAGTGCGTGGACGCGGCGCAGGAGGAGGTGGGGCCGGAGGCAGCTGCGGGCGCTGCAGGCACAGGCGCAGGGGGGGCAAGCAGCAGCAGGGGAAGCGGAAGCGGAAGCGGAAGCGCGGTGGGGGCTTGCGGTGGTGACGTTGGCGGAGGCGGCGGGGAAGGAGCTGGCGGGGGCGGCAGGGAGGGCGCCGGCCGCGGCGAGAGAGCAGGCGGCGGCGGCGGCGGGGTGCGTCCGGGCCTGCGCGTGGTTACGGATGCGTGCCGGCAGATGGCGCTGCAAGGCATGGGTGCGGTAGGGCTGGTGGGGGCCGCCCTGCGGCAGACGGTTCCGCTGGCGCCGAAGGAGCCCCCGGGGTGCGAGGAGGTCATGCCGGCGCTGGCCACTGCGCTGTGCTGCCTGGCCGCGGCCTTCCCGGAGGAGGTACGGCAGGCGGTGGAGGAGACAGCGCACTTGGCGGGCGCCGCCGGGGGCCCTCCTACAAGCGGCGATGGGGGCGGCGTGCGGAGCGGAGCAGCAGCAGCAGCAGCAGCGAAACCAGGAGGAGGAGGAGGAGTAGGCAGAAGCGGGGATGCCGGCTCAAGTGCCGGCGGCAGCGGGGCTGGTGCCGCTGCTGTGTCGGGAGAGGTGTGGCCACGACAGCTTGTGCGCCGCCTGGGCGCATACCTGCGCGGCCGGCAGCAGCAGCAGCCAGACGGCACGGCCAGGTACACCGTGCTCCTGGCGGCCTTTCGGGTCTTGGAAACTCTGCTGAAGCTGTGGACAACCGGGCGGGGGCAGAGCGAGGGCGGGGAGGGGCAGGAGCAGCTGCAGCTGCAGCGGGCGCACGTGGAAGGGGTTGCGGCGCTGAGAGGCGCTGTGCGTGCGATGGACTGGGTCGCGAGGGCTTCCCTAAAGTTGGGCGGGGTGCACGTGGGTCCGGGCGAGCTGCGCGTGGGCCTGCTGCGCACGTGCGCCTTCCCGGCGTGTGTTAGCTTGGAGGGGGACAGCGAGGCGGAGGCGGAGGGGCAGCTGGTGGCGTGCGCGCGGGGGTGTGGGGCCGCGTGGTACTGCTCCAAGGCGTGCATGGAGGGGCATTGGGCGGCAGGGCACGGGAGGAGCTGCGGTGCCGTGGGTCTAGGGTGAGGTGGAGGTAGAAAGTGCCGGGGGAAGGGGGCCGCGCAGCGCTGGGCTGGCTGGGGTGGAGGGCTTGGGTCCCGTGGTGTGGCTTTTGGCTTGGGGGCCGGGCCGGGGGCTGGGGCGGGGGTGGGAGGCCGGGGCGCCTTGGTGTCGTGCTTTGGCTGGGGGAAGGGGGCGGGGCGGGCGGGATGGGAGGAAATGGAGGGGCCCGCGCCTAGCTAGGCCCTCGGGGGCCGTTGCACGTGGGAAGGTACCGTTACAGGGTTGGTATTGGCGTTTTCGTTGGTGTGAAGGGTCGCCGGATGCGGTGTTTGTGCGGAAAGGCCACAGTGCAGGCCGCGTCACGCGGGTGGCGAAAATCGGTTGGTGGTAATCGGTGCTTCACGGTTGCAGAGTGCACATTGTCGGTGGATGGCAAACAGCACGGGCAAACAGGTTGACATCGTTTGTGGTTGCAAAGGGGGCGTGAGGTAGTGCCAAGCAGGAGCGTTCCGGGCCACTGTGCCTTCGCAACAGCCGTATTGCAAGCACAATCAGGCCGTACCTTGACAGAAGCAAGGACGCTCCATGTTTACCGGTATGTACGTGGTGTGTTACAGTGGGCGATATGGACCAGTGGCGATATGGCCGGGCCTGATATGCCTATGCGACCAGTGGCGATATGCCCCATGCAGCATATCGCGACAACCGTGCATATCGACCCATGTGATATGGAACATACAGAGGCCCGAAAAGGGCCCACCAGTTAAATACGCCTTGTGTCTTCTCGTGTGGCGCACATGCATGACGCAACTATAACGTTTAAGCGCAGAGCAGCATTACCGGTAGCCGTACGTTACCACCAAGCGCCGCCATGAACCCCAGGGGTTGCTTCACTGCCCTTGGTGGCACCTACTGCTGCTAGGATGCCACAGACTTGCTGTGCCCTGTATCCTGTGCCCTGTAGTCTGCCATACTACTTGACTGCGTGTGCTAGGGGCTACCGGCACTTGGTGTGCTCGGGGCTACCGCCACTTGGTGTGCTACGGGCTACCGGCACTTGGTGTGCTACGGGCTACCGGCACTTGGTGTGCTAGGGGCTACCGGCACTTGGTGTGCTAGGGGCTACCGGCACTTGGTGTGC
>VFQN01001051.1_pt1 | contig 48405 bp, 37 predicted proteins | sample 3512371 | NCBI WGS metagenome assembly VFQN01 (sample SAMN10412370, study PRJNA504923) | tailings metagenome | isolation source: Replicate 2 from Balatoc abandoned mine | place: Philippines: Itogon, Benguet | collected 2017-08-28
GTGCGATCCGACAAGTCCTTCCACATCAGGTACTTGGCAAAGGAGAACATCGACAGCACGACGTCTTCGCTGACCTCCCAGCCCCGGATGTCTTTGATTGCGCTGCGAACGCGCTTCCAGATTCCTGCTATGTCCAGGCCGGACTCATCACGCGGCAGGTCGCCAGCGGCAATGCCCAACTCCAGTTGGAAATCCTGCCGAAGCATTTCGACCAGCGTCGGATTGAACAGCGCCTCATCTTCATGCTCTTGCAGCGTGAACCCCGACCGGGCGCTTTTGCGGTTCAGCGTTATGGGCAGCAGAATCAATGGCGCTTTGACCCGAGAGTCCGGCTTGTCAGGACGGGTCCAGACCAGGAAACCGAGCGCGATGAACAGTGTGTTTGAGCCACCTTCTTGCATGGCGTTGCGGGCGCCCCGATATAGATCAACCAGACGTCCTTCCAGTTCTTGATCTTCCAGCCGGATGAAGACCTCACGACGCTTCAGGGCGTCTTTTGCATGCGCTTTGCGAAGGTCTTCAAGGCTTCTGGCTTCGTGCAGTTGCTGGCTACGAGGGTCTTGACCCTGCATCAGCGCAGGGCTGGGCAGGAGCTTGATCGTTTGCCCTTCTGCCAGGGTGTCTTCCAGTTCTGGTGCTGCCACGTCCAGCAGCAACGCCTTCTTTCCCTGCTTGAAGTTCAACAGTGTGTTTCTTAGCGACAGATCGAGCAGTTTGCGTTGCCACCGGGCCAGTCTGTCTTTGGGATCGAGTTCAGATATCGGCGTATCGGTGATGGCTTCGTCGGGGAGGTCCGGGGCATCCTCAATGCCGATCGTTCCCTCAGGTTCCATCTCAACTGGTACAGCCTCTGCGACAGCGTGCGCCTGAGCCAGCGGCTTGATCCGCGACATGCGCGCGCGCTTGACGTCGATGACCAATTCAAACTTGTCTTCTTCCTCTTCCGACAACTGACGGTTGGCGTTGGCGATGGCCTGGCTGAAACTCACAGCTTGTCCCTGAGCCGCGAGGGTTGTTTCGAAGACCAACATCTCCTGCAGCTTCAAGCGCTTTCTCACCGCTGTGATGTCATCGACCACAGAGGTAGAAAACTCTTCGTCCCGAAGCCACACACCGACAAATGCGTGACCACGGGTGAATACCAGCAACGGGTTGAGGTGAGCCTGCTCCAGGCAGGCTGCAAACAGCAGTGCAAGATCAAGGCACGTGGCCAGGCCGCCGTCGAGCACCTGTGAAGGACTGCGAACCTTCTGCCCCGTGTGTTCAAAACTGGCGGGCGGTAGCGCGTAGTTGAGCTTGCGCTGAAGAACAGCGGCCCAGATACCCGACGCCAGCTCCCATGCCCGTCTCGAGCCTTGGGTGTAGCCATCGATCGACCCTGACTTCCCTCCCGTCTGCAATGCTAAGGCGGCACTTTTGAGCAACCGGTCGATTGCCTGGTCGTTCGGCTGTACGAACGCCGCCACCATTTCTGGCAAATGACCAATGCCGCCCCATTGATTTCGAGCCAGAAGTTCTACGGCTGACTCATGCGCTGCAAGAACTTCATCCAAGTGCTTGCGACTGCGCAACTCAAAATGCAGCGACGCTGATTCGGCTTCCGTCAAGCGCGAAAGGAGGGCGCCATCCAGCTGCACATCGAGATCGCGCAGGTGGTAGCTTTCGCCTGCGCCCACAGATTCCACGTTCCAGATGCGAGGCTTTACGAAGGGCGGCTCAGAAATCAGTTGAACGGTCAGCTCGCTGATCGGAGACGAGGTCTCATTGACGATCACCAGTTCGTGTAACGCGGGTACCGCGTTCTGGAAGGCTGCGAGGTTCAGCTTCTTCGCAGCACTGATCTGCAATCGAACCGTCGGCGGCGACGCCTCTGAAATGACAGAATTTTCCGGCGCGCCCACCTCTGTCGACTGGCCTGACTCCCTTGTCATGTACGTTCTCCTTTTCGCCATATCGTGGCGCGCGGAGAACGTTGTAACAAATTTCGACGTGGGATTGGGTGGATACCTTCCCCGAAGAGCACCTGACTATGCGCGCTGCCCCCTGAATAGCTCCACATTGCCTGCCACGTGAGCATTCAGGTCGTTGCTCCAAGTCCACATCATCTCGGCTCACGGCTGTAGGTACATGGCAGTTTGTACGAGGCACGGACCTGATTGCGCTCCTCAAGTGTCAACTAAGCTTAATGTGCTCGTACGGCCGGTTCTTTTCGTGCAGCGGGGTGTGGAATCGTGCAGCGGGGTGTGGAAGCAACGCTTCAGAGGCCGTGGCCCGTCATGCGCCCTGAATCGCCCCGGGTAGATCGCTGCGATCCAGCGCGCCCAGGATGGTGTTGTTGCTCATCGACTTCTGATGGTCGCGCTCACCAGGGAAGAGCAAGGTGCTTTGACTGGTCAGCGTGCGCAGGCTCCGCAGGAGGGTGACCGCCTGAATGGAACCACTGAGTGTCACATCGACCACCGCAAGTCGTTCGCCATAGCATGGTTAATCACATCAACATACCCGGAACGCAGACCCGTCCAAGTAGTGAGTGTCGCCTGTCAGCAGGCCGGCGGGCGGCCGTAAACGAAAGAAAGCGCCCGGGTAAGGCACCGGACGCTTCATCTGTAAGGTGGCGGAGAGGGCGGGATTCGAACCCGCGTTAGGTTTTCACCTAAACACGCTTTCCAGGCGTGCGACTTAAACCACTCATCCACCTCTCCGCGAAGACGCGAGACTATATCAGAAACCCTGCCGCTTGTTTGCGCTCGGACGCGCCGCAAATGCGGTGGCCCAGAAAGCAGAAGGCCCGCTTTTGGCGGGCCTCTTGCCTTACAGGTGCCGACTTTCGCGCGGGTTGCGCGGCCGGTCTAGGGATAGGCGGGGTCGTGCCTTCAGTGATCTACGCCTCCGCCGGTCGGCGCGCTGCGCGCCGTGGTGCCAAGATTGGGGTAACGGACATGTTCGACCAGATCCTGCGTTTCGGCGTCGGGCGCCGGCGTCAGCAGGCTGACGACGACGAGCACAATGAAACCGGTCGGAATGCCGAAGAAGCCGCATGAAATCGATTCGATGCCGAACCAGGCGTTGCTGATGTCGCCGCCGAAGAAGGGATGCGTGATGGCCGCGTAATAGAGGCACATGCCGAGCCCTGCCACCATGCCGGTAACGGCGCCTGCCATGTTCGCCCGCTTCCAGAACACGCCGCACACCAGCGCCGGGAAGAAGGCCGACGCGGCAATCGAGAACGCCAGCCCGACCATGAAGAGAATGTTGTCCGGCTTCAACGATGCGGTGTAAGCGGCGATCAGCGCCACCACCAGCAGCAGCGTCTTCGAAATGACCAGCCGGCGCTGGGTCGAGGCGTTCGGGTCGATCACCTTGTAATAGACGTCGTGCGACATCGCGTTAGCGATGGTCAGCAGCAGACCGTCGGCCGTGGACAGCGCCGCCGCCAGACCGCCGGCGGCGACCAGGCCCGAGATCACGTAGGGCAAGCCAGCGATCTCCGGTGTCGCCAGCACGATCACGTCGGTGTTCAGCGTCAGCTCGGCCAGCTGCAGGATGCCGTCGGCGTTGATGTCGTCTATCTTCACCAGCCCGACCTTGCCCCATGAGGCAACCCAGCCCGGCAAGGTGGAAATGGTCGAGCCGACCAGGTTGTTGTAGACCTCCCACTTGGCGAACACCGCGTAGGCAGGCGCCGTGAAGTAGAGCAGGAAGATGAAGAACAGCGACCAGAACACAGATTCGCGTGCTTCCTTGACGCTGGGCGTCGTGTAGTAGCGCATCAGGATGTGCGGCAGCGAGGCGGTGCCTATCATCAGGCAGATCACCAGCGCGATGAAGTTCAGACGCTTGCTGTCCGAGTCCGCCTGGTCCTTGCCGGCATGCGCCTCGGTGTGCGCGAGTGGCGGCTTGGCCTTTGCCTCGGCCAGCTTGCGCGCCTCGCCCCATTTGCGTCGGGCTTCGGCCTCGGTTTTCGGGATATTGCGCAGCGCCATTTCGGCGGCGGCGATCTGCTTGGCCGGCGCGTTGGCCGACTTCAGCTGGTCGAGCTTTGCGGTCAGTTGCGCGCGCTCGGCGTCGAGCGAGCCCGGCAGGCCCTGGATCTTACGGTCGAAATCGTCGGCCCTGGCCTTGTACAGCGCATTGACCTCGACCTCCTTCGGCGCCGCGAACAGTTCGGTCTCCTTGGCCGTCAATTTCTGCAGCACCTGACCGTACATCGCCTGCGGCACCGGCACGCCGGTCACCTTGGTCGACAGGATGACCACCGGAATCAGGTAGGCGACGATGAGGATGATGTACTGCGCGACCTGGGTCCAGGTCACCGCGCGCATGCCGCCGAGGAAGGAACACACCAGGATGCCGGCCAGGCCGACGAATACGCCGACCTCGAACTCCAGGCCGACGAAGCGGCTGGTGATCAGCCCGACGCCGTAGATCTGCGCCACGACATAGGTGAAGGACGCGAGGATGGCGGCGACGACGCCGATCAGACGCGCCAGGTTGCCGCCGTAGCGGGCGCCGAGGAAATCGGGAATCGTGAATTCGCCGAACTTGCGCAGATACGGGGCGAGGAAGAGCGCGACCAGACAGTAGCCGCCGGTCCAGCCCATCACGAAAGCCAGACCCTGGTATCCGCTGAAGTACAGCGTGCCCGCCATGCCGATGAAGGACGCGGCGGACATCCAGTCGGCGCCGGTCGCCATGCCGTTGAACAGCGCCGGCACCCGCCGGCCGGCGACGTAGTACTCGGCCACGTCGGCGGTGCGGCTCATGACGCCGATGCCGGCGTACAGCGCGATGGTCGAAAACATGAAGATGTAGCCGATCCACTGCGACGACATGCCCAGCTGCTCGGCGACTGCCAGGAAGGCGACAAAGATGAAGAAGCCGCCGGCGTACCAGCTGTACATCTTCTTCAACTGCTGATTGAAGGTGGCCTGCGTGTGAGGCATGGTCAGCGGTCCTCGCTCACGCCGTACTCACGATCGAGCCGGTTCATCACGCGTGCGTAGTAGCCGATGATGATCACATAGACGATGAGCGCACCCTGCGCCCCCATGTAGAAGGCGAGCGGCCAGCCGAGGAAGGTGATCTCGTTCAGCGAGCGCGCGAAATAGACCGGCACGAAGGTGACCAGGAACCAGATCGCCAGCAGAACCGCGGTGATGCGAAGATTCCGGCGCCAGTATTCGCGGTGCCGTTCTGACAACTGCATACAGGTCTCCTCCTGTGGCGTCATGTCGGCGAAGTCATCGCGACGCCTTGTATTCGTCATGCAAGCGCAGCGGCGAATCGCCGCGACACAAACACCCATGACGTGACGCACATGATGCAGTCCAATCTTACTGCCCGCTTACACCGCCTCGATATGGCGGTGCAGCATGCGTTCAGGGCAGCTGCCAGTCGATGCGAATGCGATCGAGCAGGCGCTGCGCCTGAACCATAGCCTGCTTCAGTACCACCCGGTCGAGCGTATTGAGTAGCCGCGGATCGATGCGGTTTGCCGTCGCCAGAATGCTTGTCGTCTCGCCCTGCCGCTGCAGCCTCAGCTGCTGGATGACGAAGAAGGCGCGGATCATCGCCTCGACGTCGTCGCCGGCCAGCCCGCCCTGCCGCGCAAGCGCCCGCAGGCGCGCGCTGGTCGAGCGGGCCGCGACGCCCTCGCGCAGGGCGAGCAGCCGCGCGCCGTCGGCGAAGATGCGCGCGCCGCCTGCCTTCAGATCCAGCGTGTGCGGTGCATCGCGCACGTCATCGACGCGCAGGCGTCCCAACAGGCCCAGCGGTACGCGTGCGCGCAAGGCGTTCTGTGCCATCAGGCGCAGGAAGCGGGAGCCGGCAGCAGCCTGTGTCACCTGCTCCGTCAGCAGCGCGTCGGCCAGTGCGGCGTCACCATGCAGCGCCCGCAGATCGAAGAAGATGTTGGCCGCCAGCAGCGCCTCGGGCTGCGGTTCGGCGATCCAGTCGGCGAAGGCCTGGCGCCATTCGTCGAGCGACAGGCAGCAGCGCGGCTGACCGGCCATCACCCCGCCCTCGCACAGCGGAAAGCCGAGTTGCGCCAGCGCGCGGTTGATGTCGCCGGCAACACGCAGCAGCGCCGGTCGCACGCTGTCGGCGCTCAAGCCAGGCGGCGCCTCGAACACCAGTCCGTTGTCCTGATCGGTGCAGAAGGTCTGTTCCATCCGCCCTTCCGAGCCGAAGGCCAGCCAGCACCAGCGCACGCGGTCGAACACCGCACCGTCAGGGTGAGTGGCGCGCACGAGGTCGATGGCGCGTGCGGTCAGTGCGTCGTTCAGCGCGGACAGGTGCAGCGTCAGCGCCTCGGCCGAACTGCCGTCCTGCAACTGGGCGAGACCGAAGCGGCGCACCGCACGCGCGGCGTCGGCCAGCGCGTCCAGGTCGCCCGCAGAATGAATGCGACCGGCGAGCGAGCGGATGTCGCTGCGCAGCCTCGCGTAAAGATCGTTCTGCGCAATCACGCCGAGCAGCCGCTGGTCGTGATCGACCACGGCGATGTGGCGTACGTCGTGGCGGGCCATCAGCCGCGCCGCGTCCTCGCCGCTGCAGTCGGCGTCGAGTACGTGCAGCGGGCTGCTCATCACCCGCGCCACCGGGGTATCGAGCGACAGGCCGGGCAGCAGCACACGCCCCGGCAGATCGGGCAGCGTCAGGATGCCGACCGCGCGGCCGGCCTCGGTCACCAGCACCGAACCGACACGCTCGTCGTTCATGCGAGTCAGCGCTTCGCGCAGTGATGCATCCGCGGACACGCAGACGGCTGCGCGGCGGATCAGGCGATGCAGGGGAAGATGGAGATCCGGCCCGCCATGCGGCGGGCCGGAGATCGGTGTGGCGTCAGCTGAGCTCATCGGCACCACACCGGAACAGGCAGAGCCGCGGCGCGGGAGACGCGCCGCGGGCCCCGATCAGAGGGTTTGCGCCAGCTGGTCGAGGATGGCCGGGTTTTCCAGCGTCGAGGTATCCTGCGTGATCTGCTCGCCCTTGGCGATCGAGCGCAGCAGGCGGCGCATGATCTTGCCCGAGCGGGTCTTCGGCAGGTTGTCACCGAAACGCAGATCCTTCGGCTTGGCGATCGGACCGATCTCCTTGCCCACCCAGTTGCGCAGCTCGTTGGCGATCTGCTTGGCTTCGTCGCCGGTCGGGCGCGAACGCTTCAGCACGACGAAGGCGCAGATGGCCTCGCCGGTCAGATCGTCCGGACGGCCCACCACAGCGGCTTCTGCCACCAGCGGATGCGCCACCAGCGCCGACTCGATTTCCATCGTGCCCATGCGGTGACCCGACACATTCAGCACGTCGTCGATACGGCCGGTGATGGTGAAGTAGCCGGTCTTCGCGTCGCGGATCGCGCCGTCGCCCGCCAGGTAGTAACGACCCTGGAAGTCGGCCGGGTAGTAGCTCTTCACGAAGCGGTCCGGATCACCGTAGATGGTGCGGATCATCGACGGCCACGGCTTCTTGACGACCAGGATGCCGCCCTGGCCCCAGGGCACGTCATTGCCAGTTTCGTCGACGATGGCAGCCTGGATGCCCGGGAAGGGCAGCGTGCACGAACCCGGCACCATCGGCGTGGCACCCGGCAGCGGCGTGATCATGTGGCCGCCGGTTTCGGTCTGCCAGAAGGTATCGACGATGGGGCAGCGGCTGCCGCCGACGTTCTGGTAGTACCACTCCCAGGCCGCCGGGTTGATCGGCTCGCCGACCGAACCGAGGATGCGCAGCGACGACAGGTCGTAGCTCTTCGGATGCACGGCGTCGTTCGCATCGGCCGCCTTGATCAGCGAGCGGATGGCGGTCGGCGCGGTGTAGAACACGGTCACCTTGTGGTCCTGGATCATCTTCCAGAAGCGGCCGGCGTCCGGGTAGGTCGGCACGCCTTCGAACACGATTTCAGTCGAACCGCAGGCCAGCGGGCCGTAGGTGATGTAGGTGTGGCCGGTGACCCAGCCGATGTCGGCGGTACACCAGAAGACATCGGACGGCTTGATGTCGAAGGTCCACTTCATCGTCAGGATGGCGTGCAGCAGGTAGCCGCCGGACGAATGCTGGACACCCTTCGGCTTGCCGGTCGAACCCGAGGTGTAGAGCAGGAACAGCGGGTGTTCCGCCTCGACCCATTCCGGTTCGCAGGTGTCGGCCTGGCCTTCGAGTGCCTCGTGCAGCCACACGTCGCGGCCGGCAACCATGTTGCAGGCGCCGCCGGTGCGCTTGTAGACGATGACCGTCTTGCACGACTCGCAGCCGCCCATGCCGAAGGCTTCATCGACGATGGGCTTGAGCGGGATGTTCTTGCCGCCGCGGCACTGTTCGTCGGCGGTGATCAGCATGACCGCGCCGGCGTCGCTGATGCGGTCGCGCAGCGACTGGGCGGAGAAGCCGCCGAACACCACCGAGTGGGTGGCGCCGATGCGGGCGCACGCCTGCATCGCAACGATGCCTTCGATCGACATCGGCAGGTAGATGACGACGCGGTCACCCTTCTTGACGCCCTTCGAACGCAGCGCGTTGGCCAGGCGGCTGACGCGGACCAGCAGGTCGCTGTAGCTGACGCGGGTGACGGTGCCGTCGTCCGCTTCGAAGATGATCGCGGTCTTGTCGCCGAGACCGGCCTGGATGTTGCGATCCAGGCAGTTGTAGGACACATTCAGTTTGCCGTCTTCGAACCACTTGAAGAACGGGCGATTGTCTTCATTCAGGGTACGCGTGAACGGCGTCTGCCAAGTCACATGCTCGCGAGCCAGACGAGCCCAGTACCCCTCATAGTCGCGTTCCGCCTCGGCGCACAGAGCCTTGTAGGCATCCATGCCGGACACGGCGGCATTGCTCACCATGTCTTGCGAGGGCTGGTACACGCGAACTTCCGTAGCTTCAGACATACAACCTCCTCCGTCATCTCAAATCTGCAAGCAGGCGGATGGAAACCGCCGTGCAACGTACGGCCTTGTGGGCCGCCGACAGGCGCAGAACTACGCGCTCGTTTTTCTTCCATCGATTACAGCCTTTGCGGCTTACAGACCGCTTACGCTCGCGGACCGAAGCTGCAAGAACCGGATGGTAATATCGGCGCCGTCTTTTGTCTTATATTCGACTGCGCATGACTAATCTTGGACGTGTTCTAAAAAGCTGCATCTTTGCCAGTCGCTGGCTGCAAGCCCCGCTCTACTTCGGACTGATCGTCGCCCAGGCGGTGTATGTCTATCTGTTCATGGTCGAGCTGTCGCACCTGATCCACAAGATCGGCAACCTGACCGAAACCGACATCATGCTCATCGTTCTGGGCCTGATCGACGTGGTGATGATTGCCAACCTGCTCATCATGGTCATTGTCGGTGGCTACGAAACCTTCGTGTCGCGACTGAACCTGGAGGATCATCCGGATCAGCCGGAATGGCTGTCGCACGTCAACGCCGGCGTGCTGAAGGTGAAGCTGGCCACCGCCCTGATCGGCATTTCGGCCATCCACCTGCTGAAAACCTTCATCAACGCCGGCCAGCTCGACGACCGCATCGTGCTGTGGCAGGTGGTGATCCACATGGTGTTCGTCGTGTCGGCCATGGCCATGGCCTACACCGACAAGCTGATGACGCAGACGCTGGTGCTCAACAAGACGCACCACTGAGCGCAGCCCGGGCCGCCACGAGCGGCCCCCTTCAATACCCGAGGACCTTTCCATGAGCCAGCCCATCCGCCAGGACGACTTCATCCAGTCCATCGCCGACGCCTTCCAGTTCATTTCCTGTTATCACCCGCTCGACTTCATCCAGGCGCTGGGTGCGGCCTACGAGCGGGAACAGTCGCCTGCGGCACGCGACGCGATCGCGCAGATCCTGACCAACTCGCGCATGTGCGCGGAAGGCAAGCGCCCGATCTGCCAGGACACGGGTATCGCCGTGGTCTTCCTGAAGGTCGGCATGAACGTGCGCTGGGACGCCACGATGAGCGTCACCGACATGGTCAACGAAGGCGTGCGCCGCGCCTACATGCACCCGGACAACACGCTGCGCGCGTCGGTGCTGCTCGACCCGGCCGGCGCCCGCAAGAACTCGAAGGACAACACGCCGGCGGTCATCCACTACGAAATCGTGCCGGGTGACCACGTCGAAGTGATCTGCGCGGCCAAGGGCGGCGGCTCGGAGAACAAGTCCAAGATGGTCATGCTGAACCCGTCCGATTCCATCGTGGACTGGGTGCTGAAGACGGTGCCGACCATGGGCGCCGGCTGGTGCCCGCCGGGCATGCTGGGCATCGGCATCGGTGGCACGCCGGAAAAGGCCATGCTGCTGGCCAAGGAATCGCTGATGGAGCCGGTGAACATCCAGATCGTCGCCGACAAGGCGGCGCGTGGCGAAAAGCTCACGCGCATCGAGGAACTGCGGCTGGAACTGATGGAGAAGGTGAACGCGCTGGGCATCGGCGCCCAGGGCCTGGGCGGCCTGTCCACCGTGCTCGACGTGAAGATCCTCGACTACCCGACGCACGCCGCCTCGCTGCCGGTGGCGATGATTCCGAACTGCGCGGCGACCCGTCACGTGCACTTCCACCTCGACGGCTCCGGCCCGGCCAAGCTCGAACCGCCGCGCCTCGAAGACTGGCCGGCGGTGACCTGGCAGGCCGATACCAAGACCTCGAAGCGGGTCGATCTGAACACGCTCACGCCGGAAGAAGTGGCCTCGTGGAAGCCTGGCCAGACCCTGCTGCTGAACGGCCGGATGCTCACCGGCCGCGACGCCGCACACAAGCGCATCGCCGACATGCTGGCCAAGGGCGAAAAGCTGCCGGTCGATTTCACCAACCGTGTCATCTACTACGTCGGTCCGGTCGATCCGGTGCGCGACGAAGTGGTCGGCCCGGCCGGCCCCACCACCGCCACCCGCATGGACAAGTTCACCGAAATGATGCTGGCGCAGACCGGCCTCATCTCGATGGTGGGCAAGTCCGAGCGCGGCCCGGCGGCGATCGAGGCCATCCGCAAGCACAAGAGTGCCTACCTGATGGCGGTCGGCGGTGCCGCCTACCTGGTGTCGAAAGCGATCAAGGCGGCGAAGGTGGTCGGCTTCGAGGATCTCGGCATGGAAGCGATCTACGAATTCGACGTAGTCGACATGCCGGTCACCGTCGCCGTCGACTCCGGCGGCACCTCGGTGCACGAGTCCGGTCCGAAGGAATGGCAGGCGAAGATCGGGAAGATTCCTGTCGCCACAGCGTGATAGTCTCCAGCGCTACCTGAAGCCGGCACCGCCGGCCCGACACGCGGACCGGCGCCAGCCGGTCCGCGCAGCAACAGCAGAGACCGCCTGAAAGCGGTCCGTATTCCCCGCAGAAAAATCCGCCGTCGTGCCGCACAGGCACGGCTTCTGTCTTCCCGCGCGCAGTGCGTGCAGAACGGAGGCGACGCGATGATCTTCGAAGCAGGTCGCATATTCACCTTGGTCGGCTGGCCGGCCGTTCTTCTGCTCGCCTGGCTGGCCGGCGAGATCTTCCATCGCGGGCTGGCGATACCGCGCGTCTGCGTCTATTCGCTTGCCGGCATCGTCTACAGCGCCTGGGGCGGCGCGCCGCACGACGCCGAAACCCGGGCAGCCATGTCCTTCCTGGCCAATTTCTCGCTCGCGCTGTTCCTGTTCGAGCTGGGTCACCGCATCAATCTGCGCTGGCTGGTGACCAACTACTGGCTCACGCTGACCGGGATTGCCGAATCGCTGCTCACCTTCGTCGTGGTGCGCGCCATCGCCATTGCGATGGGCCAGCCACCGGACATCGCGATGGTGCTCGGCGCACTGTCGGTGGCCACCTCGCCTGCAGCCCTGGTACGCGTCGTGAACGATCTGCGCGGCTCCGGCCAGGTAACCGAACGGGCGCTGCATCTGTGCGCCATCAACTGCCTGCTGTCGGTGCTGCTGATGAAGGGTGCGATCGGCTACTGGCAATTGCTGGCGTCCGGCAGCGTGGTCAGCGCGGTGTGGAACAGCGCCGCCATTCTCGCCGTGTCGGTCGGCTGCGGCATCCTGGTCGGGGTGCCACTGCCCTGGCTGCTGCGCCGGCTGCGCGCCGACGAACGTGGCGTCACCATCGTGTTCGCGCTGGCGGTGATGCTGGTCACCCTGCTCACCCAGGGCGTCAACGTGTCGCCCTTGCTGGCCGCGCTGACGCTGGGCGTGCTGATGCGGCGTAAGCGGCTGGTGCTGACGCCGGCGCAGCGCAACTTCGGGGTGCTGGGCGAACTGCTGACGCTGTTCCTGTTCGTGTTCGTTGCCGGCATGGCGACCTGGCCGACCACCGCTGCCGGACTGGCGCTGGCCGTGCTGCTGTCGCTCGGCCGCATCGCGGCGAAGATGAGCGCGACCGCCGCCTTTGCCCACGTAAGCGGCACCAGCACGCGCAAGGGCGCGCTGACCGGGCTGGCGCTCGCACCACTGTCGACCTTCGCGCTGCTGCTGCTCGAATACAGTCGCACCGCCGGCTTCGGACTCGCCGACAGCGCGCTGTCGGCCATCGCCGGCATGGTGATCGTGATGGAATTCGTCGGGCCGGTGTTCGCCCAGTGGGCGCTGGTGCTGGCCGGCGAAGCACAGAGGACGGAGGACGCCTGATGCCGCTCGAAACCTTCCACGCCTCGTCGGCGCTCAGCATGGGCGTCGAACTCGAACTGCAGCTGGTCGGCGAACACGACCGCGACCTCGCGTCGGCGGCGGCCGACCTGCTGGAATTGGCGCAGCGTCAGACCTTTCCCGGCGACATCAAGCCGGAAATGACCGACAGCATGATAGAGGTGGCGACCGGCATCCATGACAGCCACGCCACGCTGCTTGCACAATTGCGCCTGATGCGCGATGCGCTGGTCAAGGATGCGACGCGGCTCAATGTATCGCTGTGCGGCGGTGGCACCCACCCTTTCCAGCAGTGGTCGGAACGGCGCATCTTCTCGGCACCGCGCTTCCAGCAGCTGTCCGGCCTCTACGGTTATCTGGCCAAGCAGTTCACGGTGTTCGGTCAGCATGTGCACATCGGCATGCCGGATCCGGACAGCGCGCTGCGCGTACTGCATGCGCTCGGACGCTATGTGCCGCACTTCATCGCACTGTCCGCGTCGTCGCCGTTCTCACAGGGCAGCGACACGCTGTTCGATTCCGCCCGGCTGAATTCGGTATTCGCCTTCCCGCTCAGCGGCCGTGCCCCCTTCGTGCTCGAATGGTCGCGCTTCGAGCGCGACTACTTCGCGCGGATGGAGGACACCGGCATCGTGCGCAGCATGAAGGATTTCTACTGGGACATCCGGCCCAAGCCCGAGTACGGCACGATAGAGCTGCGCGTCTGCGATACGCCGCTCGGCGTCGATCGGGCAGCACAGATCGCGGTTTACCTGCAGGCACTGTGCCGGCTCATCCTGTCCGGCGAGGATCCGGAGCCGGTGGAGGACGACTATCTCGTGTACACCTACAACCGCTTCCAGGCCTGCCGCTTCGGTCTCGACGGGCTGATCGTGCATCCGCGCAGCCACGCCGCGCTGCCGCTGCGCGACGACATCGCCGCCACGCTCGAACGGCTGGCACCGCACGCCGATGCACTGCGTTCGTCGGACGCACTGGACGCGCTGCATCGCATGGTCCGCGGCGGCGGTAACGACGCCACGCGACTGCGCGCGGTGCACGCCCGCACGCGCAACCTGCTGGCGGTGGTCGACGACGCGGTCGCCGCCTTCGCCCAATGAGCGGCATGGAAATCCTGCTGTGGGCGATCGCGGCACTGCTGGTGCTGATCGGACTGGCCGGCGTCGTGCTGCCCGCCCTGCCCGGCATTCCGCTGATGTTCGGCGGCTTCCTGATGATGGCCTGGCTGGACGACTTCACCCACATCGGCAGCGTCACACTGTCGCTGCTGGGCGCACTCACCGTGCTCGCCTGGCTGATCGATTTCGCGTCGGGCGTGATCGGTGCTCAGCGAGTGGGCGCCAGCACGCTGGCGCTGGTCGGCGCAGCAATCGGTACCGTACTCGGCCTGTTCGCCGGCCTGATCGGCCTGCTGTTCGCACCGTTGGCAGGCGCAGCGATCGGCGAATTCATCGCGCGACGCGACGCACTGCAGGCCGCACGCGTCGGCGTGGCGACCTGGCTGGGCATGCTGATCGCCGCCGTCGCCAAGGTGGCCATCGCCTTCATGATGCTGGGCATCGCACTGGCCGCCTGGCTGATCTGACAGCCGCTTCAGCGCTTGCCGGTGTATTGCTCCTGCAGCGATCCCGCCGAACCGTCGGGTTGCGGAACATCACCGCCCTCGCCGACCACGACCGGAGTACTGCCCGCCGCCGATCCGGGCGCAGACGGCGACGAACCCGGTGTGTCCTGCTGCGCAGGCGTGTCGGCAACCGGCACGAACAGCCAGTCGGCATGACGCAGATCGCCCGCCGGACGGGCAGCGGACGGCGCCGTCGGACCGAGCTGTCCGGGCACGGCCTGCGGCTGACCCGGGATGGGCGCGGACGGCTGCGCGAGCGGCGTCTTGAGGCTGGTCGCCACCTTGTCGCCGGTCGCATCGACCCAGCGCGGCAGCACGTGGATGCGCGCCACCTTTTCCGATCGGCTGTGTACTGCGCGGATCTGCCCCTGCGACATGACCAGTCCCCAGTCACGGTTGTTGGTCATCGGGTCGACATAGATCTTGCGCAGATGACGCATCGGCACCTGATGCCGCTTGTCTTCGAGCAGATCCTCCAGCCGTGCCGGATAGGCTTTCGGCTCCGCTGGGGACGCGTCGTAGTAGCGCTGCAGCGCCCGCGAGAACTCGCCGCCGATGAACAGCAGTTCGCGTTCGCGTTCGGTCTGCGACAGCGTGGTCCACATCAGCGCGCTGCCGGCTGCAGCAATGCCCAGCGCGGCAACTGCGAACAGCAGCAGCAGATAGGAAAAGCCGCGCTGGTCCGCCCGCATCGCGTCAGAGGTCGGAATAGGCGACGCCGTCGCGCGACGTGCCTTCGGCACCGCTCTTCAGATCGGCCACACCGCTCTCGGTCGCCGAATCGCGCGGCGGCACGACGATCCAGGTTTCGCTGCTGTCGGTAACCGGGTCAAAGGGCAGCTTGCGCAGGTACTGCTTGTCGACCAGGTCCTGCAGGCTCTGCGGCCAGGCACCACGATCGCCGCGGAACTTGTCGATCGCATCGCGGGTGACCGCCAGCGTCTGCTTCAGCGTCGCCTCCTTCGAGCGGTCGAGATGTTCGAAGTAGCGAGGTGCGGCAATGGTCAGCAGCACAGCGATGATGGCCATGACCACCAGCAGCTCGATCAGCGTGAAACCGCGTTTGCGGACGAAAGTGAACATCACCAGTTCCGGTACGGAATGCCGTTCAGGCCGGTGCGGCCGGACAGCGAATAGACATCGAACACATCGGCGCCGGGTACCGGCTCGTCCGGCGGGCTGGCGTAGCTGCGCAGGCCCCAGGTCTGTTCGGGCGGCGTCGATGTATCGGGGTGGAAGGGGTCGCGCGGCAACCGGCGCAGGAAGTAGATCTTCACGTCGTTCGGCTGCTTGACGTCGCGCACGCCATTGACGAGCACGTCGAGGCTGGGCGGGTAGCCGCTGGCACCGACCTTCTTCTCGATGCGCCCCTCGTCCCAGGCCTTTTTGTAATCGTCGAGCGCGGTACGGATCTGCCGCAGCGAGGTGCGCAGTTCGGCCTCGTTCGCGCGCACGCGCGCCAGTTCCATCATGGGCATGGCCATGGTGGCGAGAACGCCGACGATGGCGATCACCACCATCAGCTCGATCAGCGTGAAACCGCGGGAAAGACGTGTATGACGCAGCATGCACCGCAGGTTAACACAGCACCATCACGGCACCGTGACAGCACCTCTCGGCGGTTTTCCGCACCTGATCGGGAGCTCGCTCGTGCAACCCGCGCACCGCGTGGCAAGGCATGCCGCGCGACTCAGCTCCAGGTGAGGCATGTGGTAATCGCGGACCGCCCCTAACTCAGATGACTGCGCCAGGGCTGAGCACCCTCGTGTTCGCGCAGCCACACGTAGCGCTGCGAACGCCATTCGCGCAACGCATTGAGTGCGGTGTCGAAGTCGGCATAGGGCAGCTGATAAAGCAACTGCAGGTCGAATGGCGCATCGTGCTCGAGCGCGTCGAGCAACTGCCGGAAGATCGATGCGCTGTTTCCGCTGTCCGCGGCGTGCGCCTTTTCGAACACGACTTGCAGGTGCATGGGCAATCCTCCCGGGCTGGTTCCGACCGACGGCGAGCTGCTGATTTAGCACGAAGCGGCGGTCGTCATCTATCGCGGCGCGCCGAGACTTTCTGCCCTTCGCGCGCGACGCGCGTCAGGCATAGCCCTGCGGGTTGCTGCGCTGCCAGTTCCACGCATCGGCGCACATCTGCGCGAGGTCGCGCCGCGCAACCCAGCCCAGAAGCCGGTTTGCGTGCGCCGGGTCGGCGTAGCACTGAGCGATGTCCCCCGGCCGCCGATCGACGATACGGTACGGCACGGCGCGTCCGCTCGCCTGCTCGAAGGCGCGTACGACCTCAAGCACACTGTAGCCACGACCAGTACCCAGATTCACCGTCAGCAGACCGGCATGCTCTGCAAGGTAGTCGATGGCGCGCACGTGGCCTTGAGCGAGGTCAAGCACGTGGATGTAGTCGCGCACGCCGGTGCCGTCCGGCGTCGGCCAGTCACCGCCGAACACGCGCAACTCGGCCAGCTTGCCCACCGCCACCTGGCTGACGAAAGGCATCAGATTGTTCGGCAGTCCGTTAGGGTCTTCGCCGATCAGGCCGGATTCGTGCGCGCCGACCGGATTGAAGTAGCGCAGCAGTGCGATGCGCCAGGACGGATCGGCCACCACGAGGTCCTGCAGCAGGTACTCGACCATCCATTTCGAACGGCCATAAGGATTGGTCGGCCCGGTCGGGAAATCCTCACGGATGGGCACCGACGCCGGATCACCGTAAACCGTGGCCGAGGACGAGAAGGCCAGCGTCTTCACCCCGGCTTCGGCCATCACCTCGCACAGCGCCACCGTGCCGCTGACGTTGTTGTCGTAGTACTCGAGCGGCTTCGCAACCGATTCGCCAACCGCCTTCAGGCCGGCGAAGTGGATCACCGCGTCGATGTCGTGCGCCGCAAACACCGCGCGCATCGCCGCGCGGTCGCGGACATCGGCCTGCACGAAGGCCTGCAGCTCCTGCCCGGCGATGCGTTCGACGCGCGTCAGAGATTCGCGCTTGCTGTTGCACAGGTTATCTACAACCACCACCTGGTGGCCCGCAGCCATCAGTTCGATGCAGGTGTGCGAGCCGATATAGCCCGCGCCACCGGTGACCAGCACACGCGACATGGATATTCCCTGACAGGATTTCGATGCAGCGCCCGACAGCGGGCGTAGAACGCCGGGGCCTTCGTCGGCGCCCGGCGGGGGACGATCTCAGTGGTGGTGGCCGTGGTCGCCGTGCACGTGACCGTGCGACAGCTCTTCCGCCGACGCCTGGCGCACTGCCGACACCGAGCACGAGAACACCAGGGCGGTGCCAGCCAGCGGGTGATTGCCGTCGATCACGACGCGGTCGTCGGCAATGTCGGTCACGGTGTACAGGCCCTCTTCCTCGCCATCTTCACTGACGCGCTCGAACTGCATGCCGACTTCGATATTGTCCGGGAAGTTAGCGCGCGATTCGATCTCGACCAGTTCTTCGTCGTACTCGCCGAAGGCATCTTCCGGCTGCAGCTTCACGACCACTTCGTCGCCGACGGTCTTGCCTTCAAGTGCTTCCTCGATCGGCTGGAAAATACCGCCGTAACCGCCGTGCAGATAGGCCAGCGGGGCTTCGCCCGGATCGACCATATTGCCGTCCGGATCCGTCACGCTGTACTTAAGGGTGACGACCGAGTTCTTGCTGATGAGCATTCCTGATTCCTTTCATGTGCAGTGCGCGCACGCGTTCGAGGACTTCCCCGGCGTGCCCGCGCGGATTCACGCCATATTGCGCGTAACGTATGACACCCTTCCGATCGATGATGAATGTCGAGCGGGTCATGCAGAACCGCAGCTTTCCGTCGACCTCGCGCTCGCGCCAGACGCCGTAGCGCCGACTGACCTCGCCATCGATGTCCGACAGCAGCCTGACCGTCAGGCCGTGCTTGTCGCGGAAATCTGCGTGTGTGAAACATTCGTCGCGGCTGACACCGAGCACGGTGCAGTCACAACGCCGGAAATCGTCGTCCAGATCGCTGAACTCGATGGCCTGGGCCGTACAGCCCGGCGTGTCGTCCTTGGCGTAGAAGTAGAGCACCATCAGGTGCTGCCCGAGCTGGTCGCCCAGATTGAACAGCTCCAGATCGGCATCCGGCAGTTCGAACAGCGGAGCGGGTTGTCCTGCATTCAACATGCGCACCTCCCATCCACACGACGCGACCACGAAACATCGCACGCTCTGGAGTCCGGCGGATTCTAGCAGGCAGGCTTGCTGCGCCGTTGTAAAAAAAGCCGTCGCCGCATTGCACAAATGTGGCCCTGACGCACCAAAGAGCATCACACCCCGGCTGAGTCGAACGTCCGTCAACAATCTACTTTATTTAATAACTTCAAATAGTTGAAAATTTTTCTTCAGAAAGAGCAATGACAAACAGAAAGTGGCCTGAGTCTTGCATTCCTGTTTCACCAGAACGCTGAGCTGCTCGCAGTGTGCGGAATGACCCCCTTACTTGTCGTTGCAAATGAGGGCGTCATCCCGGATTGTGGGGGGCTGATGTTCTTGCAAAAATCTGGGCTCCACTTTGTCACTTTTTGTGAAAGGACAGGATATGAAGAAAACTCTGGTCGCAGCTGTTGTAAGCGGTCTGTTTGCAGTGGGAAGCGCGAATGCCGCGACGACCAGCTGGGACGACCACGATACGATCGAATCCAGCACCTTCGAGGTGTTGTCCGGCGCCTTCTCGGAAATTTTCACCTTTACGCTGACCGCACCGACCACCACGCTGTCCACTCTGGCTATATCGGTTGAGGGGAAGAATTCGCCCTTCTTCGGCCTGAGCGCTGACAGCATGGTGTGGCTGTATCAGGAAACCGGAGCGACGGACACATTTGTATCCGCCTACAGCTTCGGCAAATTTTTCACGGCCTATGGCCTGACGGCGGGTGACTACTATTACAAGGTGACCGGTTCCACGACCGGCACTCTGGGTGGTGGGTTTGTACTGACCTCGACGACCGCTCCGGTCGCCGTGGTGCCGGAAGCCGACACCTACGCGATGATGCTGGCTGGCCTGGGCATGATCGGCCTGATGGCAAAGCGTCGCATGGGCTGAGCTTCACCTGCCTGAAAACAAAAAAGCACCTTCGGGTGCTTTTTTGTTGCCTGGTCGAAGCCTCCGGACCTGCTGCGCCGCAACACTGTCAATAATATCGACAGCCGGAACCTAGTACTTCGGTATTAGATGCACCGCCCGAACATCCTGTCATCCGGGCGCCACGGCAAAAATCCATTTCTTTTCATCGCACTGCACAAACCACACGGACCGGCGTTGGCTGGCAGGGTGCACGCGAACAAATACCACCCTGTAACAATTGTCGACAATCGACACCCGGCCTGCTTGCGCCCTTACGAATAACTGTATAAAAATACAGCTCTCGTACAGCAAGCACCTGCCCCATGTCGAACGACAGCCTGACGCCCCGCCAGCAGGAAATCCTGCAACTGATTCGTGACGCCGTCAGCGAACGTGGCAGCCCGCCCACGCGGGCCGAGATCGCGCAGGCCTTCGGCTTCCGTTCGCCGAACGCCGCCGAAAGCCATCTGCGCGCACTGGCACGCAAGGGCGTCATCAGTCTCGACGAAGGCCGCGCACGCGGCATCCGGCTGTCCGAGCCGGCAGGCATTCCACTCATAGGCCGGGTCGCGGCCGGCAATCCCATTCTTGCCGACGCCCACGTGCAGGGACGCTATCAGGTCGACCCGTCGATGTTCTCGCCACGCGCCGACTATCTGTTGCGGGTGCGGGGCTTGAGCATGCGCGACGCTGGCATCCTCGACGGCGACCTGATCGCCGTCCATGCCACCTCCGAAGCACACAACGGCCAGATCATCGTCGCCCGGCTGCACGACGAAGTGACCGTGAAGCGGCTACGCCGCAGTGGCGCACAGGTCGAGCTGCTGCCGGAAAATCCCGAGTTCAGCCCTATCGTCGTCGACACCCGGCGCGACCCGCTGGTGATCGAGGGCGTCATGGTGGGGCTGATCCGCAACGGCAACGCGGTCTGACGCGATGAGCGCCTCCAGCCTGCGTACTCTGTTGCACCGTCCGGATGTCTGGCGTGCCAACGACACGGCGGCGGACGCGTGCCCCACCGTGTCCACCGGTCATCCGGCGCTCGACGCCGAACTGCCCGGCGGAGGCTGGCCGATCGGCGACATGAGCGAAGTGCTGACCGACTGCTGCGGGCACGGTGAAGTCTCCCTGCTGCTGCCCATGCTGGCGCAAGCCAGTCAGGCCGATGGCTGGGTGGCCTGGGTGGCGCCGCCTTGGTATCCGAATGTTTCGGCGCTCGCCGCCGCGGGCCTGTGCACGCCTCGCATGCTGATGATTCAGGCGGGTAGTGCCGGCGAGCGTGTCTGGGCGCTGCGTCACGCACTCAACTCGGGTGCGTGCAGCGCAGTCGCCGGCTGGCTCGACCGGGTGGACACGGCCCTGCTGCGCCGGCTGCAGCTGGCGGTGCGTGAAGCCGCGCTGCCGCTGGTGCTGTTCCGCCCCGCCTCCGACGCACATATGGCCTCGCCAGCCGCCTTGCGCCTGCAGGTATCCGGCGCTGCGGAAGGCGAGGTGCGCATCGACATCCTGAAACGACGCGGTCGCCCAGCCAACCGAGCGGTTCACCTCGGCACCCGTCCGGGCCTCCCGGTACGGCGTGCCGACATCGCGCGCCAGCGCCCTGTCCTGGCGCTGGTCGGCTGACAGGCCTGCGCCATGGATCTGCGTACAACATGCTCTGGCTGGCACTGGTCTTTCCCGAGTGGCCGCTGCAGGCGCGCTTCCGTGCTCAGGCCCACACACAGCCGCTGGCGGTGGCGGAGAAGCAGCGTGTGGTCGCGCTGGATGCGACAGCGCTGGCTCAGGGCGTGCGCTCCGGCCAGCGGGTGGCCGACGCACTGGCACTAGCGCCCGACCTGCTGATCAGCCCGCGCGACAGCCGGGTGGAAGATGCGGCTCTGAAGGACGCCGCCGGCTGCGCTCTGCATTTCACCCCTCATGTCGCCCTGGCAACCGACGGACTGCTGCTGGAAATCGCCGGCAGCATCCGTCTGTTCGGCGGCCTCGACGGTCTGCTGCGTGCCTTGCGCAGTGCGCTGGCTGCCGCCGGCTTTCATGCACTCAGCGCCTGTGCCCCGACACCGCGTGCTGCACGCTGGCTGGCTCTCGGCACACCCGGGCGAACGATACGCGGCCCAGCAGCCTTGCCGGCAGCGCTGGCCGCATTGCCGCTTGACGTGACCGAAGCTGGCGAGACACGACTGGCCACCTTGCGCGAAGCCGGTCTGCGCAGCGTGGGAGACGCGATGAAGCTGCCGCGCGACGCACTGGCGCTGCGCGATGCACAGGCCCTGCGTCGCCTGATCGATCAGGCGCTCGGGCAGACTGCCGATCCACGCATGTTCTTCTCGCCGCCTCCGGAAATCGACAGCCGGATCGAACTGCCGGTACCGCGTCACGATGCCGATGTACTGCTGTTCGCCGCCAGCCGGCTGTTCAACAGTGCGTGCACCCAGCTGGCCGCGGCACACGCCGGCATCGCCGAGTGCCTGCTCGAACTGCAGCACGAGCACGAAGCACCCACCCGGCTGGAGTTGCGCACCGGTACCCCTTCCCACGACGCCCGCCTGCTTGCATCGCTGACGCGCGAGCATCTGGCGCGCATCACCCTGCCGGAAGCGGTCACCGCGCTGAGACTGCGGGCACCCGACTGGATTGAGCAGCCCGGTCGCAGCCGCGACCTGTTTGGCACCCAGGCGCCCTCGCCACAGGACAGGCAGGAAGCCCGCGACGTGCTGGTCGAACGACTGCGCGCCCGCCTCGGTCGCGATGCGGTCTACAGCCTGTCGGCGAGTGGCGACCACCGACCGGAACGGGCGCAGCAGCGGGATGAACCGGGTCGTGCGCAGCCGGCTGCCGGCAAGCCGCAGCGTCCACTGTGGCTGCTGCCGGAACCCGAACTGCTGGCCGAACGCGACGGTCAGCCCTGGCGCAACGGGCCGCTGCATTGCCTCGGCCGCGCCGAACGGATCGAGGCCGGCTGGTGGGACGACGCTGGCGACAACGACCATCCGGCCGAAGCACTGCGCGATTACTACATCGCCGTCGGACCACGTCAGGAACGGTTGTGGATCTATCGAGAACACAGGGCACCGCATCGCTGGTATCTGCAGGGACTCTTCGCCTGAAGTAGCATCCGTCCCGACATATTGCGCACGATGAAACGACGACCATGGACACCCTGCAGACACTCACTTCCACCTTCGCACACGCCGGACAGGTCACCTGGATAGGCGTCCGTCCGGCGCGGATGCAGCCGCTGCGCGTCGTCGACACGGTGCAGGCCATCGAATCGCTCGGCCTCGAAGGTGACCGCTACGCCAGCCCGGACGGCAAGCGGCAGGTCACATTGATCCAGGCCGAACACCTGCAGACAGTGGCCGACCTGCTCGGTCTGGGCGCGGTCGATCCCGGCCTCGTGCGACGCAATATCGTGGTCAGCGGTCTGAATCTGCTGGCACTCAAAGGCAAGCGCTTTCGCGTCGGCGATGCGCTGCTGGAATACACCGGCACCTGCGACCCGTGCTCGCGCATGGAAACCAATCTGGGCAAGGGCGGCTACAACGTGATGCGCGGCCACGGCGGCATCACCGCGCGCGTGCTGCGCAGCGGTCTGATCCGTCAGGGCGATGCGGTGACGCCCGAGAACGAATGAACGGGTCTGTTCTCCTGCCCGCGCGATAATCGCTGCATCAGAAGAAGGAAAAGAACGACATGGATCGAAGACGCGTACTGACCACCCTGCTTGCCGGCGGTGCCGCCGCCCCGCTGGCCTTCGACGCACTGGTGCGCGAAGCGCTCGCCCGTGACAGCCGTACCGGCTTGCGCGGCTTCCGTGGCGACGTCAGCGTCAATGGCGCGCCAGCGAACTTTCACATGGAAATCCGTCCGGGCGACACGATACGTACCGGCCCGGGCGCCGAAGCGATCTATGTGCTCGGTCGCGACGCCTTCCTGCAGCGCGGCGAATCGCATGTCGCCTTCGGCAGCGGTGCCGCCGCCGACCTGATGCGGGTGATCACCGGCAAGCTGCTGTCGGTGTTCGATCGCGGCCAGAAACGCATCGCCACGCCGGCAGCGACGATAGGCATACGCGGCACCGGCTGTTACATCGAAGCGGCCGAGGAACGGACCTACTTCTGCCTGTGCTATGGCGAAGCGGAACTGGCGCGCAACAGCGATCCGGACCAGCGTGAAACCGTGCGCACCCGGCACCACGACAAGCCGATGTGGCTCAGCGACAAACCCGGCACCGACATGATGTCGGCCGCCAGCGTCATCAATCACACCGACGCCGAACTGACGCTGCTCGAAGGTCTGGTCGGCCGCAAGCCACCCTTCGCCGGCATCGGCTGGCCGCCATCCACCGGCTATTGATCCACGCTGCCGGCTCAGGCCGGCGGCGCCACCTTCATCACCTCTTCCATCGTCGTCACGCCCTGCGCGATCTTCAGCGCACCGGACACACGCAGCGGGTACATGCCTTCGCGATAGGCCTGGTCGCGCAGCGCGCCGATGTCTGCACCAGCCGACACCAGCGACTTGATTTCCGGCGACATCAGCAGGATTTCGTAGATGCCGATGCGGCCCGAATAGCCGGTCATGCGGCAGTCCAGACAGCCGACAGCCTGCGTGAAACGCTCCGGCCGGGTGGCCTTCCACGGTGCCACCAGATCCTTCCACGCCTGTGGATCGGTGTCCTGCGGGGACGCCGGCTTGCGGCAGTGCGGGCACAGTGTGCGCACCAGCCGCTGCGCCATCACGCCGAGCACGGTCGCGTTCAGCAGATAGCTGGGCACGCCCAGATCGAGCAGACGGGTGATGGCCGACGGCGCATCGTTCGTGTGCAGCGTGGACAGCACGAGGTGACCGGTCAGCGCCGCCTGAATCGCCATTTCGGCGGTTTCCAGATCGCGGATCTCGCCCACCATGATGATGTCCGGGTCCTGCCGCATCAATGAGCGGATGCCGGCCGAAAAGGTGACGCCGATGTCCGCCGACACCTGCACCTGGTTGAAGGCCGGCTCGATCATTTCGATCGGATCTTCCAGCGTGCACACGTTCACCTCGGGCGTGGCGAGGTTCTTCAGCGTCGAGTACAGCGTGGTGGTCTTGCCGGAACCGGTGGGGCCGGTCACCAGCACGATGCCGTTCGGCTGCGTGGTCATCTGCTTCCAGCGCCGCGCGTCCTCGTCGGAAAAACCGAGATCGCGGAAATCGCGCACCAGCACTTCCGGGTCGAACACCCGCATCACCAGCTTTTCGCCGAAGGCGGTGGGCAATGTGGACAGCCGCAGTTCGATCTCCTGGCCGTCGGGTGCGCGCGTCTTGATCCGGCCGTCCTGGGGACGGCGCTTTTCCACCACGTCCATGCGGCCCAGTATCTTGATGCGCGAGGTCATCGCGCCCAGCACCGGCATCGGGATCTGGTAGACCTGATGCAGCACGCCGTCGATACGGAAGCGCACGACACCGAAATCGCGCCGCGGCTCGATGTGGATGTCGCTGGCGCGCTGCTCGAAAGCGTATTGCCACAGCCAGTCGACGATGGTGACGATGTGCTGGTCGTTGGCATCGAGCGGCCGGTTGCTGCGCCCCAGTTCGACCAGCTGCTCGAAGTTCGAGGCGCCCGCACCGCTGACGTCGCCCCGCTTGGCAGCGCCCTTGACCGACTTGGCCAGGCTGTAGAACTCGACCACGTAGCGGGCGATGTCGTCCGGGTTGGCGATGACGCGCCGGATGGGCCGGCGCAGTATCGGCGCCAGTTCCTTCTCCCACTCGGTCATGAAAGGTTCGGCGGTGGCGATCACCACCTCGCGCGCCGACGCCTGCACCGGCAGGATGCGGAAGCGGTTGGCGTAGGCGCTCGACACCACCTCGGTCACCGCCGCGAAATCGACCTTCAGCGGATCGATGTGGTAGTAGTCGTGACCGCTCCAGCCGGCCATCCACTCGGTCAGCGCATCGAGATTGAGCACCCGGTGCGGCGGGTGCAGCGATTTCCACTTCTGGCCGGCCAGCACGACCAGCGGATGGTCACCGCCGCGCCAGTAGCGGCGGTCGTGCAGGAACACGCGCGCCACCGACTCGCCGAGCAGGCCGTCGGCCACCATGCCCTCCACCAGTTCCTGCAGCGTGACCTTGTGTTCCCGCGTGTCCTTGCCGGACGAAGCCTGTTTCATCAATGTCTCCGTGGATCGGGCCCGCATGCTCTGTGCCCGGCACACGCCGGGGGCGGACACCCCATCCTGTGCTCCCGACTATAGCCGAGCGGGCGCTGCCCGACGGCGGGCCGGCCGCGGCGGATCGTGCGCCGCATCACCCGGGAGCCCTCATCAGGCATGGCAAGCGGCAGCCGCAGCCGGGGCCGTTCCAGCGAGGTGCTCGACACCCTGCACGGGCCATCCACGAACCCGGCGCAGGGTGCAATCAAATTTTCAAGCAAAACTGTTCCGCCTTGTCGTAACATGCACTTACAGGGTCAGACTCTGTCTGGATTCGTGCACCAGACAGCAGGAAAAAAAGGCAGGAAAACTGCCTCTCCAATTCGCCTCAAGAGGCGATTGTTTTCAGCATGCTTAAAGTCGGACATGCCGACGGAGGCTGAAATGGATCTGTTGACCCCGCGCCATGGAGCAGGACGGCACCTGCCGTATCGCTCCGGAAAGAGTATCGACGCTGCCGCGCCTGCCCGCGATGTATTTCGTATGGAGGCGTGCAATGCAGATCATTGATCGCACCCGTGCTCATCTGCACACGGTGCCGCTGCCCGGCATGGCCGCTAATGCGCCACGCCTGTTGTCCACTCCTATCCTGACTTCACGCTACGAGGCGGAAACGCGCGCCTTGTGGATGTATGCCCACCCGACCGGACGCCCCTGCTTCACGCCGGAGCTGCTGGCCGACGTCGTGGCGCAGCAGCAGGAGGTGGAACTGGCGCCGGGCACGGTGGATTTCTTCCTCAACTGCTCGGGCGTACCCGGCGTCTATAACCTGGGCGGCGATCTCGACCTGTTCCAGAAGCTGGTCGAGGCAGGCGACGAGGCCGGACTGATGCGCTACGCCGAAGCCTGCATCCGCGCCATCAACAACAACGTCGCCGGTCTGCATGCCGATGCGGTGTCGATGGCCGTGGTCCAGGGCGACGCGCTGGGTGGCGGTTTCGAGGCAGCGCTGTCCTGCCACGTGGTGATCGCCGAACGCGGCGCCAAGCTGGGCTTCCCGGAAATGATGTTCAACCTGTTCCCGGGCATGGGCGCCTACAGCCTGGTCGCACGCAAGGCGGGCCCGCGCGTGGCGGAAGACCTGATCCTGAACGCGAAGGTGCTGCCGGCGGAGAAAATGCACGAACTGGGTCTGGTCGACCACCTGGCCGAGCCGGGCCGCGGCGAATGGGTCGCGCGCGACGTGATGCGCTCGATGTCGTCCCAGCTCAAGGGGTTCCGCGCCTTCCAGCGCGCCAAGATGCACGCCTACGTGCGTCTGACCTACCAGGAACTGGAAGACGTGACCCGCGAATGGGTACGCGGCGCGATGAAACTCGACCGCAAGGACCTGCGCACGATGGAACGCCTGGTCAAGGCGCAGAACCGCATGCACGCAGCGAATCACCCGGGCACCGGCAGCGTCAGCGCCTGAGTGTTCCGACCGCTGGCCGGTGCGATGCACGCACCGGCCGGATCACCTTACGCCTCAGTTCGCGTACTTCACCGAGCAGCCATACGGGCGCGTCTGCGCCTTGGCGACCGGTTTCCCCGCCAGTACCGCATCGATGGCCAGCCGCGCCAGCGGCTCGGCCTTCGGAATGTCGTTCACGTCCGGCGAGGCGATGCTGTCGATACCACCCATATAGGCCAGCCGGCCGTCGGGCGCGATGACGTACATGTGCGGCGTCACCTGTGCAGCGTAGGCGCGACCGACCTTTCCCTCGTGGTCAAGCAGGTAATGGGTCGGCACTGCCCCCTGCTCTTTCATCATGCGGTTCGCCGTCGGGCCGTCGACGTGGCCCTGGGTGCCGGGTGCCGAGCTGAGCACGGTGAGCCACACCGCCCCCTTCCCGGTCGCGTCCTTCTGCAGCGCCTGCATGCCGCCGCTGTACCACTTCTGCACGTAGGGGCAACCGTGATTGGTCCATTCCATCACCACCGTCCTGCCGGCGAAATCGGACAGCTTCACGGTACGGCCATTGGAATCGACGGCGGTGAAGGCCGGCGCCGGCTCGCCGATACGCGGCGCGGCATGGACGGCGGCGGCAAGCAGCGTGCTGGCCAGCAGGCCTGAGCGAAGCATGGCTTTGATGGTCATCGACAAGGTCTCCTCATGAAGCGATGTGATCGAGCACGATCTGCGGCGTCAGTATCTGCGGCAGCACGACGCCCTCCCGGCCGGGCGCGTAATACACGTAGAGCGGCACGCCGTCGCGACCGTGCGACTGCAGGAAACGGGTGATGTCCGGGTCGGCGCGCGTCCAGTCACCCTTCAGGTAGACGACGCCCCGGTCGGCGAAGGCGCGCTGCACCACATCGGTCGACAGCGCCACCTTTTCGTTCATCAGACAGGTGACGCACCAGGCGGCCGTCATGTTCACGAACACCGGTCGGCCGGCGGCGCGCAGATCGGCCAGGCGCTGCGCCGAGTAGGCGCTTTCGGCCTGCTGCGCGACGGCCGTCGTCGTCACCGGCTCCGGTGTGCGCCCGAGCGCCAGCAGACCGGCCAGCAGCGCCAGTGCCGCCGCGCCGCGCCAGCTCCAGGCGCGCGCTGCACCGCGCTGCGCCACTCCCAACAGCCAGGCCGCCAGCGCCACCAGCAGCAGCGCGACCAGCACGTGCAGCGCGCCATCGGCCCCGCTCTGCTGGCTCAGCACCCAGACCAGCCAGGCGGCCGCGCCGTACATCGGGAAGGCCAGCGCCTGCTTCAGTCGGTCCATCCAGGCGCCGGGTCTGGGCATGTGCGCAGCCGTCGCCGGAAAGAAGGCGAACAGCAGATAGGGCAGCGCCATGCCCAGTCCGAGCGCGACGAAGATACCCACGGTCACCGGCGCCGGCGCGCCCAGAGCGGCCGCGATCGCCCCACCCATGAAGGGCGCGGTGCAGGGCGTCGCGACCACTACCGCCAGCACGCCGGTGAAGAAGCTGCCCGCCAGCCCACCGCGCGAAGCCAGCGACTCGCCAGCCGATGCCAGCCGGACACCGATGTCGAACACGCCGGACAGGTTCAGCCCGATGCCGAACAGCAAGGTGGCCATGGCGGCGACGAATACCGGCGACTGGAACTGGAAACCCCACCCTGCCTGACTGCCGGCGGCGCGCAAGGCAAGCAGCAGTGCGGCCAGCAGCAGGAAGCTGGCGACCACCCCGGCGCAATAGGCGAGCGACTGAAGGCGCACGGCCGCAGCGCGGTCGCCGCCCATCCTCGCGAACGACAAGGCCTTGATCGCCAGCACCGGAAACACGCAGGGCATCAGGTTCAGCAGCAGGCCGCCGGCGAAGGCGAACAGCAGCGGCCACAGCAGCCCCTCGTCGGCGGGCGCGGCGACCGGGTTCGCCGGTGCCGCAGGCGGCAAGGCATCCGCCGCCGCCAGGCTGAGCACCGGCGCACGTACCGGCGGCTCGCCCGGCGTCGCCACCCACAGCGCCCGTTCGATGCCGTCGCCACCGCGGACGCGCAGCACGCCTTCAAGCGCCTTCGCCGGATCGAAGTCAGGGCCGGGCTTCAACACGATGCGCGCCGCATCGCCTGCCGTGTTCAGGGTCTGGGCAGCGCCGTGCTCGACGCGCCCCCAGTCGGCCGGGAAGAAATCGGCCGCCTGCAGACTGCCGGCGCCCGTCCCCTCCAGCGTCAGCACGCCCTGTGCATCGACCGTCGCCCGCCACTCGCTGCGCGTCGGCAGCGCCGCGCGCGCCGCCTCGAACAGCGCCGCATCGGGGCTGTCCTGCGCGGTGCCCGCGGGCAGTTCGAGTCTGAACACTCCTTCTTCCGGGATGCAGATGTCCTTGCATACCAGCCAGTTCGCCTTCACCGACAGCGCGGCTGTGCCGGCAAGGGCAGGCGGCAGCGTCACCGTGAAAGGCAGCAGCACCTCGCCCTGATGGACGAAGGTGGTGATCGGTCCATCGACGTGGCGTTCTGGTGCCGGCCAGCTCACTTCGCCGAGCACGGAGCCCGCAGGCGCGAACACCTCGATGCGCGGTGCCTGGCCGGCATCGCCCGGATTCATCCAGTAGATGTGCCAGCCGGGCTGGAAGCGGAAGTGCAGACCGAGGTCGAGCGTCTGCCCGGGCGCGGCGACGTCGGTCGCCGACAGCAGCGCGACGGTTGCGCGCGGGCTGACCTGTGCTTCGCTGCGCGCGGCGTGCAGCGCCGGCGCGGCGCTGGTCAGCGCAAGTACAAAAAAGAGATGGCGAATGAAGGACATCGTGCGGGAGGTATGAATATCGTGCGAGCGCCGGGCGCCCGTTTGCTTGTCGCTCAGTCGACCACGATAGACGATGCCGGTTCGCGGCCATCGGCTGGCGTATGGAAGCGGCGACAACGCAGGCGCACTCCGCCCGGCAATAGGGAACTGCGTCACGGAAGAACGGGAGTTACGGCACTAACGATGCTCATGAATCCGCGCCCGGCGATCGTTATGTCCCGGGATGCAGAGCGAAAACAAGAAGCGGCGCCCCACGGGTGCGTCAGCACACATCGCACATGAGGAGAGCCGAACCATGGCCCAGTACAAGAACATCGAAGTCGATGCCGAGCTGGCGGGTGTCATCCGCCACATGGACAACGTCGAGGAGTACCGCGAACTGCTGCGCAACCTGCAGTCGGTCTGGGACAACCTCACCATGCTGGGCCAGCTGTCCGGGACCGGCACCGACATGAGCGGGACCCGGCACGCTTTCGCCGAACTGACCGGCACGCTGCTCAACCAGCTCGGCCACGAGGAATTGCGCACCTGCCGGCTGGACATGTCGGCCAAGGCGCAGGTCGCGATCGACATCCTGGTGCGCAACCTGTTCGAGCGCACCGCCGACATCGGATTCCTCGCCTGCGACGCCGACATCCGGCAGTTCATCGGCAAGGTCCACGAATGCGCCGGCAATGTGCTGCTGGCGCGCGACCTGGCCGCCGCCCGGACGCAGCTGCGCACGCGTTTCGCCGAATACGCGGCGAAGTACACCGTGTACTCGGACATCGTGCTGACCGACACCGAAGGCCACATCCTGCTGCGGCTGGACGACGTGGCGGCACCGGCACAGTCGTGCGACGCGCTGATCGCTGACGCACTGGCGACCGACGCCGGCTACGTGGAAACCTTCCGCGCCGTCGACTTCCTTCCGGCACAGACACAGTCTCTGGTCTATTCCTGCCGCGTCTGCGACGACGCGGGCAAGGCGATCGGCGTGCTGAGCCTGGTGTTCCGCTTCGACGACGAAATGCAGCGCATCTTCGACGGCCTGCTGACGGCCGACGACTGGGCTGTCATCCTGGTCGTTGACGCCGACCACCGGGTGATCGCCAGTTCGGACCGCTTCCACGTTCCGCTCGGTGCCCGTCTGCCCTGCCCCGACGGTCCGGAGGTCCAGCGACTTCGCTTTGCCGCACGCGAATACCTCGCCATGCGCTGCCCGAGCCGTGGCTATCAGGGCTACGCCGGCCCCGGCTGGTGCGGGCTGGTGATGCTGCCGGTCGAGCACGCCTTCGCTCGCGAAGCGGCCGCACCGCTGCGCGCGCTGGGCGACGAGGTACGCAGCGCCATCATGTCCAGCCCGACACTGTTCTCCGAACAGCTGCGGCGCATCCCGGAACAGGCCGACCGCATCCAGCGCACGCTGAACCGCTCGGTGTGGAACGGCAACGTCCGGCAAAGCAGTTCGCAGCGCGCACTGAACCCGGCCTTCTCGAAAATCCTGCTGTGGGAAATCAGCAATACCGGCGACCGCACCCGCGACGTGTTCGAGCGCTCGATCGCCAACCTGCACGAAACCGTGGTGTCGGCCATCCTGCACGACAGCCGCTTCGCAGCGTCGCTGGCCATCGACATCCTCGACCGCAATCTGTACGAGCGCGCCAACGACTGCCGCTGGTGGGCGCTCACCTCGGTGTTCCGCGAGGTGCTTGCAGCGCCGATCGACGACGCGGGCCGGCAGCGCGTCACCGAGGTGCTGCGCTACATCCACTCGCTCTACACCGTCTATGCCAACCTGCTGGTGTTCGACACGCAAGGCGTGGTCGTCGCTGAATCGGGTTCGACCGTCGGCGGCGCATCGTGGAGCGGGCGCGCGCCGGGCGAGGACTGGGTGCGCAGGACGCTGGCGCTGGACGACTCCCAGGCCTGGGCAGTGTCCGCCTTCGCGCCGAGTGCGCTGTACGGCAACGCCCCCACCTATATATATGGTGCAGCGCTGCGCGCGCCGTCGGCCGGCGACGAAAAGGCACCGGTCATCGGCGGCGTCGCTGTCGTGTTCGACAGCGCGCCGCAACTGCTCGCCATGCTGCGCGACTGCCTGCCGCGCGGCGCCGACGGCGCAGTCCGCAACGGCTGCTTCGCGGCCTTCATTGACGTCGAGGCCCAGGTGATTGCCTGCACCGACGAGCGCTGGCGCCCCGGTCACCGCCCGCCGGAGGCCGTCGAAGCGCTGGCGCTGGCGGACGACGGCAGTGGCGTGCTGCGCATCGACGACCAGTACTTCGCGGTCGGCGTGGCGAACTCGCACGGCTACCGTGAGTACGGCGGCGGCGCGAACGCCGCCCGCACGCGCGTCACCGCACTGGTATTCATGCCCCTGTGCGCGGTCGCCGTGCAGTCCGCTACGGCGAGCTGCATGGCGCCAGCCATCCGCGGCGACGCGAGCAGCGACGACACGGTGGAAATCGCCACCTTCCGCGTCGGCCGGAACTGGTTCGGACTGCGCAGCGAGAAAGTAATCGAGGCGGTCGATGCGGCCGGTCTGACCGGCGTGCCCGGTGCCGGCGAAACGATGGCCGGCTATCTGATGTACGACGGCGTGCCGATCGCCGTGTTCGATATCGCCAGCATGCTGCACGACGACGAAGCGGTCCCGTCGACATCCGACGACTCGACGCGGCAGGTACTCGTGCTTCGCCGCGACGACGACACCCGCATCGGCATACTGGCCGACGCGCTGGGCGACATTCCGGAAGTATCGACCGCCCGCCTGCGCCAGATACCGGCGATGCTGGCCGGCGGCAATGTGCTGGGCGAATCGGTGCTTGGCGGCAGCGGCGACGGCGACGAAGCGCTGCTGCTGGTGCTCGGCGTCGAGCGCATCGTCAATCGCCTCGCCGGTGGGAGCACGCCGCCGGCCGCAGCCATTCCGCTGCCGCGACGCGAAGCGGCGGCCGCTCGCTGAGACCGTGCCAGCTCAGGCGACGCCGAAAGCGCCGCTGCGCAGCTTGAACAGGCGGTCGCGTGCCTCGGCCGCCTTTTCGAATTCCAGGTTCTTCGCGTGCTCGACCATCTCCTTTTCGAGCTTCTTGATCTCCTTCGCCAGATCCTTCTCGCTCATCGCCTCGAAACGCGCGTGTTCCTCGGCCACCATCAGCTCGCGCGCGACCTCTTCCTGGTCATAGACGCCGTCGATGATGTCCTTGATCCGCTTGACTACGCCCTTAGGCGTGATGCCGTGCGCTTCGTTGTGCGCGATCTGCTTGGCGCGCCGCCGTTCGGTTTCCGCAATGGCGCGCTTCATCGAGTCGGTCATGTTGTCGGCGTACAGGATGGCGGTGCCGTGCAGATGTCGCGCCGCCCGGCCTATGGTCTGGATCAGGCTGCGCTCCGAACGCAGGAAGCCCTCCTTGTCGGCGTCGAGGATGGCGACCAGCGACACTTCGGGAATGTCCAGACCTTCGCGCAGCAGGTTGATGCCCACCAGCACGTCGAATTCGCCGAGCCGCAGGTCGCGGATGATTTCCACGCGCTCGACGGTGTCGATGTCGGAGTGCAGGTAGCGCACGCGCACGCCGTTCTCGCTGAAATAGTCGGTCAGGTCCTCGGCCAGCCGCTTGGTCAGCACGGTGACCAGCACACGCTCGGACGCCTCGACCCGCTTGCGGATCTCGCCGAGCAGGTCGTCCACCTGGGTGGACGCCGGGCGGATATCGACCACCGGGTCCACCAGGCCGGTCGGCCGCACCACCTGCTCCACCACTTGGCCCTGGTTGGCGGCCTCGTAGGCGGACGGCGTGGCCGACACGAACACCGTCTGCGGCATCAGCTTCTCGAACTCGTCGAACTTGAGCGGCCGGTTGTCCAGCGCCGACGGCAGGCGGAAGCCGAAATCGACCAGATTGGTCTTGCGCGCCATGTCGCCCTTGTACATGCCGCCGATCTGCGGAATGGTCACGTGCGACTCGTCGATGAACATCAGCGCGTCCGGCGGCAGGTAGTCGATCAGCGTCGGCGGCGGCTCGCCCGGCTGGCGGCCTGACAGGTGGCGCGAGTAGTTCTCGATGCCCTTGCAGAAGCCCAGTTCGTTCAGCATTTCGAGGTCGAAACGGGTGCGCTGTTCGATGCGTTGCGCCTCGACCAGCTTGTGCTGGCTGACGAGTTCCTTCGAACGCATTTCCAGCTCGATCTTGATCGCATCGATCGCGCGCAGCACGGTGGCGCGCGGCGTCACGTAGTGGCTGGACGGATAGACGGTGAAGCGGCCGATGCGGCTGCGCACCTGGCCGGTCAGCGGATCGAACAGCGACAGTTCCTCGATCTGGTCGTCGAACAGCGACACGCGCAGCGCGTTTTCCGCGTGTTCGGCCGGAAAGATGTCGATCACGTCGCCGCGCACGCGAAAGGTGCCGCGCTTGAAGTCGGTGTCGTTGCGCTGGTACTGCATCTGCACCAGCCGGGCGATGATGTCGCGCTGGTGCAGCGTGCCGCCTTCGCGCAGGTGCAGGATCATCGCGTGGTAATCCACCGGGTCGCCGATGCCGTAGATCGACGACACGCTGGCGACGATGACCACGTCGCGCCGCTCCATCAGGCTCTTGGTCGCCGACAGCCGCATCTGTTCGATGTGCTCGTTGATGGCGCTGTCCTTCTCGATGAACAGGTCCTTCGACGGCACGTAGGCTTCAGGCTGGTAGTAGTCGTAGTAGCTGACGAAGTACTCGACCGCGTTTTCCGGGAAGAACTCGCGGAATTCGGAATACAGCTGGGCGGCCAGCGTCTTGTTCGGCGCCATCACGATGGCCGGGCGACCGGTGCGCGCGATCACGTTGGCCATCGTGAAGGTCTTGCCCGAACCGGTCACGCCCAGCAGGGTCTGGAACATGAGTCCGTCGTCGATGCCCTCGACCAGTTTGGCGATGGCGCCCGGCTGATCGCCGGCCGGCGGGAAGGGCTGGTGCAGCCGGTAAGGGCTGTTGTCAAAGGTTAACAAGGCGGGTGCGGCGACAGTTTCCGACATGGTAGAATTTTGCGTTGCACAAATCGTTTGCAGCCTGATGACCGCGCGACTTCGGCGGCGTTCGGGCAAAGACAGACATTAGCGCGATTGTTGTCCGTTTTTCGACCTATCTTTAATAGCACGACGCACCGCCCGTACCGGGCAAACCAACCCTGCACACCGGAGCACGCATGAACCCGTCCGTATTCTCGTCCGTCGAGATGGCCCCGCGCGACCCCATCCTGGGCCTGACCGAAGCCTTCAACGCTGATACCCGCACCACCAAGGTGAACCTGGGCGTGGGCGTGTACTACGACGACGCGGGCAAGCTGCCGCTGCTGCGCGCGGTGCGCACGGCCGAAGAGGCGCGCATGAAGAATGCGCCGCCGCGCGGCTACCAGCCGATCGAAGGTGCTCCGGCCTACAACAAGGCGGTGCAGGACCTGCTGTTCGGTCAGGGCGCCGCCCTGACCGCCGACGGCCGCGTGGTCACCGCCCAGGCCCTGGGCGGCACCGGCGCACTGAAGATCGGCGCTGACTTCCTGAAGCGTCTGCTGCCGCAGGCCCGGGTGTACATCAGCGACCCGAGTTGGGAAAACCACCGCGCGCTGTTCGAAGCCGCCGGCTTCGAAGTCGATGTCTATCCGTACTTCGACGCCGACACCCGCGGCGTGCGCTTCGACGCGATGATTGCCCACCTGAAGGCGCTGCCGGCCAACCAGATCGTGCTGCTCCACGCCTGCTGCCACAACCCGACCGGCGCCGATCTGACCGACGCCCAGTGGGGCGAAGTGGTCGAGGTGTGCAAGTCGCGCAACCTGGTGCCCTTCCTCGACATGGCCTACCAGGGCTTCGCCGACGGCATCGACCAGGACGCCGTGGCGGTGCGCCAGTTCGTGCAGTCCGGCCTGAGCTTCGTCATTTCCAGCTCGTTCTCGAAGTCCTTCTCGCTGTACGGCGAGCGCGTCGGCGCGCTGTCCATCGTGACCGCGTCGAAGGACGAGTCGGCGCGCGTGCTGAGCCAACTCAAGCGCACCATCCGCACCAATTACTCGAACCCGCCGACGCACGGCGGCGCCATCGTCGCTTCGGTGCTGGCGACGCCGGAACTGCGCACGATGTGGGAACAGGAACTGGGCGAAATGCGTGAGCGCATCCGCGCCATGCGCACCGGTCTGGTCGACAAGCTGGCCGCCCGTGGCGTTGCACGCGACTTCTCCTTCGTCGTGCGCCAGCGCGGCATGTTCAGCTACACCGGCCTGACGGTGGCCCAGGTCGACCGCCTGCGCGACGAGTTCGGCATCTATGCGGTCAGCACCGGCCGCATCTGCCTTGCCGCGCTGAACTCGAAGAACATCGATTACGTGGCCGATTCGCTGGCAATCACCCTGAAGTAATCGAAGTACTGCTCCAGAAAAAAGCCCACTCCGCGGAGTGGGCTTTTTGTTGGCCAGGAGGCACGGCAACGCGTCGTTGCGGCACCCCGGCCGATGTCGCGAGCACCGCTCTCCCGCACGGCGGCGCCAGGCGGGAGCAGATCCGTCAGACCACGCCCTGCCCCAGCATGGCCTCGGCCACCTTGACGAAGCCGGCGACATTGGCGCCATCGAGGTAGCTGACGCGCCCGTCCTTGCGCTTGCCGTACTGCAGGCAGGCGCCGTGGATGCCCTGCATGATGTGCAGCAGACGGGTATCGACCTCGTCGCGCGTCCAGCTCATGCGGATCGCGTTCTGGCTCATTTCCAGACCCGAGGTCGCGACACCGCCTGCGTTCGATGCCTTGCCCGGCGCGTACAGCACGCCGGCTGCCTCGAATGCCTTGGCCGCTTCGATGGTCGACGGCATGTTGGCGCCCTCGGCCACGCAGCGGACGCCGTTGGCGATCAGCGTGCGTGCATCGCTCTCGTCCAGTTCGTTCTGCGTCGCGCAAGGCAGCGCGACATCGACCGGCACCCGCCACGGCCGCATGTTCGCCTCGAAAGCAGCGCCCACCTTCTTCGCGTAGTCGCTGACGCGGCCGTACTGCACGTTCTTCACGTCCATCAGGATGGCCAGCTTCTCCGGCGTGAATCCGTCCTCGTCGATCACCGTACCGCCGGAGTCGGACACCGTCACCACCTTGGCGCCGAGCGCCATCGCCTTTTCCACCGCGTACTGCGCCACATTGCCCGAGCCGGACACGGCGACACGCAGGCCGGCCATCGAATGGCCGGCGTGGCACAGCATCTCCTCGGCGAAGTAGACGGTGCCGTAGCCGGTCGCTTCCGGACGGATCAGCGAACCGCCAAAACTCAGGCCCTTGCCGGTAAACACGCAGTCGGCGCGATTGCTGAGCTTCTTCATCATGCCGGCCATATAGCCGACCTCACGACCACCGACGCCGATGTCGCCGGCCGGCACGTCAGTATCCGAGCCGATATGGCGGAACAGTTCGGACACGAAAGCCTGACAGAAACGCATGATTTCGCCCTGGCTGCGCCCCTTCGGATCGAAGTCCGAGCCGCCCTTGCCGCCGCCCATGGGCAGCGTGGTAAGCGCGTTCTTGAAGGTCTGCTCGAAAGCCAGGAACTTCAGGATGGACAGGTTCACCGACGGGTGGAAGCGGATGCCGCCCTTGTAGGGGCCAATGGCCGAGCTGTGCTGGATGCGGTAGCCGCGATTCACCTGCACCTCGCCCTTGTCATCGACCCAGCTGACCCGGAACATGATCACCCGCTCGGGTTCGACCAGTCGCTCGAGCAGGGCCTGTTCGGCGTAACGCGGATGCGCCTCGATGAAGGGCCACAAGCTCTCCATCACTTCGGTGACCGCCTGCATGAATTCCGGTTGCCCCGGATTGCGCGCCTCGACGACGCTCACGAACGACTTGAAATTGCTGTACTTCAACGCTGTCTCCTGAATCACGCACTAAGGCTGTTTGCACCACAGCAGGGCATTTTGATCGAATTTGTTTCAGCAAGCACACTTTTAGTGCCTGAAAACAGGCCGCGCCCCAGCTCAGTGCAACCAAAGAGCGACCAGTGAGCAGTGCCGGGAGCACGGCCTGGTGCGGCACTCCGGATTACGCTCAATCACCGTGCATCGACCGTCATCAGACCGACACATTCTGGTGCGCTCCTTGCTAAACGCACCGCGATTGTGATTTCCGGAGCCCTCATGGACAGTTTCAAGACCTCGGCCGACGTGTTGTTCATCCTGCTTGGCGCCATCATGGTGCTGGCGATGCACGCCGGCTTTGCCTTCCTCGAAGTCGGTACGGTGCGACGCAAGAACCAGGTGAACGCCCTGGTGAAGATTCTGGTCGATTTCTGCGTATCGACGCTGGTGTATTTCTTCATCGGCTACGGCATTTCCTACGGCGTGCATTTCTTCGGCAGTGCAGCCTCGCTCACCCAGTCGAGTGGCTACGACCTGGTGAAGTTCTTCTTCCTGCTCACCTTCGCGGCGGCAATCCCGGCCATCGTGTCCGGCGGCATCGCCGAGCGCGCGCGCTTCTGGCCGCAGGTGATGGCGACCGCGCTGATCGTCGGCCTGCTCTACCCGCTGTTCGAAGGCATGGTGTGGAACGGCAACTTCGGCTTCCAGAGCTGGCTCGAAGCGCAGTTCGGCGCTCCATTCCATGATTTCGCCGGCTCGGTGGTGGTGCACGCGTTCGGCGGCTGGGTCGCGCTCGCCGCCGTGCTGCTGCTCGGCGCGCGCCGCGGCCGCTACTCGCGCGACGGCGGCATCGCCGCGCACCCGCCGTCGAGCATTCCCTTCCTCGCGCTGGGCGCCTGGATACTGACCGTGGGCTGGTTCGGCTTCAACGTGATGAGCGCACAGAAGCTGGAAGCGGTGAATGGCCTGGTCGCGGTCAATTCGCTGATGGCCATGGTCGGCGGCACGCTGGTGGCACTGGTGGCCGGCCGCAACGACCCGGGCTTCGTGCACAACGGCCCGCTGGCAGGGCTGGTCGCGGTCTGCGCCGGCTCGGACCTGATGCACCCGCTCGGTGCGCTGGCCACCGGAGCGGTCGCCGGCGGCCTGTTCGTACTGATGTTCACGCTGACGCAGAACCGCTGGAAGATAGACGACGTGCTCGGCGTATGGCCGCTGCACGGCCTGTGCGGCGCCTGGGGCGGCATCGCGGCGGGCATCTTCGGGCTGGAAGCGCTCGGCGGTCTCGGCTCGGTCAACTTCATGACGCAGCTGGTCGGCACGGTAGCCGGCGTCGTCATTGCACTGGCGGGTGGCTTCGCCATCTACGGCATCCTCCGCGTCTTCGTCGGCCTGCGGCTCGATGCGGAACAGGAATTCGAGGGCGCCGACCTCGCCATCCATCGCATCAGCGCCTCGCCGGAACGGGAAACGCTGTGGTGAGTACCCGGTAGGACGGCGCTGGCGCGCGGTCGGTCCATGCCGACAGCGCAAGCGGGCAGCAGCAAGGCAGAATCGCGGGCAGTCCACACTGGAGTCCCCCGCCATGATCCGCCCGCGTCGCGCCGCGCCCTACCATCGTTCCACCCTGCTGTTCGCGCTGCTCGGTGCGCTGTTCGCCGCGCCCGTGCAGGCGGACCTGTTGCTCGCCACGCGGCAGACCGTGATCGACCCCGGTCTGCCGCTCACACTGACGGTCGTGTCGACCGCCGGCGAAGCGCTGCCCGACGAACTGAAGGCACGCATCATCGTCGGCGCCCGCGCCGCCGACGTGACGCTGCGCGCTGCCACGCCGGCACAGGGCGGGCGACGCGACTACTCGGCGGTATTCCCGACCGATCTCGATGGCACCGGCCGTCTGGAACTGACGTCGGCTGCATCCAGCGTGCTGCTGGTGCAGCTCAGACCGGCGCCGCTGGCCGCCGGCGCAGTGGCGATCACGACGCCGGGCGCCGCCCGTCCCACTACGACCGACGACCAGGACGCCGAGCCAGCGGGCGTGGTCAACCTCGGCCGCAATCGTATCGGTCTGGGGACGCACGAGCCCGTCTACTTCGTCGCCGGCTCGCGCGGCGACACCACGGCGCGCTTCCAGCTGTCGTTCAAGTACCGAATCTTCGACCCGGAAGGCTGGGCGACCGAACTGCCGCTGGGCGAACTGCTGACCGGCCTGCACTTCGGCTACACGCAGACTTCGACCTGGGACTGGAGCGGCGACTCCAAACCCTTCCGCGACACCACCTACAAGCCCAGCTTCTTCTACGAGTTCGGGCCATACCGGCAGATCGGTTCGCGCCACACGGTGAGCGCCCAGGCCGGTTACGAACACCAGTCGAATGGCCGCGACGGCATCGAATCGCGCTCGATCGACACGCTGTTCGTGAAACCGTCGTGGCGCTGGGACATCGACCACAACACCCACATCGGTGCGTCGGTGAAGCTGTTCGACTACACCGACCGCGATCCCAACAACCGCGACATATCGAAGTACCGCGGCTACGCGCTGGTCGGCCTGGAAGTGGGCAACGACGACGGCTGGCTGCTGAAGGCGGAAAGCTATCCGGGCGACCAGGGCTCGCTGCAGCTCGACCTGTCCTACCGGCTGAAGCGCCGCCTGCTGGCGGACGCCGGCGCTGGCGGCTTCCTGCACTTCCAGTACTTCAATGGCTACGGCGAAAGCCTGATCGACTACAACCGCAGCGGTCCGGCGCAGTTCCGGGTCGGTTTTTCCATCGTGCGCTGAGGCAGCGGCAAGAGACGGATCGGCAACTCGAGCGAAGGTTCTGTGGGAGCGACCTCTGGTCGCGATTGCGGCCTGTACCGAAGCCGGCGGCCCTCCATCGCCGCATCGCGACCAAAGGTCGCTCCCACGAACACACTCCCGATCCGCGACCTGAGCCGGGTTTCTGTGGGAGCGAGCTTGCTCGCGATTGCAGCCGACATCGAAGCCGGCCACGTCGAGACGCCGCCCTTACGCGTGCGCCGGCCCCTCGGCGCCGCGGAACTGCGGTTCGGCCAGCAGGTGCACGCTGAAGCAGGTGCCCTCGCCCGGCGTGCTGGTGACCGTAATGGTGCCGCCGTAGCGCTCGATCAGACCGAGCGACACCGACAGCCCGAGGCCTGTGCCTTCCGAACGCTTGGTGGTGAAGAAGGGATCGAATACGCGACCGATGTGTTCGGGCGCGATGCCGTGGCCGGTGTCGCGCACGTCTATCCGTGCACCTTCCGGATCTTCGCTGTCGCGCGTCGCCAGCGTCAGCGTGCCGCCGTCGGGCATCGCATGCAGCGCGTTGACGATGAGGTTCACCAGCACCTGCTGCAGCTCGTCGCGATTGATGCGCACACGGGTCGTCGCTTCGGTATCGAACACGATGTCGACGCCGGACTTGCGCGCCTGGTGCTGCACCAGCGGCAGCGTGTCGTGCAGCAGCGTCGCGGTGTCCAGCTCGTCCACATAGCCGGCGAACTCGCCCGGCCGCGCGTACTGCAGCAGCTTGGTCACGATGACGCGGATGCGGTTGATCTGTTCGTCGAGCAGCCGGACTTCGGTCTTCACCGTATTGCCGGCCGGGCCGAGCAAGGCGCGCATCAGGTCGAGATTGCCCTGCATCACGGCGATCGGATTGTTGATCTCGTGCGCCACACCGGCGGTGAGCTGGCCGATGGCAGCCAGCTTTTCCGAGCGCACCAGCTGGCGCTGCGCCTCGCGCAGTTCGGCGGTGCGTTCGATCACCTTCTGGTCCAGCTCGGCGTTGAGCTGTTTCAGTTCGGCTTCACGGGCAGCCACGGTATCGAGCAGGGTATCGAGGTGACTGGCCAGACGGGCGATTTCCTCACCGCCCTCGACCGCACCGGTGCGCGCCGTCGCATCGCCCTTCTCGACGGCGCCGATGGTGGCGTCCATCCGTTCGATCGGCCGGAAGATGCTGCGCGCACCGCGCAGTGACAGCACGACGCCGGTTGCCATGATGAGCGCGAACAGGCCGATCAGCGCCGCCAGGATGTTCTGCTTCACCTCGCGGAAGGGCGCTTCGAGAAAGCCGACGTAGAGCATGCCGATGCGCCGGTCGTCGCCATCGACCACCGGTTCGTAGCCCGATACATACCAGTCGTTCACGACGAAGGCGCGGTCCAGCCAGCGCTCGCCGTTGTCGAGCACGCGGTGACGCACCGCCGCCGATACACGCGTACCGAGCGCGCGGTCGCCGCCGAACATGCGCACATTGGTGGCGATGCGCACGTCGTCGAGGAAGAGCGTGGCAGTGCCGCGCGAGCCCAGCGGCAAGGCGCCGTCGTTGTAGACGAGGTCGTTGATGGTGTCGACGAAATCGAGGTTGCGGTTCAGCAGCTGACCGCCTTCGAGCACGCCGATCTGTTCGCCCTGCGCGTCGAGTATCGGTACGGCGATATGGATCACCATTCCGCGGTCTTCCTCGCTGCGCGGGTCGGGCCGGGCATTGGTGGTCGGCACGATGGCGAGTCGGGCGCGTTCGAGCAGCGGCGGGCTGATCGCTTCGAGCCGGGCGGCGTCGAACACCGACAGCACAACCCGTGCCTCGCCTTCGAGCGCGCCGCGCACCACCGGCCAGTCGGCGCGCGCCTCACCCGGTTTCGCGCCGTTGGACGCTGCACGCACCCGCCCCTGACGATCGAGCACATAGAGATAGTCGAAGTGCTGCGAGCCGGCCTGTGCCGCCAGCAGCGTGCCAAGTCTGGCCGGGTTGTCGAGCACGCTGCGCAGCCTGCCCGACGCGGCCAGCCCGGCGATCGCCTGCTTCTGGCCGTCGAGCACGCGGTCGAAGTACTGGCGTGCGATGGTCAGTTCGGCATTCACCTTGTAGATGAGCAACTGGTCGTAGGCCGAATTGCCCCAGTGCACGACCAGCCCGATCAGCAGCGGCAGCATCAGCAGCGGCGGCGCCAGCACCAGCACGACCAGCCGGGTGCGCACCGAACCGCGGCGCAGTGAATGAATGAATCGCATCCGCCGATGCTACTTCAGGCCCCGGGTTTGCGCTGCCGCCCGCTACACTCGCGCCTTTCGTCCTTCCGCCCTCCCCGTCCATGCATGTCGACGTGATCGTGATCGGCGCCGGCGCGGCCGGCCTGATGTGTGCCGCCACCGCCGGCAGCCGCGGCCGCAGCGTGCTGCTGATCGACCACTATCCGAAGCTGGCCGAGAAGATCCGCATTTCCGGCGGCGGCCGCTGCAATTTCACCAACCGCGATCTGCGGCCGGACTGTTTCCTGTCGCAGAACCCGCATTTCTGCCGCTCCGCGCTGTCGCGCTATACGCCGCGCGATTTCGTCGCGCTGGTCGAGCGGCACGGCATCCGCTATCACGAGAAGACGCTGGGCCAGCTGTTCTGCGACGACAGTTCGCAGCAGATCATCGACCTGCTGAAGGCCGAGTGCGACGCCGGCGGCGTGCGCTGGCAACAGCCGTCGGCGGTGGCGGGCGTCACGCGAGAAGGCGATCTGTTCCGCGTCGATACCGACCAGGGGGCGCGCTTCGCCGCCTCGCTGGTGATCGCCACCGGCGGGCTCACGGTGCCCAAGATCGGCGCCACGCCCTTCGGTTACCGGGTGGCCGAGCAGTTCGGCCTGAAGGTGGTGCCGCCCAAACCGGCACTGGTGCCGCTGGCGCTCGACCCGGACTGGCTGGCGCGCTTCGGCGAACTGTCCGGTGCCTCCTTCGATTCGATCGCCTCCTGCGCAGGCCCCGCCTTCCGCGAACAGACCCTGCTCACCCACCGCGGCCTGTCCGGCCCGGCCATCCTGCAGGCGTCGAGCTACTGGCAGCAGGCGGGCGGACGCGAACCGATGCGCATCGACCTGCTGCCGGACGTGGACGACGCGGAAGGCTGGCTGCAATCGGCGCGTGCCGGCCGACAGACGCTGGCCGGGCTGCTGGCAGAAAACCTGCCGAAGCGCTTCGCCCAGCAATGGGTGGATTTCGAAGGCGGCGGCCGATGGAACAGCGCACTGATCGAACTGCCGCGCGCAACGCTTGCCGACATCGCTGCGAAGCTGAAGAGCTGGGCGCTGCATCCGTCGGGCACGCTGGGCTACAACAAGGCCGAGGTGACGCTGGGCGGTGTCGACACGCGCGAGCTCGACCAGAAGACGATGGCCGCCCGGCGCGTACCCGGCCTGCACTTCGTCGGCGAGGTGGTCGACGTGACCGGCTGGCTCGGCGGCTACAACTTCCAGTGGGCCTGGTCGTCGGGCTGGTGCGCCGGTCAGGCGGCCTGAGCGCGCCCTCGGCGCTTCAGCGGGCGAACGGGAAGAACACCGGCACCAGCAGCAGCACGGTCGCGCCATAGGCGACGGTGATCGGCAGGCCCATGCGGACGAAATCCAGCATGCGGTAGCGGCCGGGCGAATACACCATCAGGTGGGTCTGATAGCCGAAAGGGATCAGGAAGCCAGCGCTGGCGCCATACAGTACCGCCATCACGAAGGGCATCGGGTCGGCGTCGAAGGCGCGCGCGGTCGACAGCGCGATCGGAAAGGCCAGCGCGGCAGCGGCGTTATTGGTCACCAGCTCGGTCAGGATCACCGTCAGCAGATAGATGCCGATGAAGGCGCCGACTACGCCGTGGCCGTCGTACAGTGCGCGCAGCGCGCCGGTCATCAGTTCCGCGGCGCCGCTGTTTTCCAGCACCTGGGCGATGGCCAGCGACGAGCCTATGGTCAGCACCAGATCGAACGGGAAGCGGCGGCGCATTTCGCCCAGCGTCAGCAGGCCGCTGACGACCAGACCGGCGAGCAGCAGCAGCAGACCGGTGAACAGCGGCACGATTTCCAGGCCGGACAATGCGATCACCGCCGCGAAGGCGCCCAGCGTGAGCCGGCTCTGCAGCGGCGTCAGGCGCGGCCGCACCGTGCCGCCGACCAGATGGAAGTTGCGGTCGATGTTGCGGTGGTTGGCGAAATCGGGGCCGACCGCCAGCAGCAGGCTGTCGCCGACGTGCAGCGGCACGCGCCCGAGCTGACCGGTCAGGCGCTTGTCGCCGCGCCGTATGCCGACCACGCCGGCGTCGAACATGGTGCGGAAGTCGACTTCCCGCAGCGTCTTGTTTGCCAGTTCGGACTGGCTCGACACGACAACTTCGAGCAGGTTGGACCGCAGCAGCGAATCCGCCTCGACACCGAACACCTGCAGGCCGTCGAAGCGCTGCAGCGCGGCCATCTTGTCCACCTCGCCGGTGAAGATGAGCACGTCGCCGGACTCGATCACCTCGGTCGGTGCGACCGGAGAGATGAGCCGGCCCTCGCGCATGATTTCGAGCAGGAACAGGCCTTCGAGATTGCGCAGACGGTTCTGTTCGATGCTGCGGCCGATCAGCGACGACGCTGGCTCTACCCGCGCCTCGAGAAAATAGGCCTGCTGCAGTTCACGGTCGTTCGCCGCATGCCGTGGCAGCAGACGCACGCTCAGCGCCAGCACCGCCACGCACACCAGCGCCACCGGCACGCCGACCCAGCTCGGGTCGAACATGCCCAGCGGCTTCATGCCGGCATTCACCATCAGCGAACTGACCACCAGATTGGTCGAGGTACCGACCAGCGTGGTGATGCCGCCGACGATGGCGGCGAAGGACAGCGGTATCAGCAGCAGCGAGGCCGGGTGATGGCGCTGCTTGGTCACCACGCCGAGCAACGCGCCCACCACCGCGGTGTTGTTCAGAAAGGCGGAAAACAGCGTGGTGACCGAGGTGAAACGCACCACCGCCCAGCCGGGCGAGCCGCGCAGCAGCCGGTCCGACACGCGCTCCAGTATCGGCGAGCGCTCGATCACCAGCGACACCAGCAGCAGCATCACCAGCATGGCCAGCGCCGGATTGGTGTAGCTGGCCAGCCAGGCTTTCTGGTCGAGCAGACCGGCCAGGTAGTAACAGGTGGCCAGCCCGGCGAACAGCGGTGCAGGCGCGATGCGGCCATGCACCAGCAGCGCCAGCAGCAGGCCGATGGAGGCGAGAACCAGCCAGGCGGTCATGAGCGAAGACTCAGGCGCCCAGTCCCCAGGCCGCGAAGTGCGGGTTGGCGAAATCGGGTTTGCCGTAGCTGAACGGCGAGCCGTCGACCTGTTCGATGCGGCCGCCGGCGGCAACCAGCACCGCGTGACCGGCGGCAATGTCCCATTCCATCGTGCGACCGAGGCGCGGATAGACGTCGGCTTCGCCGGCCGCCACCAGACAGATCTTCAGCGATGAGCCGGCGTTGCGCAGGTCGGCCACCTTGCGCCCCGCGAGGTAGGCGTCGAGCGCGGCCGCGTCGCCGTGCGAACGACTGGCCACCACGGTGAGCCCTTCGCCTGGCGGCACGCGGCAGCGGATTTCGCGCGCGCCGTCGGCGTCCTCCAGCCAGGCGCCGACACCGGCGATGCCGGAGAACAGGCGGCCCAGCGCCGGCGCCAGCACGACGCCCAGCACCGGCTGGCCGTTCTCGATCAGGGCGACGTTGACCGTGAACTCACCGTTGCGGTTGATAAACTCTTTCGTGCCATCCAGTGGATCAACCAGCCAGAACGGTGCGCCGGCCGCCGGCCGCTGACCGGCTTCGGTGGACTCTTCGGACACGATGAAAATGTCCGGCGTCAGCGCCTTCAGTCGGGCAACGATCACCTCGTCAGCCTTCTTGTCGGCTTGCGTTACAGGCGAATTGTCCGACTTATCAGTGACTTCGAAATCCGTCGCATAGACATCCATCACGCACTTGCCCGCATCCCGGACGATGTCCAGCAGTGCTGCGTGCAAGGTCTTCAGTTCGGCGACGTCCTTCATGTGTTCTCCTGACAAGCCACGGTGTCCGCCGGTTTAACGGCCACTAAATAATTAATGCACATTATCTGCGCACTGAATGCTTGTACTCTACATGACGGATGACAACCCTGTCCGTGAAGAATGGACGCTAGAAACCTGCCTGCCGAAGAGTTGAACGAACGCCGCCGCGAAGCCGTCAGGCTGCGCCTGACCGGCATGACCGTGGCCGCGGTGTCGGCTGCGGTGCGCCTGAGCGCGCCCACGGTCATCGCGGCGCACAAGGCCTATCTGGCTGGCGGGTGGGATGCGGTGCTGCTGCGCCGTCGCGGCCGCAGTGCCGGCAGCGGTCGCAAGCTCGACGCCTCGGTCGAGCGCAGGCTGCTGGCCGCCATGGTCGGACACACCCCGGATGCGCTCGGCCTGCCGCAGCGTTTGTGGAGCGACGAGGCGATTGCGGCGTGGTTCGTGCAACAGGGTCTGCCGGTGCCGCCGCGGCGCAGCCTGGGTCGCTACCGCGCCGGCTGGGGCCTGCAGCCCGCGCTGTCCGACGACGACCACAGTCAGCTGCACACGCTGATGAAATCGGTCGCGCGCGACCACGACCCCTTCTGGTGCGGCGCCCTGCCCGGCACCGCCACCGAGCACCTTCATTGGCTCCTGTTCGCGCGCGGCAGCCGCGGCCAGCTGCACTGGTCGGCATGCCCGAACCCGCCCGATACCGACGACTGGACGCGCTTCTGGCAGCGTCTCGCCGCCGAACGGAAGCGGCCGGTGCATCTGTTGCTGAGCGGCCTGACGCTGACGCCGGGCGGTGAACTGGACCGCTGGATGTCGGCGCAGACGCCGCCGCTAAGCTGGACCGCGCTGCCGATGTCGCCGACCGTGACGCGCGCCGCAGCCCTGTCTTCGAATCCGCCGCCCGCCGTGACGCGCTCGAACGCGCACATCACGACGGCACCCCATCATTCTGCGATCAAACCGAGAGCGCCCATGCAGACCACACCCGAAGCGATCGATCCCGACACCCTGACCCACCTGCAGCGGCTGGAAGCCGAGAGCATCCACATCATGCGCGAGGTGGTGGCCGAAGCCGAAAACCCGGTCATGCTCTACTCGATCGGCAAGGACAGCGCGGTCATGCTGCACCTGGCGATGAAGGCCTTCTACCCGGCCGTGCCGCCCTTTCCGCTGCTGCATGTGGACACCACCTGGAAGTTCAAGGCGATGTACCAGTTCCGCGACGAAATGGCGAAGAAGCTGGGCATGGACCTCATCGTGCACATCAACCAGGAAGGCGTCGCCAAGGGCATCAACCCGTTCACACACGGCTCCGCCATCCACACCGACATCATGAAGACCGAGGCGCTGAAGCAGGCGCTGGACAAGTACAAGTTCGACGCCGCTTTCGGCGGCGCCCGCCGCGACGAAGAAAAGTCGCGCGCCAAGGAACGCGTGTTCTCCTTCCGCACAGCGCAGCACCGCTGGGACCCGAAGAACCAGCGGCCAGAACTGTGGAACCTCTATAACGCGCGCAAGCACAAGGGCGAATCGATCCGCGCCTTCCCGATCTCGAACTGGACCGAACTGGACATCTGGCAGTACATCTATCTGCAGAACATTCCCATCGTGCCGCTCTACTTCTCGGCGCCGCGCCCGGTGGTCGAGCGCGACGGCACCCTCATCATGGTGGACGACGAGCGCATGCCGCTGCGCGCTGGCGAAGTGCCGCAGATGAAGAGCGTGCGCTTCCGCACCCTGGGCTGCTATCCGCTGACCGGCGCGGTCGAGTCAACTGCGTCATCGCTGACCGAAATCATCCAGGAAATGCTGCTCACGAAGACTTCGGAGCGCCAGGGCCGCGTGATCGACCACGATTCGGCCGGTTCGATGGAAAAGAAGAAGCAAGAGGGTTATTTCTAAATGGCACACGTATCCGACCTCATCGCGCAGGACATCGGCGCCTACCTGAAGCAGCACGAGCACAAGAGCCTGCTGCGCTTCATCACCTGCGGCA
>VFQN01001052.1_pt1 | contig 48390 bp, 73 predicted proteins | sample 3512371 | NCBI WGS metagenome assembly VFQN01 (sample SAMN10412370, study PRJNA504923) | tailings metagenome | isolation source: Replicate 2 from Balatoc abandoned mine | place: Philippines: Itogon, Benguet | collected 2017-08-28
ATAGGTCTCCGATAATCCCATAACCCTTCTCCTGAAAAAAAAAAAAAAAAAAAAACCGATGCTTTCAATGTTCAGTTAATGAGGGTGCCTATTGTGTGGACATGGTCACGTGCAGCTGCTTGTGCTGCTCCTGGCTGGCTGTGGACACGACACGTGTGGTCCTGGTTTGGTGCGCGACAATGAACCCACGCGCCTTCCAGGAGGCCCTTCCTCAAGTGTCATGCCGTACCACGTGCCGTACACGATCGCGCGCGGCTAGCTAGGCCACGCCGTGGATAGACGGACGCTAGCTGCATGCCGAGCAATGCCGGAGGTGCATGTGCAGTGGCGCTGACAATGACTGGCGCGTGTCAACATCATGGCACGCTATACACAGCGTCTGTGCCGTCCATCCACAGCACAGGATAAGAGGCATGGCAAGCCACAACGCCATGCCAACGACAGCAGCCAAATACAAGTACAGGCACCGGTCCTGCCAGCACGCTGTGCAGAGTACTTGCTTGATGCACACAGGAAAAAAGAAAGCACATGGCAACCTCACTGTGTTATTGGGCTAGGCTTGAACACCAGTATGGTACTGTGTCGGCCCCTACGTACGCTTTGGCAAAGCACTGGCCCTTGCACACTATGCAACACCGTTTCGGCACTCCTGGGACGGAGCTAAGCGTCTCATTGCGCGCACCCAAACCCCGGGGTTGAAGGCAACGCCGGACTCAGACGACAAGGCAGCCATCTCTGCACTTGCCATGCCAACCACCAACAATGCAGTCTCCCGTACCAGACCCTACCAATGCAAAATGCAAGGATGACTAAGCACGCATGCGCAGCCGCACACCACCGTTCTACATTGCTCAGTCCGCACCAACGGAAGCTAGACACTGCCCAGCACCCCCCAGCGCCGTGCTAACACCGCTGCCAGCGAGCTCCGAGTTGCCACCCCTACCTCCATGCCATGCACCATCCTTCTGTGTCGCCCACAGGGCCCCCTTCTGCCACAAGCTTCGCTCTATCCACCAACCTATCCCTCATCCCACAGACCACAGTATGCGTCCAAAGCTAACGCAGCAGCTCCCTCAGCCAAACCTCAACCTCCTGCCGCTCCGTGTCCCGTGGGGATGGGTAATACACCTTCAGATGGAGAAGGGCGTAGCACAGTTCACGCCTGCACCACATTGCCCCCTGGCCCACCAGCCACCGCAAGACCGGCAGGGGCGCTCCCTTCTCGAGTGCGCCCACGACCACCTGGGGTGTGTGCTGAAGAGGAAACCCCAGCTGCTGCAGGCACTGCAGAGTGCCCAGGTCGCCGTTCTGGGCGGCATCAGCGTACCACAGGTGCCGGTCGTTGCGGTGTGTTTCCACATACTCCTGCTCACGGCGGCCTGACGTCATCAGTGCCTCTAGCGCTGCAATACAGCCCATGGCACCACCGTTGGTGGACACGTTCTTGTACACCACGTCCGCGTGCACCACCACCACCCCCTCCACGTCCTCCATGAGTCCACGCCATACCATCCACGGGTGCTTGCTGCACGCCTGCGCTGTGTAGTTGCTTGGGTCCGCATTGCTAATTGGGGCCCACCCAGCCTCCACCAGCAACCGCGCCGCCTCCACCAGCCGCCCACTGTCCGCCAGCGTGTCCACAGGCCACAAGCTGGTTGCATCAACGACTATCAGCTGCCCGCGAGGGCACCCCGCCTCAAGCAGCCACCGCACCAGGGGCAAGTTGCCCTGGCAGAACGCATGCTCAAACGCGGACGAGGCCAGCGGGTAGCCCACGTGGTGCAGCCAAGCGACGGTTGGCACGTGGCCGAGAGCTTCAGCATACAGCATGGGGCAACCTGGCCGGCCCTGGGCGCCGCCATCCGCGGCTGCTGCATTATTCCCCTTGCACCAATGGTGGAAAAGGAGCTGCACGGCCTCTAGGTTGTTGTCCACCTGCGCTGCAAAGTCGATGAAGTCCTCACGGGCGGAAAGTGGCGCACCCCGTGCCTCCAGCCAACGCAGCTTGGCCGCGCTGTCCAGGGGGGCGCTTGCTGCGGTGTACACCGCGTCCTCACTGCGTAAAAACTCGCCGCCGCGCTCCCCAATGTACTGGAAGCCGTCCCCATGCTCCACCTCCTGATCCATCCGCTGGAGGAAGGCCAGGTCCGCGTGTTTTAGCACCTCGTCCAGGGGCTCGCCCGGCTCTGTACCCCACGTGAAGCCGTGCGTACGGAGCCAGCCGAGCCTCGCGATGTCCCCCGAGGCAGCTGCCGCACCCCACGCCTCCACGTGCCCCACAGGAATGATGGCGTAGCCACACGTGCGGCCCTTATCCAGCAGCCAATCCAGCTTTAACATGGCGTCCGGGGTGCGGGACCCGGCTGCTGCCGTCATCATGCGCCGCCACACATCATCTGCCCGAGCAGCCCACGGCCTTCCCCCGGGCTCGCCCTGCTCCAGGCAGAGTGCGAGGCGGTTCCCTAGCAGCCCCCACGCCGCCTGCAGCCCCGCCAGGTCGCAGTGCCGTGCTGCGGCCTCCAGCGTTCGGATCGGGTTCAGGAGCCCGGGGCAGCGCTGCTCCAGGGCGGGCAGCATGTGGGCAAGCCCTGACGACACAGCTGCAGAGCCGATCTCCGGCACCTCCTCGCGCTCCTGCAGCAGCACCTTGTCTGTGACGGTCAAGTAGTGGTCCGTGCGCAGCAGCTCGGGGAATAGCTGCTGCTGCATCAGCTGCCACACAAACTCCACGTTGGTCTCGTGGCCGCTGCACGACGAGCGGATCAGGAGCAGCAGCTTCTGCGGAAAGGTCAGCTCCCGCACGGCCGTTTCTGCACCGCCAATACACCATGTTGCCGTGGTAACGTAGCCTGGCAGCGGCTGGCTACTTAGGTGCACGGTGCGGTTAGGCACCTCGCTGAAGCGCTGTGCGGCGTCCTTGGAGGAGAGGCGGCCGCCCAGGGCCAGGTCGTTGGGCGGCAGCAGGGACAGAATGCGCAAACGCAGCTCAGGCGGTAGGCTGGCGCTGTGCTGGCTGCTTGCTGTGCTGTCGTCCATGGCTGTCCGCCTTGCCTCTCCGCCGCAGGCAGTGTCGCAAGGGTATGATGCGTGGCGGACCTGCAGGGCGAGAGCCGACGGAAGGGGACGTTCGCTCGGTTTTAGGAAGACAGGACGTTAACATCTTACGGGTCTACATACAGATCTTCCAATTTGTGTTGATTATCAACAGGGTGCTCAGCTGCGGCAGTCGAGGCCAGTCCAGCGGGAACGGCGGGGGCTGGCAATGCGGCCCCGCAGCAGAGCCTCTTACCTAGCGGAGTTGTAAAGCCCCAATAAACGTTATGGACGATGGAAAGCGGCCGATCCAGGACTGCGAAAGAGCGTACAGCGCTGAATGACGTCGCTGCGACGCTGCAGGCCCTCTGCCCGCGCTTTTGTAGTCCAGTTCACGCTTGGAGCTTGAAAAATGAGGTGCTACATAGGAACGTTCTGCCAAGCCAGCGTCAAGGGACAGGTTCCGAATACACGCGCCAAACCACCTGGTGACCCATGGCTGACCCAGGGTCATCTTGCAATCTTGGTTTACCTACAAACAATGCATCCCTCTGTACCCTGCACTGTACCACACTCTTCTGTGCCGTTTTGTGCCCTCTGGTACAGGTCCGGGCACACCGGTTCCTATGGTTTGCACAGCTGCAAACTGAAGTCCATGGGCACAACGGCCGTTGCGCACAGGGCAATCTCCTGAGCCGCTGAGGGCACGTGTCCGCGTGTGCGTCAAGTGAGGCTTACCGTAACAGCGTGGATTGTTGCCTCGTGCGTGCACCCAGCATCACGCGCAAGAAGCTGGCCGCCAAGACTCCACTATGTAGCCTTGCGCACGTGTGACTGCAGGGGTGCAGCTCTGGTGCGGGTGTGGCTCACGCCCGCCGGCCAAGGCAGGTCAACAGGCAAGGACAGCAGCCGTCAGAGCGCAAGCTACATGACACCGAAGCGATTATTTTGCTCTCTGTTGTGTGTATCATATTATCGAAAGAGCAGTAGAGCATTGGAGGCCGCCGGCAGTAGTTGTACGGCGCGCCTTTTCGGTCTCTCATAGGCAGGTCAGCCAATTGCCTGGCCATGACTTCAGCGAACTTGACCGAACTGATTGACTCAACAACAAAGTGGTAGTGTAGTGCTGCAACATACAAGAGACGGCAAATCAACTGCAATGCAGAAGCAGCTCTGACATTTGGACCGGCTTCAGACCATGGACCTTGGGGTAGTGCGAGTATCGCTAAAGGAAGGAGCTGTACATAAAGGGCCAAGACGCATTCAGGGCTTTTGGCAAGAGGTAGGCGACGCGGCGGTAGCGATGCTGGAAACGACAGTGCAGCAGCTGATGACAACCGCTCTCCAATCTGCAGTTTAATACATACTACCGTTCGACATGGGAGGCAACGGGGCGGAGGCCAACTCCAGAACAGGTCCGAAGGTGAGCGACAACGTTTGCGCAGCCTGCCCGCATTAGAGGCTTTACGAAACACCCGATTGTCCATTTCAACAATGCTTGATAGGTGCTCCTTGTCAGGCTAGCCTGCGGCTTTAGCGTCGTCAGGGTTGACCGTCATGTGTTCATGTTGTTCATGTTGTGACGTTTGCTCCGCGTTATGCTGCAGATGGTGGGAGGACAACGCCGAGAAGACCTGGGGAGAGCATAAGCCTTCTCTTGAAGGTGAGGAGCTACTGGCACGTTGACTGACGCTTCGGCGCCCCATCTGCCGTCGCCGTTTCCTAGCGTGAACTTGCAACCCGGCTTGGCCGCAGTTTCAAAGCATAGCCCCTAGCAGCTGCACTACCCACGCACCCATCGCTTCGCCGGTGCTCTCCTGTCGAGCTTTTTGCAGAGACCAGAGTGCATTCCAAGTGCTTGAGGTCCTTGGACCAGGTCAAGCAATATTTCCGAGCGTACCGAGCCATCAAGAGGCAGCAGGTGCGTGCCAAGGGACAAATGTGCCGGCATGAGCCAAGCCACCCGTAGATTTGCATCTTCAGCCACACATGCCAGACATGTAACCAGTTGACAAGCAAGCAATCACGACTGAGTTGCCCATGTGTCCGCAGGGAGAGGCGGGTGGCGCCCCCTTCCACCGCCGCCGCTCCTCCGGGAGCGCACCTGGGCCTACAGCAGCAGGTGCAGGTGCAGCAGCCGGGTTCGGTGCCTGCCCGTCCAGCCACGACAGCGGCAGCCGCGACGACGCAGAGGAGGACATGGACGAGGACTTTGACATCGATGACATTGACCCTGCAGCGTACGAGGAGATGTTTGCGCACTACATGCAAAAGGCGGCGCACCAGGCTTCCATGGAATCCGAGGGCAGCATGTACAGTATGGCCAGCGGGGACGCAACAGCCTCCAACACCAACGCCAACTCCAACTCCCCGGCTAGCAAGTTCAGCTGCCGCACCCAGGACCACGGGCCGACCCATGGGCCGGCCGGGAGGGACAGCAGCGGGCTACCGCCCCTGCCGCTGGAGCTGGTGGCGCTGCGGCGGTCCCGGGGCCCTGCAGCTGGTTGCATGAACGCGACGTCCACAGGTTCGGGCATTGGCGACGGTGGCGGGTATCGGGGCAGCAGCGGCGGTGGCGGAAGCGACCAGCAGCAGTCACAGCAGCAACAGCAGCAGCAGCAGCCGAGGGCCGCCATCCGCATGGTGTTTGGCGGCGACGGCGCCGGCCGGCCTTCGTCTGTGATGCTGCAGCACATGCAGAGCGACGCGCTGGGCCTGCCCATCCCCGTGTCGGCGGCCAACGTCAACGCACCATGGCTGATGACGTCCAACGCCAGCGGGAGCGAGAGGGCAGCAGCAAGCCAGCAGCCGCAACAGCGGCAACAGCACCCTTACCAGCAGCAGCAGCAGCAGGCACAGCACGCGCCCGACGTCCCGTCCCACCCCGGCTACGGACACCAGGCAGCCCACCACCGCCCGTCGCACTCCCTGCCCCCCATGAGCAGCTACCCCACCTCCTCCCAACCCTCCCGGCCCACCCTAGACGCCATGCACACCTGGCCGCACCCATACCCCTACGCCTCCGGTCCCGAGGGCTCTGCACCTCTTTCACACCACCACATGCCCAACGGCCCGCCCCTCCCCACCTTCAGCTCCGCCCCGTCGCAAGGCCCCATGCCATCGTCGCACTCTGGGCTGTCCCACCAGCGCAGCGAGCCACCCCCCGAGCTGCAGCACCCGTCCAGGCTTGCCCTCTACGGGGACCACGGCTACCACCCTCCTCCGCGACCCTCCTCCTCAGCCGCCACCGCGCCTCCTGCCGCCGGCTGCAAAGCGACGTCCCACTCCACGGGCCTGCCCGCCCGCCCCGCCCGCCCGTCAGCCTCCGCCATGACCATCGCCAACACTGCCGCCCCCGTCCACACCTCCGAGTGCCAGTCCATGCCCACGCAGCCCGGCCAGCCCAAGCAGCAAGAACAACAACAACAACAGCAGCAGCAGCAGCAGCCGCCCACCGCTCCCGCGCCCTACCCGGGGGCAGGCCCCCGTCCTCCCGCACCCGGTATGATGCCCCCACCCTACGGACACCCCATTTACAGCGCGCCTCCTCACCCGTACGCCATGGACCCGTACTACGGCATGCCGTACGGTTACGGGATGCCGTACGGCATGCCGGACATGTACGCTCCGCCGTACGGGCACAGCCCCTTCATGGACCCTGCCTACGCGTACCCCGCCTACGCCATGCCTCCGCCGTACGGCAGCGGCCAGGCCTACCCACCCCCGATGGACTACGCCGGTGCTCCCCACCACGCCACCATGCCGCCAACCTCCTTGCCTTACCCACGGCCGGGTGCTCCTGCTGCTGCCACCGCACCGGGCAAGCCAGAGCAGCAGCCCGCAGACCAGGGCAAGGCCATGCCGCCGCCTGCACCCCGCTCCGGATCGTCCTACCAGCCCGTGCTGCCGCCCTACGCACACATGCCGCCACCGCACGGCATGGGCAGGTGAGCAACCGTGCGAGTCTGGGATCAGGCTTAGTGACAAGGAGAAGCATACCAACGCCGTCGTTGCAGTGATTTGGCATTGACGTCATGCGCGGTGACGTATGTCCAGGCCGCTTGCATGCTTTGCCGCAAACTTCCTGCTCTGCGCACCTAACACACCCCAACGTTTGCTTTGCTCCTTACAGGGCCTACCCCGGAGCACCGCCCCCGTCGGGCTTCCTCCACCCCTGGCAGCGCCCAGGCGCCACCGCCGCAACCGACGCCAAGGCCGCTGCCGGCCAGCCGTTCGCCCTCGGCCAGGGGCAGGGCCAGGGCGGGCCCGGCACGGCGCACGCACAGGGAGGGCGGCCCTCAGCCGGCATGGTGCCCGCCGTTGAGGATGACGCAGGGGGTGACTTCAACATCGAGGCCATTCTTGCCGATGCTGCGGACAACGACCGGGCCATGGACTTGGCGGACAATGGGCCAGCGCACCTCACACAGCAGCAGCAGCCACAGTCGGGTCCAGCCGCTCAGTCCCTCCAGCCTGCCACCGCAGGCGCCTCCGCTGTGGCATGCCAGCTCAGCGCATCCGCACAAGGCGGCCAGCACGCTGACCAACAAGGGACTACCGGCACCGGTACCGCACATTGCGGCAGCGGCGGCCAGGTGCAGCCGGCACAGACGCCCCTCCGGCGCGAGCCCCACGAGACGGGCATGGGCACCCCCATGGAGACTCCCTGCGACGTGACGGTGCAGGTGACCGTATCCAGGCCTGGCGCTTCCAAGCAGGAGCCCACGGCCGAGACGCCATGCCCCGGCAGCGCGCTGTGCCTCCGGTCACCCGACCCCTTCGCTGGCGCCCTGTCCCCATTCGGTCTCGACTCGGTGCTCAAGGGTAGCGCGCTTGGCTCCTGGGGTGCAGCGACGCCCCGGGCGGATAAAGTTGTGGCGGGGCCGGTGGGGCCGTGCGGTGTCGTTTCAGGTGGGGAGGCGGTGCAGCGGCTGTCGCTGACGGGTATGGACGCGGGCCTGCTGGACATGCTAGCGCTGCCGGACTTCGGTGGCCTGGGTACGGACTCGCTGGACATCATGGACGGCAACATGCTGTTCGCCAGCCCGCCGCCCGGCATGCAGCGGCGCGTGTGAGAGCGGTCCGTCTGCAGCTCTTGGAAGCATGATGAAGGTGATGGCAAGGAGTAGGGGTAGACATGTTGTCACGACCGGATGGAGGAATGCGGAATGACGCTGGCGCTGGAAGCCAAGAACCCTGTCGTGTGCCCGGAGTGGAGCCCATAGGGAGGAAGAATTTCAGCAGCTCGGATTGGTGGGTTAGCGTCGCAACTCTGGCATTGCCAGCGCGGCTCAGTTAGCTGTGGAGTAGCCATGTCACGATTTGATTTTGCAGCGCTGCTTGGCGTTCGGACGCATGGCTGTTGTGTGTGGGCGCAGGACAGGAGGAGCGCGCGGACCTGCCGAAACCAGCTGGTCGGCGCACTATTGACCATTGTCATCCACATTGCATTCGTCTGCGTGTGATTCCACGTGGAGCAATTGATTCTTACCCACACCTCTTTTGCTCGGGCATTTATGGCGTAGATACGTACGCCCTTCCTCCTATTCACTAGCGGAGTGCCTTGCCTGCGACGTATGCTGCTCATCCTTGCAGCAGGATTCTCGCTTACGTGGTCCGCGTGGCGGCATTGTATGGTGACAGGTGGTGGAGGCATGTATTGGCGGCAGGTGCATGGTGCGCTGAGCTGCTACGGTACTCTGGCACTGGGTCGGGTTGTTGTAGAGAGCATCAGGAAATAGGAAGCAACAGCGTAGGTGAGCTGAGTTGAGGTGCAAGGAATTAGGTAGAATAGATGTAGATTGCCTCGTGAGATGGAGTCGTGCATGTAGACCCCAGCGTTTCAGGCCGTAGACACACTGCTGTCAGGTGCACTCACGTTGCCGTTGGCATTCCAACCACATGGCAACCACTGGCAACCACACGCTCAGAGTGACACGTGTCCTGACAGCCCGAGTCCCCGTCAGAGGAGGGGAGCCCCATCCACCGCACGTACGGTAACCAAGTAACAGCATTTGTGGATCCATCTCCAAGCGGTCATGACCAATCCACTCCCCGAATGAAAGAAAGCGAAACAAACCGAGCATACTAGGAGCAACCAGAGGGCTAAGGTGCAAGGTGCCCATCCGCTCCGTGACACTCTATGGCCGGGGCCGCCCGTAACCCAGATGCCGAAAAAGGGACAGGAGATTCGCAGTCCTAAAAACACTCCGGTCCACAGCACGCAAATGGACAGTTTGAAGCCTTCCACCATGACCAGGAGTCCGCCTACAGTACTGTAGCATCCAACATGAACGGCACGGCGCAAACCAAACTTGATATATAGGCATCCCTGTACCCAGCGACCCGCCTACTCCAGAACCAACAGAGAAGTAAGGGGCCAGCCAGGATGCAACGGTACAGTTCAGTAGTTCACTCAGTTCCCTAAACAGCAGACGCAGAGGCGAGGCACACACACCAACATACAGCATGATGCCAAACACGGGTGCCCTGAAACAGCATACCAAATTGCACGAAAAACCATGCTCCGAGGACCAGGCACGTGCACAAGCAGCGCAGCCGGGGCATAGAATTAATGTGTACCGAGGGCGCGAGAGGGAATAGGGTGCCTGCCCAATGACGCAGGCACACGGCATGCAAAGCCTTCCGGTGCCCGTTGTGCTGCATAGGGGTTCTTCATCGATGCGCAGGACAACGATACCGTACGGTGGTCTACACCCAACCGCAGCGCGTAACCACATACCAGCACGCATAACACGTTACCACACAGTCAACACACAGGACCCAGCCAGGCAGGCCAGGAAGGTGAGCTGCATACTGCCTTGTTGTCGCGTTTGCTGGTTTGCGGGTTCTGCTAGGCACGACTTAGGAGCATTTCGAGCCGCCGACCTGGCCGGGCTAGGCAGCCCTCAGCTTTTAATCAATGGGATACCAAAGGTACGTACTCTTCAGGTGAGCAATGGGCGCAGTCGCACGAGCTCTGTTTGCTGCTGCTGGAGTCGAAGACGGCCAAGTCCACCACTTCACCAAGACCATGTTCCGTCCAAGACCACTGCGGTTTTTGTCATTAGCTTTTTTTTTTTTGCTTGGCAAAACACAGGACCCAACCCTATCATGGAATGCAAATTACGGCCGGAGGAGTACGTGATGATGGGTGTAACCTCTTTAATACATCAACAAAATGGAACGTCCATATCCCGCCCGCCCCGCCCCGCTGCCGCACGCCCCAGGGCCCCTTGCCTGCCCATGGGCCATGGCTGGGCTCGCCTTACACATCACCACCTTGTCCGTTCCCACGCTGCTCCCGCATTCCACATCATCTCTATCCTCCACCAACCCGAAGAAGTAGTAATCGCTTGAGCCCGGAAACGTCGCTGCTGCCAGCGCCTCGCACGACCGAAAAATGCTACCGGTGCCCTCCACGCGATTCATTACCCCGTTCATCACCCCACCGTTCACGCCACCATGGCAGATTGGAGGTGCACCCCGTTGGCGTCACACCCGGCCCCGCTCCTGCCCCTGCGTCGGCCACCATGACCTGCGGTCCGCAAACAGCCGCGCCCCCAGGCCCCGAGCTGCCCCCTTCGACGCAAGCTGCAGCCGTATGGGTCGCGTCCTTGTCCCCGCCCCCACCTGCAGCCCCAGTCCCGTTCCCAATCCCATTCCTACTCCCATTCCCACCGCCCCAATAGTAGAACCTGAACCACCACGACGCCTTGACGTTGGGGTTCGGCGCACCCGGCAGCTCCGCATACCCATGCTGTCCCCCCGCCCCCAGCCTGACGGCTGGCCCACGCCCAGGCCCCGCCAGCCACGTGGGGCTGGACCCAACGGGTGACCCACGGGTCGTTGGCGGGGAGCTGGACGGCGCACGCAGAGCAGCCTCCGCGGCTGCAACCGCTGCGAAGGCGGACGGCATGGGCACCAGGCACCGCTGCGCACCGCCAAGACCGCTGCTGCCGGCGAGCTTGGCCGAGCTGTGCTCCAGCGTCGCTGCCAGCATACCCGCCCCCGCCGGCGGCAGCGAGCCGTGGTCTATCAGCAGCTGCAGCGTCTCGTCCGCCTCGTACCCCCCGTGCTGGCTGGTCTCGCTCGCTTCGTCGCTGCACTCCGCGGAGGCATCCCAACTCGCACCCTCATCCACCATGTACGGCTGCCGTACGGCGGCGATCTGCGACCCGCCCCAGGCGGTGCTGATCCCGCCCGCTTTGGCGCTAGCCGCTGCCGCCGCCGCCGCCAGCAGCTCCTCCGCCGCCGTGCCAGAACCCACCGCAGGCAGGCACGCCCAGCTGCCTCCCTCGCTGCTGCTGGTGTCGCGGCCCTCCTTGGCCGCCTCCTCGATGGCGGGCAGCCAGGGGATAGTGTCACGGTCTATGACCGTCAGACGCGTGTTCTATGTGAATGGTGGCCACTAATGTGGGGACGATCGCACAGGCGGGTGCGCCCGATACCGCCTGATCGCCTCAGCAGACGCATTTGGATGGATGGCTAGCAGCTATTCCTAACTGCCAGAAGGACAACGGGAGACACAGCAAAGTGCACGTTACGTTACATGTGTCCGATGGTTACGCTCGAGCTCAGCCGGAACACTACCAAACTAGAGCGGGGTCCATTGTGTCACATAAGCACTAACACGCGCAAGATGTGCAAGAACCAGCGACAACGTCGCGGTTCTGCGCTCAAATAGTCTTGCAACGTACGGCAGTGATCCTGCATGCACCACCGATTGCAGCTCTACCTCCATGGCTCATGCTCGCAGCTCACCAAACACCAACAGAAATGCAGCAAAATGCTCTTCAACTGCACTCCGCCAAAGATGGTCGGTCCGCCACGCTAGACCGTGACAATAGTCCCCGAGTTGCGCAGGGAGGCCCCCCGCGCCAGCTGCGGGCCCGCCAGTGCGCCCGGGTCCATGCGGCGTATGAGGCCCTGCAGGCTGCTGCTGGACAGCGCGGAGGCCATCTGCTGCGCGCAGTGGGAGGCGCACTCCCAGTTGGTGTGCAGCAGGATGGCGGCGTAGCACACCTGGGGGCGAGCAGGGGGAGGAGGAGTTAAGGCACGAGGTAGGGCACTCCCCCAGGGGTTGAGGAAGGGAACTCGAAAGCCGGCGTGCAAGGACGCGGAGGATGGGTAAAATTGAGCTGGTAAGGAACAACGGCCTGCAGCCGCAGCGGGCGGGAAGGGCCATCGGCGGCTTGGGTGCTCCGGGGGCCCAAATACCAGTGTGCAGCTGGCTACAGAGGGAGTAGCGATGCAGTTGCCTGACAACAACTGCAAGTGAGCAGATTGCAAAGCAGGTTCTAGGAGGGGAGAGGGCGAAGCAAGTGGCATGGACTGCAGAGTGAGTCTGGTGTGCAGCTGGAGCCCCCAAGCGCACCGTCTGTATGGCGGGCCCCACCGCCATGCCCAGGTACAGCCCCTGCGGCCCCATGCCCTGACGGAACGCCAGCAGCAGCGCCAGCGGCACCGCGGCGACGTAGAACGCCACGGCGTTGACCAGGGCACCAGCGCGCTGGCGGCCGCAGCCCTGCAGCCCGCAGGAGCGTGCAGCTCAGCTCAGTCCTCCATATGAGCGCACATGGTCGTGGTGTGAGGGTTGTCGACACATGGAACACCGGTTCGCGACGATCCTGGCGACCCCGTTGTCCGTCTCATCTCCTGGTAAGCTGCCGGGCCCCAGCGCCCACCACCCCGACACAACCTGGTCTGCACGCCGCGGTCCAGCAGCACCAACAACGGCCCGCCGCCTCCTCTCCGCCTCCGCGTCCGTCGTTTCCGTCACGACAGGTCCGCCACCCACCCCGACTTGCCAAGACCCCCCACCCCATGTACCTCACTCCCTAGCATGCCCCCGACCCCACCTGGATGACCCCTGACAAAACGGTCTGCACGCCGTCCAGCAGCACCAGCCCGGCCACGATGACCAGCATCTCCCGCAGCACGCCGCACAGCCGCCACGCCGCCTCCTGGTCCGGCCCGCCCGCCTCCCCCCCACCGCCCACGAACAGGTCCACCAGCCACGCCTGGGGCGCGGGCAGCAGCAGCACCAGGGCCGCGGCGCCCCAGGCGGGAGGCACCACCAGCAGGGAGGCGGCGGCGGCGGCCGTGGCGCCACGGGCGTCACCTGCGGCACAACGCGCAACGTGCAGCCGAAATCAGTCAAGTTTGCATGCTTGTAGGGTGGATGCAGGATGGAGGGACTCGACGGCTTGGATGGGTAAGGCACACGGCGTAATGTTGGTAATGCGGGAAGGCGAAGGGGCGGATGGATGGTGCGGAGGGGGAAGGGGGTAACTGAAACGTCGGTTGCAATGCAGGGGAGGGCGGGAGGATGGCCACTTGCCTGCGCCCAGGCGGTTGCCAACCGTGACGCACGCCGCGGTGGAGCACGCCACGAAGCCGATGAACAGCACGCCGTACACGTTGTACGACACGCCCACGGCGGCCGTTGCCGTACAGGGTTCCGGCAGCAGCGAGGCAGCCAGCGTCATTATCCCGAAGGCCCAGCTCTCGGCGCACTTCATGGCGGCGGCGGGGTAGGCCAGCACCGCCAGCGGCCGCCAGCCCTGCGCGGTTGGGATACACAAGTCATTAACACCGATCACGAGTTAGCTCACAAAGAAGGCCGGGGCGTCATTGCCCTGCCCAAGCTAGCTTTCGCTGTTTCGCCGTTACTATCGATGTCCTGTTGAATGGGTTAGTTAGGCCAGCACCGCCAGCGGGCCCCAGCCATGTGGGGGCCACCAGTACAGGACGGCAGGTCGTGGTCGTCACCGAACTTCTTAACACCCCGTTTTTCACAGGAACGCATGCTTCACGGTTTTCGGTAACTCCATTAGAGGCCTTCTGACCCCAGCCTCACGCGCCGGTGCCCCACCTTGAGCGCCCGCTTGTATTACACGCTACGTCGGCAACCCGCTAACAAGCTTATCACAACCTTTGACCCCAGCCCTATGCGCGTGCGCCTCAGGGCCCAGCCAAGGGCCGCCCCAACTCGCCCACCTTGAGCGCCCGCTTGCTGGGCGCCCCCACCACGCCGCCCCACTGCCCCGTGGCCGCCACGTATCCCAGCAGCAGCACCAGGTCGCACGCTGCAGCCGCCGACATGGCCGCCGCCGCGCCCACGTACTCCCACCGCAGCACCACCACCAGCACGTAGTTGGTGGCCACGTTGAGGGGGAGGCCCACCAGGGCGATCACCATCTAGGATGGACAGACGTGAAGGGAGGGAAGAAAGCGTGTTGATGCACACATGGAAACACAATTCTTTCACTGCAGGTATTTGCTGCGGGTGTGGGCCAATCGCGGCGGCGGCGTTTACCACCTGGGTGCAGATAAAAGGTTGGAAGGACGCATGGAACTACACGAGCAGGTAGGTGGTGGCCACATTGAGGGGGAGGCCCACCAGCGCAATGACAATCTGGGATCAAGAAACGAAAGAGAATATGATATGAGAGTGTGTTGCACGAAAGCCAAGGGTGGAAGGGAGCGGGTTATTGCAATGCAGGTGTTGGTGGCCACGATGAGCGGCAGGCCCACCAGGGCGATTTTCATCTGGGTGCAAGAAAGAGTTGCACGCAGTTACATCAGCACGTAGTTTGTGGCGACGTTGAGGGGCAGACGCACAAGCGCAATCACCATCTGGGACGGGAGGTAAAAAGGGAAGGGTGGAATCAAGCATGTTATTACGCAGCAAACAGTTGGTGGTGGCACGGTTGAGCGGCAGACCGACAAGCGTAACACATGATATACTAGGTAAAGAGGGTAGTTGGTGACTACGTTGCGCGGTAGGCCCACCAGCGCGATTACCATTTGGGATGATTAGGTAAAGAGGAAAGGGTGGAGTGCATGTGGGGTCGCTGCTGCAGTAATAATGTGCCACGTGCGTACAGCGTGGTAGCTGGCTCATGGACATTGTGTGAGCTCAGGAGAGGGTGACAGGCACGAGCAACATGGTGTAAGGTAGCGGAGGCAGGGCCGGTCTCAGGCCTCACCTGGGGTGTGGCGGTGCCGCGTGCCACCAGCACACGTGTGATGGGTCTGGGGGTGCGGGACACCGGGGGGAGATGTGCTGGGCATTAGTATTGACCGCTGGAAAGGGCAGTGGCGCTGTGTTATGGGGGAGGGCCAGACGCTGTTTGAGGCCTTAAGACCGGTCGTCATGCCTCGTGACCGCCGTGCATGTAGAAGCCCGGCAGCTGTGACCCTTTCGCGCGTGTAAGGGTCGCTCAGTCACACACGAGAATAAGCACCGCCACCGCGCACCTACGCACTGCCGCCGGCCACGGCCACACAGAAAGGTGGGCAGCTGCCACACGACCAGTAGCAGCACTTCCCCGTGTACCGCGTTCGGCACATACAGCGCTGCAAACCGTCACTGATGTTGTCACTCAACCTTCCAAGCTCGCACCTGGACACCGCCTCCAGCCACACGGAGGGCAGCAGCGCCAGCAGGTATCGCCGCACCATGGCCGTCAGCTGCGGGTCCTGGCCCAGGCCCGCCAGCGCGTCCGGCAGCAGCAGCATGGCGCCCGAGATGGCCAAGCAGTGCGCCCACAGGAACAGCACGGTGCGCTGCAGCAGCACGGGCAGGCGGTGCTCCTTGCCCGCGCCCCAGGCCTATTGGAGGGGGCGGGGGCGGGGCGCGGGCGGGTCAGGTGAGGTAGGAGGACCAGGGGTAGAGCGTACAAAGGCGTTGGAAGAGGTTTTTGTTATGGGTGTGGAGTTGACGTGTGGGTGTCCGCAGGGCCAGGCCCAAGCCGCGCAGCTCATGGTCCTCGCTCGCGGGGACAGAAGCTGTGCACCTTGCATGCAGGCGGGGGAGCAAGTACCGTACTAGTAATGCGAGGAAGGTGGGGTATGAATACGGCCTTTCTTTGTCCGGTATATCATGCTGCCTTGCGCTGCAGCCTGGCGGGACGCAGGGTGCTGGTACGGCACGTGGGGTGGACACCGCTACATGGTATAGAAGGTGGCTAGCTGCCGGCGCCCAGCATGGATGGCGGCGGCAGGATTTGGGTGATCCCTTCGACCCCTCCCACCTGCGCTGCCAGCGTGTCTAGTGCGCCGCACAGGCCCAGCAGCACCAGCCGCCCCAGCATTACCACACAGTTGTTGCCCAGGGCAGCAGCTGCAGCAGGGCAGCAGCAACAAGTTTGTTAAAAGTGTGTGAAAAGCAGCAGTCACGTACGCAGTGCACATAGCGTGTAGCATTGTGCAATTGAGGCTTAGATCTCACAGCGCGAGGCCAAAGGAGGACTGGCGACTTGAGGTTTCAGGGGCGACTGGTCAGCACCACAGCGTAGTTCGCAGTACGCCTCCCTCTTACCGGCTAGCTGGGTCGTTCCGCCCCGTGCAACGAACAGTAGGTTGATGATGGCAGAGGCATTCCCAGCAACGAGGTTGACGGAAAGTGGGCCTGCAAGCGCAAGCTGCTGTCCGAAGGCCTGCAGTCAGGTTCACATGGGAAGTGTGGGAAGCACTGCGCGTGGGTTGTGATTGTATGCGCTCCACGCCGCGAGCCTCGAGCGCCACAGTCGCAGTCAGCTGCAATGCTGGACTTGCCGCCATGACAGCCTTGCCGAACGTTCGCCGCGACGTTGGCGGGAGGCTGGGTCGATGCTCTAAAAGAGGGACCCGGAAAGCACTGTCGCAGCTCATCCTCCTCTCGGAACACGTAAACTGGCGATATGTGGTGTCAGCTACAGGTTTACCATCCTGCGGACCAGTCTGCGACAGTCGGAGGCGACAAATACAGACTTCGACGTTCGGGCTTCCCCGGAAAGCTATCTATCCCCCTAATAAGCGTACTATGTTTATCGCATACAGGTGTAGGCCTGAATTTACCGGCGCAAGGCATAGCAAGAGGAGCTTGTTCCGACACTTGACAACGGAAGGAAGTGTACTGATCGGAGCCTAAAACAGCACCCGGCTGCTCAATGCAGCTGGTATAAGCTGAGGATTGTTTATACAGTATGGTTCACTTGTCCACGTCATTGATTGGCTCTGAGAAGTAGCTTTACCCGCCCTCACAACGTGGGCACCCCAGAATCTGCAGCCACACACGATACTTCTAAGCATATAAATCCATCTGTTTTGAAATGGGGGCCGTGGTGATGTCGGTTCTGGGATAGCGCTACCCAAGGTGCTTGTGGGCACGCCGGCGCGAAACGCTGCAGGAGAGGATGTCCGTGATCGAAGCGGTGCGTGGAACTGCTTTAAGGAATAACGAGGGCAGCACGGTGTCGACTCTTTGCAACTCGGCTGCTGTGTCGACTGATTCCGGCCCATAGGTGCCTCATTACACGCTGACAACCGTGGACAACGGACTGGATGAAAAGCTCCAGCTCATTGTTAACCTGCCAGGTAGGCTGCTGGTTAAGCTTCGGTTCCCCACGACGCCAGCGCGGCACCCTCCCAGCCGGGGGCGCGGGGGAGGTGGCAGCACCCCCTAGCACCGCTCCCCGGGCGCCAACTAGTGATCTACTACAATGCTGCGGGCCCACCTGTTATGCATGATACAGATTACGCTCTTGCTCCTGGCTTACCCGCCTCCACGCTACCTGCCTGCTTGCAAGTGACAGGCTCCTGCCTCCCGTGCCCTAACTACCTGCCGGCACTGCTGCACCCCTGTCTCATACTCCACGACCCCGGCAACGTAAGACACTTACCGCGAGCATTGGAAGCGGGTCTTTCATGACGCTGTAACCCAACCATCACCACCGGTACTGCAGGCGTTGAAAGCGCAGCGGACCTGGACGTGGTGGTACGGCGGGACCACGTGACGGTGCACGTGCCTGGGAGGTACAAGCTGGTGAGAATTGAGGGGCGGCATGGGCACATTACAACATGCACGTATCCGTTGCGTGTGACGTGCCGTGGGTATAGAAGCATCCTTGCTGAATGGTAACAGCCCGGGTGACACCACGTTCGCGTCGTCCAGGAGGCTAGGCCTTGGTGCCATGACAGGAGGCGGCAAGCAGCCTTATTGCACAAGCCTTATGAACTCGTACACAGCCTCTGTAGTTTCAGAGACTCTGTCCGTTTATTCGCATGGCCCGGCCCGCCTTCGCCCTTCCAGGATCTGGACCTGGATGACCCCATCCTTGAAAAGCCGGAGCTGCTGCGCTTTGTGAAGAAGAAGGCCCAACTCAAGGTGCGGCATGTGGTGCAGGGGTGGCGGGATTGCAGGGTCATCGCAGCCTCACCAGTGGTTACGCTACGGTAATGCTCGGCGGGCGGTGCCACACCATGTAGCATTGCTCCTCAGGCACATCCAAAATGATGCAATCCCCTCCGTCAGGCAACGGAAGCGCAGGGATTGAGCCGCCAATGTGCGCGACGGGCAATTTTTACGTTTCCCTGTTGCTGTCTGTTCTAGGCTGTCTTCCTGCACGAGCTGTCGGCGGCGGAGCCGTCGCCCCAGCCCCAGCCCCAGCCCCAGCCCCAGCCCCAGCCCGGCAGCACCGCGGCAGAGCGCACTGCACCCAGCGGCAGCGGCAGCGGCAGCGCCGCCCCCACGGCGCTCACCCAGGAGGACCTGCTGCGCCAATTCCAGGCCTACACGTCCGGGCGTGCGGCCGGACAAGGGCCCCCCCGCGGCCTGGGGTCGGAAGGCACCGACTACAGCAATGACAGCAGCTACCGCAACAGCAGCAACATCAGCATCAACGGGTATGGGGGTTTCGGGGCGTCGACTGACCCGACGGGGACTGGGTACATGGACCCCGGGGAAGCGGAGCTGCTGCTGCAGCTGCTGCATCGGGAGCGGGCCACGGGGGCAACGAGGTCGGGGGGTGCTGCTGGTGGTGGTGCGCCTGGGGCTGGGGCTGGGGGTGGCTTAGGGGGCACAGGGGCAGGTCGGACCGCGGCGACGGAGCGGAGCCGGAGCGGGAGCAGGAGCCCGGATGGAGAGGCGGAAGGGGTGCAGGCGGGTGCCGGGGGGGCGGGGGGCGGCGGCGGCAGCAGGGACCCGCGGCAGCCGGTCAAGGTGCACGACTCGTTCTACGATGATGTGAAGCTACCGGGGCTGGGGTCGGGGAGCAAAGGCAAGGGGGCCGGCGGCAAGGGAGCGGCGGCGGGGAAAGCAGGGCCGGATGGGAAGGGCCAGGCAGGGCAGGCGGGCCAGCAGCAGCAACAAGGCGGCAAGGGCCAGGGGGCGGGGGTTGCTCCGGCGGCGAACGGTGGCGCTGCGCGAGCGGCGGCGGCGGCGGGGCCTGCGCCGGCCAAGCAGCAGCAGCAGCAGCAGACCCAGCAGCAGCAGGCACCTGGCGGGAAGGCCGCGGCTGCTGGCACCACAGCCGGGGCAGCCGCTGCCGCTGCTGGGGCCGCCAAGACCCAAGCGACCAAAGACGCGCCCAAGGCCCCGCCGGCAGCGCCATCCGCCAACGGCCCTGCTAGCACCGCAGCTGCTGCTGCTGCTGCCCCTAAGGCTTCCTCGGGGGCTGCTTCTGGCCCGGACCAGGGCCAGGGCCCGGGCAAAGACCCGGGCCAGGGCCAGGGGTCCGGTGAGCAGGGTGAGGCGCTGTACGCGGCCGCCAAGGCGCAGGCCAACCGCGAGGCGGCGCGGCAGTGGCTGGACAGGGCCACGGCGGCGGCGCGGCAGCGGGACGGGCCGCGCGCGGGGCTGCTGCTGGAGCGGGCCGTGGGGCTGTGCCCCGAGCTGGGGGAGCAGCTGGTGGTGAGTGGGCTAACGGTCAGCGAGGGTATCTGCGGCAACATTAGCGGAAACCCGTAGTGCCTGTGAAGTTATGGGGACGGGAGGGGAGGGGAGGAGCTGGGGGAGCAGCTGGAGGTGTGTGGGGGTCTTCGCACGGGAGGCTTGGTGCCAGTACTGCTGACGGCTAGGCTGTGCGTATGGGGACGTGCCTTCTGGTCAACGGGTTGGAGAGCCGGGGGCATAAAAATGGAAAGGGAAACGGTAGTGTGGGGTTGCAACGGCCTGACTATTGTCCCCCACCGCAGGCGGAGTACAATGCGGTCGTGGACCCGGAGTTCCGCCAACCCGTGCCGGGAGGGCAGCAGCAGCAGCAAGGGGGTGGAGGCCCGGGCAGCAGCAGCAGCGGCGGAGGAGGGCCCTCCCCCGGGCCCAACGAGCGGCCCAGCCAGCCATACAGCTACACACGGCCGGAGGGCAAGAAGCAGCAGCAGCAGCAGCAGCAGCAGGGGAAGGCTCGGACGTCGGGCGACGGGCGCGCAGGGCAGCCTGGGAAGGCTGGGGGTGCAGGGACGGGGGCGGGGCCGGGGTCTGGCGGCAAGCGCGGGGGTGCGGGCGGGGGGTCTGCAGGAGGGGCGGGCAAGCAGGGGAAGCAGCAGCAGCAACAGAACGCGAAGAAGGAGCAGCAGCAACAGCAGCAGGGGAAGCAGCAGAAGCAGGATCAGCAGCCGCGGCAGGAGAAGCGAGGCGAGAGCGAGGAGTCAAGAACGAGCAGCAGCGGCGGGGGTGCGTTTCCGGGGGCGTCGGCGTTCCGGTCGGACCCGCGGGCGCGGGGGGCGCCGCGGGGACGGTGGGGCAGGGGCGCGGGGGCCAGCGGTGGCGGCGGCGCGGAGGGCGGCGAGGGCACCGAGGGCGAGGCGCGGTGGGACTGGTGGTTCACGCGGCCGCTGGAGGCGCTGAGGGGTTGGATCGAGCCGCGGGCAGGTGCGCGGGGGAGGGCGAGGGGGGTTAGGCGGTAGGAAGGCAGACGGATTTTTGTTGATGGATGTAGGGGGAGGGGGGGGGGGTGTTTGGCGGGGATGGTCGAGCCGAAGGCAGGTGGGTGGGATGGGGTGTAGGGGCGAGGGTGGTGGAGCCGTGGGAGGGCGGAGTGAGCGTAAGTGTTTGGGCCGTTGTTCGGAAGGAGGGAGGAGTACACGTGGAATACTGGTTGATCTCGGGAAGTGAAGCGTGGGGTGGGGAGGGCAGGCAGGCGGAGGGGAAAAGGGGCTAATATAGCCCCTTTTCCCCTCCCGCCTCGGGCAGGAGGGTTGGGAGAGGGTGTTAGGGGCCAAGAAGGCACGTGATGCCTGTACATCAGCGCAGGTGCGGTATCGCTTGGAGCGCGAGGCGGCGGGTGGGGGCGGAGGGAGTCAGCGGGCATGGGAGCTTGATTGAGCTGCGTGCAGCTGGGGCAGGTGGGAGTGTGTTCTTCCGCGAGGAGGGAACAGAACGAGTGGCAGGGGCAATGGGCAGGGGACAACGGGTCGTTTGGATAGTTGCCAGCCAATGGGCACAGGGCTTGTCCGTGCCCATTGATCCAGCAACACGGCGTGTGTAGCGCACGCTGTCCGTACCCACACGCAAGAGCCAGCAGCTGCACTTCACGCCCATGGCGTCACACTGCCTGCTGTCCCCCGGCGCCTTCCTCCTAACCCGCCTAACCCACTTGGCCACCTTTTGCACTCTCCTCCCCCTCCCCAGGCCCCGGCTGGATTGGCTTCCTGCGCAACCTGAGCCCGCATAAAGCCAACAGAGCCATCCCCTTCCATTCTATTTATCACAACTGCGCGGCTCGATGTCCTTGCAACATCCCCTCTCCTTCGTCTGCCTTCCGACCGCCTATCCCCTCCCTCCAGGCCCCGGCTGGCTGGGCTTCCTGCTCATCGTGTTACCGCATACTGACCGTAGCCCTGTTGGTTATGTGTGTTTCTTTCACACTGTCGTTGGTCTCCCTCATTCCCCCAGGCCCCGGCTGGGTTGGCTTCCTGCTCAACATGCTGTACCTGGCAGTGTACTACACCATGATGGTGCCGCACGCCACCATCAGCCTGCTGGCGGGTGAGGCGTAACGGGGGGGTGGGGCACGGGGCGGCATGGGCACACGGGGGCAGGTGCGGGCAGGGTGCAAAGGGGGAGGTTACCTAAAACGTTAAGGGCGGTCTACTGGGTGTGCACAACATCCTCACGGCGGCGCACGCCATCATCAGCCTGCTGGCAGGTGTGGGGGCGATGGCGGGGGAGCGGGCAAGGACAAGGGGTATATCCCTGTTGGCCTGTGTTGGCCAAAGGGCGGACGAACAACGCAACACCCTCGGGATGGGGTTTTTTGATATGTATGCATGCATGCCCATTGTGTGGCGTGAAGCCGCCGTTCGTGTCTCCAGCTACTGCCGCCTGGGTGGCAATGCGCTGTGCTTGTGCGAGTCTCCAGTTTTGCTTTGCAGCGTCCGGGCGTTGCGCAGGGTGCGGCAACCGCATGCCCCTGCCTAGAACACGTGTGTCCCATTTTGGTGATCGGGCAAGCGGACGTTAATGACGGCAGGTGACGGCAAGTAGGTGGGGCCACTGGTACAGCACGTGATCCCGTTGCTGCTGCTGCCTCCCCTTCCCCCTCCCCCCACAGCCCTGCTGCACACGCTGTACGAGACGGCGGGATACCCGGACGAGGCGCGCGGCCTGGAGCGCTACTGCCGCAGGAGCCTGTGGTGAGGCCCGCGGGGTGGGGCGCTGAGCTTTACCCAAAACCATTGTATGATGAGTGTTATGTCGGCTATTATGTTCGAAGTCGGCCTGGAGGGCTGCTGCCCCAGCAGCCTGTGGTGAGGGCGGGGGGAAGGGGGCTGGGATGTGCCTTGACAAAACACATCTACTTGCTACCTACTTGCTACCGCCTTGTACCTCGCCAACCCCGCCCTCCCCAGGTGGATGCTGGGCTGCGCCTCCGTGACGGGTGTGCCCCTGGCTCTGGGCACGTGGCTGCTGTCCACCTTCCTGTGGGTGGCGGCGGCGTCGGGAGGGAGGACGCTCGTCAGGTGAGAGCGGGCAGGGGCACCGGCATGCGTGCCCGGACCCCACGCTAATCCTGTCCTCTTACGGCTGTTTATAACCCTTCCCCCGTACTGGCTAAGCCCACACCACTGCCGCATGCATCGCAACCGCGCACGCGACCGCGCACCCCAGCGACTTGCCCGGCCCGCATCAGCGTGACCCAGGCGCCCCTTCGCCCTGTACTCCCTGTGCCACTGCGCTCCACGCGCTCAACAACTGCTCGGCTTCCCGTTCGGCCGCCCTCCACTACTCACACTTGTACATCGTTTCACTCGCTGCAACTTCCCTTGGCGCCGGGTGACACTTTCCGGCACAGTGGCGTCCCTGACTTATCCTTGGGGCGTCTCCTGGACCTCCTTCCTCCCCCTGGCTTCGGCATACACTCTGTCCCTCCTTCAGGGCCGTGTTCGCTCCCCTCCCTGCTGATGGGGTCGCTCACAACTCTGCTACCCAAGTCAAGCCTCGCTTGTCCCTTCCAATCTAACCAAGTGCTGATCACTTATCCTGTGCCCCCTCTGTTTCCCCCCATGCCCAGGGCCGTGTTCGTTCCCTCCCTGCTGGTGGGTGCGCTGGAGGCGGGTGTCATGTACCTGGCGGTGGACTCCCGGAAGCGGCCGCTGCTGGGGGCCCTGGCGCCACTGCCGCTGGTGCTGGCGGTTGCACGTGAGTGGGGGCGGGGTGCGGGGCTTGGGATGAGTAACCGGCGCAGAAACTGATGGAGCGGGTACCGGGTGAAGCGGAGGAAGTAGCATAGGCGGTTCACGCAAGCCGGGTCGGAACTGTGATGGGTCCTGTACTAACCTCTCCCTCCGCAGGCCGATCGCTTCCGTCGGTGTCGCCTTGCCGCTCTGCGGTTCCCCCCCTTGTCACAACCGCTAGAACCACGCCCCACACAGGCACCTGACACCGTTTCTCTCCTCGCTCCACGCGATCCCCACACAGGCACGTTGGCCATAACGCAAACCCGGCACCCTCCCCGAACCGCCACCACCCCACAGGCACGCTGGCGTGGAAGCTGGTGGGCGTTGCGCTGTACGCGCTAACCCACATGCTGGCCCCCGGCCGCACCCGCTCCGCGGTGTTCGCCATGGGCGTGGTGGTGTCCTGCCGCAGCCTGGTCTGGTACCAGGCCCTGCCGGCAGTCCTCCTGGAGGCGTTGGGGTGGCTCATGCTGGCTGCGTCGTCCGTGGGGAGCAGCGCAGGGGGCGGTGGGGGCATGGGCGGGGCGCGGGGCAGGGGCGGGGGCGGGAAGGGGCAGGAGGAGGAGGACGAGGCTCGGGGGCCGGAGCCGCATGAGGTGCCGTACGGCGGGAGGCTGGCGCCGGAGCACGTCAAGGGGGCCACGGGTGGGTGGCGAGGCGGTGGGCGGTCGGGGGATGGGGTGGCAACGTGCTGGTGCCGTGTGGAGCGCTGGCTTTAAATGGAAGGCGCAGGGCAATGCGGATACGCGTGTCGTGCCTGCACCGGCATGCCCTGCCCCAGGAACAATTTGCGCGTGCTGGATATGCCCGCGACCGTTCCCGTTGTGCTGGGTGCACTGAGTACGCACCCAAAATGCAATGTTGGTTCGTGCAGGCGAGATTGCGCGCGTGCTGGCCGCTCGCGACCACTTCTCGGTGCTGGGCCTGTCGGCCGACGACGAGGCGCTGACGGACGACGCCGTGCGGTCGGCGTACCGCAAGGCGCAGCTGCGGGTGCACCCGGACAAGGCGGGAGACGCGGCGGGGGCGGAGCAGGCGTCAAAGCGCGTCAACGAGGTGGGAGCCCTTGGGTTTTTCGTGTGGTCAAGACGGCATGTGAGAATGGTGGTGTGAATGGACGGTGCCTCAGCTTGACCCCTACGCGCAGCTCATCGGCAATTGCGTCATGAGGGTGGGGAGGGATCGAGGGGTCGAGCGATCAAGGGGGAGGGATCGAGGCTGTGGGAAGGTAGAGGCGGTTTGTGGTTGGAAGCAGCTGCGGGCGCACCTCCATAAGGCGGGCGACGCGGTGGGAGCGGAGGAGGCGTCAATGCGCGTGGACGAGGTGGAGTTTCAGGGGGTGCACGCTAGCCGACACAAAACGCATCTTGCATGTATGCTGATAAAGTGACCTTTGCCGTCCCCCCCGCCCGTTGCTCACTCGCGTGTGCGTGTTATTTCCCGCTGCTGCTCCCCAGGCCTACAAGATCCTGCAGACCGCGGAGGGCCGCAAGCGCCTTCGAGACCAGATGGCGGCGCCGCCGCCCTCCGTGCGCGCGCCCGGCGGCGGCAGTGGCGGCGGCGGTGGTGCGGGCGGCGGCGGGGGGTCGTTCACTCCGGGCACCTCGGTGGACATGCCCTGCTGGTCGTGCATGGGCATGCACGCCGCCAAGATCTGGAAGGAGGACAGGTGAGCAGTTGTCGTGTTGATGTACTGTGTTAGGACATCAGTCTGCGTTTCATTGCCTTAACCCGAAAGGAGGAACGGTGCCCAAGGGAAGGAAAGGCCATTGCAGGAGCGCAAGCGGGGCGTTGTCGCTGTGTTGAAGAAGTGAGGGAGGGGAGGGGTGCTGGTTCGGGGTGACGGAAACGCGGCGGCGCTGTCAAGGCCTTGGTAGCGCTCTGCCATCACCGGCCCCCGTCCCATGGGAGCACAGGGCTGCTGCAGCTGCTCTACTGCAGCACACTTAACTCCCCGTCCTTCCCCATCCTGCCCCCATCTCGTGGGCCCCAGCTCCCGCGCGTGTCAGACGCCCGTCAGACGGGTGCATGTGCCGATGTGCATTTTCAACTGCTGCATACCGAATGCTCCTCCCACCCCGTCCTGCCCCCATCTCGCGCCCCCAGCTCCCGCGCGCGCTACTGCGCCGAGTGCCGCACGCACCACCCCGCGCACGACAACGAGATGTGGGTGTGGGAGGACCCGGACGCCTTCCTGTTCCCAGACCGCAAGATGCTGTTGTGCCTGGGGGGGACGGTGAGCAGGCGCGTGTGTGGGTGCGTGTATCCGTGTGGGTGTTTGGGTGCGGATGTCGGTGTGGGTTCTGCGCGCTGTGTGCAGGGGTGGGAAGGGGCGGCATGGGTGAGGCAGGGACGGACGGGACAAGGAGGCACAGGCTTTGCTGGGCAGTGGGGAGCGGCAGTGCGTTCGCACAGTAAGCTGGTGCTGTGGGTACGGCATGCCGTCACTGGGCAGCGGCACGTGGCAGGGTCTTGTTACTGGCTGCCCTGTCACCGGGGTGTGATGCTCCGGCAGGCAGCACCTGCACCACCTAAACACGGCTGGCCCTCACCCCTTTGCCTGAGCAGCTAATCGTTACCCAACTGTTATACTGTCCACGAGACCACGACACACTGCTCTCGTGTCGCGTACTGCCGTTGCGCTGATGCTGCTCGCCACCAACATGGACCGCTGCTGCCCCTCTGCTGCTGCACCGTGCTCATGAAAACCCTATTACACTCCTGGAATACACGCACCCCCTGAGACTGCCTCCTCCCGCAGCCCCACACGCCGGACATCGGCCCGCTGCCGCTTCGTGTCCCCTGGACCCTAACACAAACCTAAAACGCACGCACACCCGCACACCCGCATTTGCCCCACTCTAATGCCCACGTGCCGGACATCACTTACATCGCCCGCTGCTGCCTCGCATCCCCGAACCCTAACACTCACTTAGTACACACGCATTGCTCCTGTCACTGCCTCTGCCCCTCCCCCAGGTGCTGGACATCACCGACATGGCCCGTTGCTGCGGCATGTTCCACGACGCGTACGGCAAGCGCCTGCCCGCCAACACGCACTTCGTGCCGTACAAGTGAGCGCACACCGTCTCTTCTAGCGTGTCGTACACCAGCAGAGCCGCGTAACTGACGTGCTACTGGACGGGGGGTTGTCGTCACATTTGGGGGCAGATTGATGTGGAGTCGAGGCGACCTTGAGCAGGCCTTAGCGAATTTGCTTACCCGGCGTGGCTTCCGTTAGCACCGTGACGTGAAGCACTATTTGCAGGGTGACGTTTTGCGGCATGCACCGTATCTCGTGTTCGTACCGCTGTGTGTTGGAGGTCGCTCTTTAGTTGCGGTGGCCTGTGGCTGTGCACGTTGAGGCATCCGCAGTGCATTGCATGTCAACCCACTCCCCTTCCCGGTGTGCGCCCCCCACAGGATCGGCAAGGACAAGGAGAAGGGCGGGGGCGGGGGCGGAGGCGCCAAGGGCGGGGGCGGGGGCACCCGGGCGGGGCGCAAGGGAACAAAGCGGAAGTGAGGGAGCAGGGAGGGGCGGCTCATGAATGTGGCAGGGAAAAAGGGGCACGGGTGCTTGGAGGGCAGCTAGTGACAGCAGGAGGCCCAAAAGAAAGGGCGGCAGTGGGACGTCGGGACAAGTGTTGCGGGCAGGGCGTGAGCGCATGGGGACCAAGCGGAGGTGAGGGAGAGAGGAGCGGCGCTTTGAAGAGCCGGCGGGGGGTGCTAAGTGTTGTGGGCAGGGAGAGCGGGTAGGGTCGGGGTCGCTGCAGTGTGCTAGTCGCGCAGGTCGTGGAGTTTCCCCTGTCTGTGCGTGGATTAGGGGGTGGACAGGTGGATGGCAATGTCGGGACGGGTGTGCTGTAGTGAGAGACGCTTTGCTTCATGGTGTAAATGTTAAACGCGATGAGGACACGCTGTGCATTGCAGCGTACGGTGTATAGGGATGTTAGGCAGGAGTGGCGGAGAGTTCCGGAGTGCAGGGAGACATGGCAATGGCGGCGGGGGCGCATGCAAGCAGGGAGGCCGCTACGGGGCGTCACATGAAACCCTCGTCACGCCGCGGCCACGGTCCGAACGTACTTGGCCTGCACAGCCCAGTTGCAGGCATTGCGATGGTGTATGTTACTGTGACGGTGCGGCCTAGCGCTCACAGATAACCTGACGTGTCTCCAGGCCTTGCAACACGTGTCAACTGCCGCTAGGTTCCTTCATGCGTCCGTGGTAGTTGTGAGGGCCGAAGCAGCATGCGCCACCAAGAGCCAACCTCTGGCCATTTATATCGGCACGTGTTTGGTAAATTATACGTTTGGCGATTTGGAAGGGAGTCTCGTTGAGCAACGTCAACCCCCGGGTACAAGCCAGGATGCCATCCAACAAGAAGAGGCAGGACAAGAAGAGAAACCATACAAGTGACCTCTACGAAAACGAAAAGTTTGCCACGAAGACCCTGGCCATTGCCGGACTTGTGGCGATGCCGGTTAAAATGATGGCCGACATCGCGCATATCGGGAGTGATTTGGCTGCGATGACCAGCACCATGGGCGCCATGCTCGCCACGATGCAGCGTATTGAGAGGGCAGCAACTAAGCCGCGTGGCTACTTAGAGTAGCCAGCGTGGGATGTAACGTTGCAAGGGGTTACCGTGTAAGGTAGCAGCATGGCGCGGATGGATGTACATTAGGGCCAGGAGAGGGTGATCAGCGGACCTCCCGTAGTAGTGGTGCAGCCGCTGGTGCGTACTGCCCCTTTCGCGCACATTCCAATGGCATCACCTACCGGTATCCGTCTGTGGTCATGCTCCTTGCATGGAGGCTTTCGGGGCTGCAAGAAAGCTAGGACCCCGCGTTGAGGTAGGATGCATTTGGTGACAGATGCTACTGTCGATCTGTCGTACGCTCAGGGGTACTGCACGGTTGCAAGCCAGGCGCTACAATGCTGCATGATAATTCTTGAAAGGTGATTACCAGTAAGGATTGTGTGGCCACACCGCACCACGGATTGTAACACAAAATGCCGAAATGCGGCAGCGTTGTATGCCACCTTGTGCCTTGTAGCTGTGACAACATGTGCGCCACTCTGGATTGATTATTGTGGCCAACTGGAGTGTGATCAGCTGATCACCCTGGATCACCAGACCAGGGCCAAGCGGCCCACCGACTACCGGAGTCTACCCACCAGACTCCTGCACCCTGCTGTGTCGTGCTGATAGCGAGAGGATTCCTGCAACTCCCCCCATGTGAAGCTCGAGTGTCGAGTCGAGGAGCATGACTGCGCTAACTCGGCGGCGGCCGAAGGTGTTCTGCAGATGCCGTGCGGGATCTGCTCCCGCTGACATGCCCCATCAGCCCATGGTCGCCCTCCCCCATCAGCCCATGGTCTCGGCGTTGCTCCTCAGCTGCTGCAGTGCTGCTCCCTGGTGTGTACCCGCTGGCCGCTGCTGCACACCTGGAACGGATGCAGTGATGCTCTAACGGTCCACGACAGCTACGCCATACTACAACAATATGCCTTCCCTCAGCCCGTCAGCCGTTGTCCTAATTTGCGTAGCTTTTAGCATGAATGCGTTTGCAGCAGGCTAGGAAAAATCGGGTTGGGTTGGGGCCAAACGGGGCCAAAAAGAGTTAGACCAGGTTATGCTTCCCGAAACACGGACCTTACGGTGTTGGGTCCCAAGGTGTCGGGGACAGGGGAGTGCTGGTGGCACCAAATGTGCAGAAATGTGCCTTACGTGCACATCGAGCAGTGGCCGTTGTGGCCCAGAGGCGCAGCCACAAGCTAGTGGTTACACGTCTGGCCTAACAGAATCATCTGGGCACGCCTCACTAAGTTGCTGCGAGGGGGACCAAGCGGCACACCAAACTGCAACGTACGCCCTCCGCGTGGTCCCACAGGTGCCGAGACCCACCCCCTGAGATGAAAACCAAGCAAGTAGATCACCAACATGTTTGCAGTCTTGTGACCAGCTGTTCCTCCTCCACAACTGCCTGGGCCCCGAATGGCCACCATCCCACCTGCTCGGGGTCCATGCCAGCAAGCAGCCAACGCCCTATTACCTGCTACCACCCAGCATGCCCAACCCCCATACCATGCACGCCATACGCGCAGCAGCAGCCCCTCCCACAACGCCCAAGCACCGCACATGCGAGCGTGCCCCAGCCTGCAACCCCGCAGACCCACGCCCCACCCGCTGCGCACTACAGCCCTCCTGCAGCCCCCTGCTCCATGCCCCTCCTCCTCCGTGCCCCTGCGCCGCCCAGCCCTTCAACCTAACACCCTGCGCAGCCCCGCCCCTCCACACGCCCTGCGCCACCCTGTCCCCTAGCATCAGCCCTCCTGCCTGCACCGCTAATCCGCCCCCGCGCCGCCCTTCTTCCGCTTCTTGTTGGCGAACTTGCCGCCGCCCGCCGCCGCCAGCGCCTTGCGCTTCTCCGCCTGGCCGGCCTCGCGGTAGCGCTTCTTGCGCTCGTCCTTGTTGAACCTGCGCGGGAGAACACGCCATTCCTTGTTGTTCAGTATATGTTACTGATTGGCAAGCGAGGCTCCCAGGAAGCCTACACTTCTGGCGGCCTGTCCTGCAGCAACAATATCTGTAAGTCTGGCCGCAACCGCGAACGCTGTCCTAATTACCGTGCCAGGTCTGCCTATGCCGCCAGGCGGGTCTCCCGGAACGCCTGCACTTCTTCGTGCCCCGTGCCCACATGGATCTCAAGCCACAGCACACCCTGCCCAGCCAACTGTGTGGCCCCTCCACCCTGCACCCTCCACCCACTTCTCGCGCCACGCCTCCTGGTCCGCCTGCTTCTTCTCGTACGCCTGCCGCCGCCGGTCGCTCTGCTCGCGCCGCTTGCGCGACTTCTCGTTGCGGATGGCGTTGAGCTGCTGCAGCAGCTGGTACTGCTTCTTCTCGCCTGCGGGGAGGAAGTGGGGGTGGGGGTGGGGTAGGCAGGTGGGGCGGGGGAGCGGGCGGATGTCAAGGGCGCTGAGGTGGGGCAACGTGGCTGCAGCAGCTGGTACTGCTTCTTCTCGCCTGCAGGGGAAAGGGGGCGCGGGACAGCGGTGGGGTGCGTGGGCAGGGGGCGCGAGGGACCAAGGTATCAGACCCGGATCCGGCACCAGATATCTTGCCATGCACCTGGCATGCGAGCAGTACTTCAGGGGAGCACCATACCGCATCCGAACGACCGGCTGTCCCACGGTGAACGGTCCTATCGGCCCTCCCTTCCTCTCCCCTTCCCTTGAATGCACTGCACGCCGTCCCAGCCCCTTGATAACCCCATCCACGTACAGCCGCTCCCCCCCTCCACCACCCCCGGACTCCCCCCGCCCCACCTGGCTCCATGACCACCGCGCGCTTCTGCTCCAGCGTCTTGCGCTTCCGCGCCGGCTCGACCTTGGGCTTGGACTTGAACGGCAGCGCCGCCTGCAGCGACAATAAAAAACAAAACAAAAATAAGGACAACAATACAATAATAATGTTACACGGGCAGGACCCTGCGTGATGATTAAGGGGGTAGGGCGTTTGCGCGCGTACCTGCAGCGACTTGGGCACCTTGAGCGGGTTGAACTTGCGCGGCGCGCGCTCGATCTGGCGGTACAGGCTGTCGCTGCTGCGCGGCGCACCCACACCCAGCTGCCGCCTCAGCTCCGCCACCGTCCGCACACCCAGCCACCCCTCCGCCCCCGTACCCGCCGAACCAGCCTCCGGCAGCGGTGCGCTCCCCGCCGCCACCGCCGCCGCATTTGCGGCCGCCGCCGCCTTCTGCGCCGCCGCAGCCGCCGCCGCCCCCTGCGGCCCTGTGTCCCTGTAGTACCCCACGCCCTGCGGCCCACTCTTGAACACCATGCCCGGCCTTGGCCCGGCAAACCTCGCAGACGGCTGGAAGGCCGGCGCACCCTTGTCCCCTGCCGCCCCATCCCCATCCCCATCCTCCTCCTCCTGCCTCCCCGCCGCCACCACCGGCTGTAGCAGCGCCCTGATTCCCCCAGCCGCCGCCGTACCCGCCGCCGGCTTAACCGCCGCAACCACCTCCTCGTGCTCCTGCCCCTCTTCCTCGCCCTCCTCCTCCAGGCCGCTGCCCCTGCCGCCCCTGCGCCTGCGCTGCTGCTGCTGCTGCGGTGGCGCGGCGGCCAGCAGGTTGGTGACGGGGTTGTAGAAGCGGGGGAGCTCCAGCGCGACCCAGGCGCGCAGGAACACGATGTCGGACAGCAGCGGCTTGTCCTCGAAGGTGGCGCGGAAGGAGCCGTCCTTGCCGCCCTCCACACCTGGGGAGTGGAGGGAAGGGGGGTTATGCAAGGTGGGAGGTTAGAGTTCCAGGGAGTGGGAACGAGTATCAAGAGTTTCGGGAGTGGGTTAAGGCGCCATCAGGAGCCGTGCTGAGCGCCCTTCACGCGTGAGGGAGGGGGCGGGGAGCAGGGCAGGGTTGAGACGGAGGATAGGAACGTAGGGTAGGGAGCAGCGGCTTGTCCTCAAAGGTGGCGCCGTCCTTGCCGCCCTCGACGCCTGTCCGGGGCGGGGCGAATATCTCACTTTTTTTATCCTGTACAGGACTGACCATACCACTTGTTTGCCTTGGCCACACCAAGGGAGCCTGCACGCCGCAGCGCCTCTGCGGCGGCAACCTAGGCTTGCCGTGTTACTGTTTCCATAGCGCACCTGGCCCCAGCACCTTCTTGATGGTTGCCCGAAACGGTGCGCGCTGCGTCCCAATACCCAACCCCCTTTGGTTGACAGGGCTGCCTATTTGCTGTACTCTTATGCACAATGCATACCTGGCCGCAGCGCCTTCTTGATGGTCCCCCGGATGCCCGACACGGTGCGCACTGCCGCGCCCTCGAACTTGGCCACCTCCAGGGCGCTGTTGAACATGCCGCCGATGAAGGCCGTGTGGCGGTGGATCTTGAACGGCGTGCCGACCTGCACGGGTAAGAGCGGGAAGGCTCACATAGTTAAAAGATGGAAGAAACAACCCGAATTGCGGCCGAGTACCGATACGCCGCGCTTGCTGACCACCGCGCACATCCCCTGGCCATCCCCCCGTCCGTTTGCCTTTACTGCTACTCAGGCCAAGCCACAAACGCCCTTCGTCCCACCCCATGATGAGCAGCTTCTCAGCCCACCCCTCCTCCCACCAGCTTGACAGTCCTTGACTACAGCACTCGGATTTCCGCACTTACTCCAAGTCACAACCCCCTTCCCGCGTCACAGGGAATATAGCGCCCCCGCTCCCTCAACCCACCAGCTTTAGCTTCTTGACCACCCGTATGTCTGCGTCCAGCTCCGTCACCACGCCCGTGGCCGCGATGCGCCACCCCGCCGCCGTGCCGTCCAGCCGCTGCACGGCCGCCACCCCAGAGTTAGGGGGGGCCAGGGGGCCGAACACTGTGGCCACGCAGTGCAGGTGCTCGGGGGAGTACTTGAGCATGCGCAGGCGGCGGTTGTGGTCCTCAACTGCAGAGAGGGGAGGAGCGGCAGGGCGTGACTAGGGTGCAAAAGGAGGCCTGGCGGGCTAGTGCTCGGGGAGGTACTTCTGCGTGCACAGGCGGCGGTTGTGGTGCTCTACTGCGGGAAAAGGGAGGTAAGGGTACAGTTTGAGTTCCTCCCCTGCGTACCGAGGCAGGCGTGTGCAACCCTAGATATCTTGCCCCTTCTACCCGCTTCCGCTTCTGCCGCCCTTTCGCCGCACCTGCGTGCAAGGGCCGGCACCTTGCACCCCTGCCAATCACCTTGCCTTCCCCCCTCCCCTCATGGAGCAATGGCCCCCAAACCTCTCGTACCCCACCCGCGTACACCGGTCTATCTCCCTACCACCTTGCCGTCGCCCCTCCCTCCCCTCATGGAGCAACATCTGCCCCTTCCGCCCCACCTGCGTACACGGGCAGGCTCTGGAACCTCCTCCACCCCACGCTGAACACCAGCGGGTCCCTGCACTTGAGCAGCTTGGGGAACCAGCGGTGGCGCTTGAGGCGCAGCCGCATCATGCCCAGCTTCTCCTCGCCCTGGCCCAGGCCGCCCACCAGCAGCGGGCGGCGGGGGTCGTGGTGCGTCACCAGCTCGCAGGGGAGGCCTGGGGGCGGAGGGGTGTAGGGAGAGGTTGTGCTAGAGGCGGCTACAGGGAGCAATGTCCGCACGTCCGTGCCCTGCTGGACTACTTACCGGGGCGCCAGAATGCTGCCCGAAACAGCGCGGCCCTCGCCAAGTCTGTGTCGATTCCGATTGACGAAAGCTAACAGGACAATTAATATGCTCTCCTTGCACTACCCACCCGAGAAGCGCAGCCGCACGTAGGTCCCCGGCCTGTGGCCCTCCATGGCCAGGCGGGTGGCAGGGTCCAGCGTGTCCAGCAGCTGGCGCGTGGCGGAGGCACGTGCCGCCATGTCCTTCTTCAGGGAGTCGTAGAACGTCTCCTCGGCCTTGGCGCCGGGCTTGGCTGCGGAGGGGAGGAGGCATGTGCAATTGATTATGTGGGCAATGGGAGCGTAAAGTGCAAACAGGGTGCACGTCTCCTCGGCCTTGGCGCCGGGCTTGGCTGCGGACGGGGTAGGAGGGAGGTTCACAGTTGCCGTTCATACCGTGTACCCAAGTTCCCGGGCTTGGATGCAGTGGGATGTGGTCACTTGGAGATGCGGCGCGGTGATGGTGTGTGACAGAAGGGCATGGGGAACAGCCGAGATGGGCGCAGCGTCGGACGTGCATGCGGACACCCAACGCTGCAAAGGTCAGAGCCTGCAAGTAAACTGCACCGTGCCTCCTGCACACCCTCACCGCCCCACTCACCAAAGCCCTTCCGCTTCTTGCCGCCGCCCTCGCCGCCGCCCTCCTCGCCCTCGCTGCCCTCCCCGCTGCCGCCCGCCCCTCCCCCCTCCCCATCCTCCTCATCCACCCCCTTGCCGTCCTTCGTATCATACTTCGAATCGAACGCCGCCTTCTTCGCCCGCTTAATCGCCTTCAACCTCTCTGCCTCCGCCTTCGCATCCTCAATCGCCCTCGCCGCCGCCGCCGCCACCGCGTCTCCCCCCTCCCCTCCCCCGTCCACCCCAAACCGCTGCCCCGTCTCCAGATCCTCAAAGTCCCCAAACACAGCGTCGTCGCTGTCTTGATCCGAGTCGCCCTCTGCCCCATCCTCGTCCCCGCTGCCCCCCTCCCCTCCATCGCCCTGCGGCCTCGCTTCGGAGCGCCGCTGCCCCTCCGCCCAGTCGCCGGTCACGAAGCGGTTCCGGAGCGAGGCCACCAGCTGGGCCCCGGTGTCGCTGCGCCACGCCGCCAACGCGTCGGGCGCCGGCAACACGCGGCACGTGTCCAGGGCTGCGGAGGGCCAAGAAGGGTAAATGAAGATGTGGCATTTGTAATGAGCGCATGGGTTTCGGGGGCACACTCTTTCGCGGTACGTGACGAGGACTGCGGAGAGGCAACACGTTTACGACATGGGTATTAATAAGCACAGGGGCTTCCGCAGGCTCACTCTTTTGGTAGGGGACAACAGCATGCGGCACGTGTCTACGGCTGCGGTCGGACAGGGAGTGCGAACAGGGCATGCGTGCGACACGGATGTAACGCGCAGGGGGTCTGGACGTACACCCTGCCGGCCAGGCACAGCACCAGCCTCGTGCAGGCAAGGTGGGAGCCGTACCTAACAGTGACAACAGCAACCTACAGCCCTCCCGCCTGCCCTCGCGTCTGCCCCGCCCGTCAGCCCCCTTTCCCGACCCACCGTCCATCGTGTCCAGCCCGCCTCCGCCCGCCGCCCTGCCGCGCTGCGCCGCCTTGCCTGCCCCCGCCCCCGCCCCGCCGCTCCCCGGCCCCCGCTTGAGCTGGAAGAAGTCCTCCTCGCTATCCTCACTTCCGCCCTCGCCCCCTCCCCTGCCCTCGCCCTCCCCCACGTCCCCCAGACCCCGCCCGCCGCCGCCGCCGCCATCGCCATTGTCGTACTCAAAATCGCTGTCGTCCTCGCCACGTGCATTGGCCACGGCGTGCTTGCCGTACACGAAGGCCGCCAGGTCGGACGAGCGCTCCGAGAAGATGGACGAGGTGCGGGCGGCCATCTGGGCCTTCCAGCGGGAGGCGGCGCCCAGGCCTGCACGAATCGAAATAAAAGTGAGTTGCTAGGATTTATGGCAAAAGGAAAAGGTGCGGGCGGCCATTTGGGCCTTGCAACGGTACAGGGGCACAGTACTTAGAACTGAGTCAATTTGCACACACAAAAACGTATTACCCTGCCGATGCGCTGACGGCGGGCAGGACCGAGCAGCAGCAGGTGCATGGACGCGGCCTTCTGTACACGGCCTAACTCCTAAGCCCCCACCTTCATCCTCCTCCTCCTCGTCCTCCTCCTCCTCCGTCCCTTCAGACGCCTCCGCCCGCCCGTCGTTCAGCCGCCGCCGCTTGCGCCCGGCGCCCTCCCTGTCCTCCTGCACCCCCTCCCCGTCCTCCTCATCGCCATCCTCGTCGTCCTCCTCATCGTCGTCGTCCCCCTCCTCCGACTGCGGCTGCAGGGCCACGCCGCCGTCGCCGAACAGCGCCGCACGCCGCATCCGTCCGTCGGCGCCCGCCACGGCCGTACCGGCACGTGGCATGCCCCGCCGCAGGGCCCGGCGGGGGTCGGCTGGGAGGGGCAGGGAGGGGCAGGGAGGGGCAGGGAGCGAGGGATACGGGGTGGCGGGACGAGGTTGGGGGCAGAGGCGGAAGCAAGCGCGGAAGAGGTGCGAGGGTCAACCCGCCATCCTCGCCATGAGGCTGCCGGACGGGGCCCTTCATAACCCCGCCCTGAGTGCCCGCTATCCCCGGCCACTGCTCCTATAACAGCTTGCAGCTCTGCGGTTTCACCAGGGGCCACTCGCAGTGCCCGGTCCCCGAATGCCCTCAACCTCCCCGCATGGCCACTCACCCTCCTCCTCCAGGTCCTCCGAGCCGCTGTCGTCCCCGTCCTCGTCATCACTGCCGTCCTCATCCTCGTCCCCGCTCTCCCCTTCCTCGCCCTCCTCGTCGTCGCTCCACCTGTCCTCATCGCTGCTACCGCCGTCCTCCTCCTCCGCCCCCTCCCCCCCGATGGCCCGCCCGCCCTGGAACAGCCGGATCTTGCCGCGCCGCAGCGCCTCGTCAACCGGCTCCTGGGTGGCCTGCACGCAACACACACGGCAACCCAAAAGGTCAGGTGAACTACCTACTACCCGTTGTACTACTTGCATTCAACTGTCTGGCCTGCATGGCCCAATCACAACCCGAGCACCATGTCAGCTAGGCGTGGCTAGCCGTGCCAACGAATGCCCCCCACCCCCATCCCCGCCACCACACACTCACCTGCAGCTGGCGCACCATGGCCTCCCCGGCTCACATCTCCTGGTCAAAGCCAGTACAATCTGCCCACGCAATGCAACGCTCTACCTTGCTCCCCCGCCACGACCCACCTGCAGCTGGCGCACCATGGCCTCCCCCTCGTCCGCGGGCGTGCCGTTGGCGCCCGTGTACTGCACCTGCATGGGGAAGGTGGCCAAGGAGGAAGGTTTCGGCAACGGTGGCAACGTAGAGTAACTACGTTTAGCAGTCCCTGGGGCTGCAGTCTTTTGTCCAAAGATATAAAGACGATACACAGTACCCTCGAAACAAGGAAGGCAAGCGTTTCACAATCGGTCTTCCACCACAACCGCGGGACGAGCTGTACCGCGCCGTACCTTCCAGTCCGGGATGTCGATGTACACCGCGTCCTTGTCGTACAGCAGCCCCCCCACGTCCGCCATGGGCGCGTACAGCAGGCGCTCCTTGTCGTTGAGGCCGCGACGCTTGATGGACTCGGGCAGCGGGCAGGGGTCCGGCAGGCCGTCCAGCTCCTGAAATGACAAGGGGCAGAGGGGATAGGGATGTCGAGACGGGCCCAAAGGAAGTCGTACGATGCGTTACTCGGGCAGTGGGCAGGGGTCGAGCAGGCCGTCGAGCTCCTGGGGCCAAACACGGGAAATGTACGACGCGGAAGGCTAAGGAAGGCAGTGGGGTCAGGTAGGGGAATCAGGCAGGGCGGTCAGGTAGGCCGTCCAGGTCCTGGTGGCGTAGGGAGGACTGAAGCCGAGGGAAATTAAGAGATGCATGGATCATGGACAGCAGGGCCGAGGGGCCAGGCAAGGAGTTCAGCCAGGCCGGTAGCAGTCTGGGGGCTCCCCTGCTCCTGTATTTCCGCGCCCATCTCCATCCCACCGCTGCACTCCCTTCCCCCATGACCCCACCCCCACCCCCTACCCCTGCTCCCATGCCTCAGCCCCCAAGCCCGCTCTTCCTGCTCCCCCTACCCCCCTGCTCCCCCTACCCCCCGCTCCCCCCGCTCCCACCTGCAGCGTGCAGTCCCCCATGCCTGCACGCGACCACATGTCCCCATCCCCATCCCCATCCCTGCTCTCCCTGGGACCCATGTCCCCCGGCCCCCCTGCGCCTCCCCGTTCCCACCTGCAGCGTGTAGTCGCCCACGCCCGCGATGTGCACCCTGTGCTGCGGCTTGATGTTGGTGCCGCGCAGGTAGCCGTACAGGATGACGTCGCGGTCGGCCTTGGGGTTGGCGCGGACCACCTCGCGGGGGGTCACGTCCTGGGGGTACGCGTGCAACGCGAGGAAGCCGTGTAAGGCCGGGGGATGCGGGAGAACGGGGGCAATGGGACGTTTGGGCAACAAGGCAGGTATGGATAAGGGCACAGGGAGGCATGGGGGTTTGATGATGGAGTGACCACCCCCTCTCCCTTACGCCGACCCGTCCATGGCTTCCGCTCCTGACAGGTTGCCGCTCTGCGGCTACCCAAACCCCTCCTTTGTCCACCCACCTCGAACCTGTCCACCAGCACGTAGGGGTGCGCAAGGCGCCACGTGAGAGGGCGGTGCTTCATGACGCTGATGAAGCGGGCCAGGTTGAGCACCTCGCGCTTCAGGTACTTGCCTGGAAGGGGAGGGAGAAAACATGAGGGGGAAGAACAGGTTTGGCGGTCGGAGGGGGCGCAAGGCTGAGGCAGGGCACGACAAACCAACGCAACAGCCAGGATACAGCTTGACGCGGCTTGAAGGCCGGTTGCATGCCACGCCGCGGTGCCCTCGGCTGCCGTGTCCCACCGCGCCTCCTCCGGACGCCAGCACCCTAAGCTACCCTCCCCAGGCCTTCCTCCCCCACACCCTGCGCACCGTGTTGGATGCCGCTGAGGTAGAAGAGCTTTGCCCCGTCATAGATCTCGGTCCAGAAGCGCTGCTTGAGCTTCTTCTTGGTCTTCTTGAGCCGCGACGCCTCACGGAAGCCGTCCAGGTGCGTCAGCACGCCCATCACCTTGGGGAAGCCGTGCACCTGGAGGAGGGGAAGCAGAGCGTTAGGGCGGATACGTAGTGAGTGTGTGTTAGTATTGTTGAGGACAACGACGTCGACCACGCCTATTAAGCCGTGAACCTGACAATCTCCACACAAAGTGTGGAAGTGTGTGGTAGAAGTGTGGAAGTTGTCCTCGATTGCCCGCCCCGTCGGCCCCTTACACCGATGCCCCCGCTGCCTCACCTCACCTCACCAAACCCATTCTCCAACCCGCCCCATTCCACCTCGTCACTGACTGCAGTCGTGCTTTGTCCCACCCTCCACCCCAGTGGCGCACCCACATGCAGCAGGTTGAGGAGCACGACTGCAGTACAGTACTTGCTGAATCGTCCTTAAAAAGCTCTGTTCTCCTGACCCCTTCCGCTCACCCCCAGACAGCGGCGTACCCACCTGCAGCAGGTTCATTTAAGAACTCGGCCGCCGTACAGCACTTGCAAGATGGCGCTTACTAGCACCTGAACCAATCCTCCCCCGCCCACCCCCCGCCCCCCACCTGCAGCAGGTTGAGGAACTCGAAGGTCTCCATCTCGAAGCCGAACGCGCCGTCAATCAGCAGCAGCACCAGGTCGGCGTACTTGGCGGCGTCCTGGGGGTGGGGGGAGATTGGGTGGTGGTGCTGGTGGGGAAGGGCGCGCTTGGAGGATGCAGGCGCCGTAGGCTCAAGTCCACCCCCCATGACCCGCAACCCCACCATCGCCACCACACCCCCCACCCGCCCACCATCATGCCGCACAGGCCCGTAGCACCCTATAGGCCACTTCAGGCCCTCTATCGCCCACCCATCACCATCATGCTGCGCAGGGCCCCCGGACACTCCTTTCCATCTCCACCCACCCAGCTGCCGCATGCATGGCTCTCTGCAGACACTCCCAGCCTCCCCATTCCAAGACTCGGCAGCCCCCCGGCTTCCACCCACCATCGTTCCGCACAGGTCCCCCGGTGCCTCCACCACCCCACCACCCACCATCATGCCGCACAGGTCCCCCGGGGCCTCCACCAGCGTGATGCGCCGCTTCTTGCCCGCCACCACCGTGATGGGGCCGCGCACGTCGGACAGGTTCTGCCGCGTGTAGTGCTTCACCAGGCAGCGGATGAGCGTGGACTTGCCGACCTAGGGGCGGGGTTGGGGCGCGGCGTGGAAGGGTGGGGGGAAGCGTGTCAGTGAGGCAGGAGGGGAGGGCGAGAGCGTGCGGGCGGTGTGGATTTAAAAGAGGATGGTGTGGGACGGGAGAGGCGCAAGGGAGGTAACGCCCCTTCATGATCACATGTGTCACACGGTATCGAGGAGAAGAGGCCATCGGTATTGCGACCTATACGGTCAGCGCCTGTGTGAACCAGGTTGCGATGGGACAGGAGAAGCAAGGCCGTCAAGGCAGGGGCACGCCGGGAGCATTGCCCTGGGTCCTTCTGGCGTTATGGCAGGGTCACAGCGTGTAATGCCACGCCTGAAACGGGTGTACGACATGACCCGAGGGTCCATGGCCCCACAACCCTGCCAAGGTGCCACGGCCGTCAGCTGCAGCTGCGGGTGCAGCTGCTGTAGCTGGTCGCGCCGCGGCTGCGCGACGCCTCGTCCACAGGCTGGCTTCGTATCCCACCCGTGTGTCGCTGGGTACTGCACAACCCCCATTTCCGTTCACCCCTCACGCCACCGGCCCCCATCGCTCACCCCCGGCGGCCCCTGCACCAGCACCACGAAGGGCGGCGGCTCCTCGCCCTCCTTTTCAAGCATGGGGGCTGCGGGGAAACGCGGGGGCGGAAAAGGGGGATTGGCGGCGGGGCGAGGTCAGCCGGTCAGGTTAGGGACAGCTGGCCTGGCGGAATGGAATAGGACGTGTGCGAGTTCTCGTATGTGGCTTGCTCCGAGGCGGGCCGCTATTTGCGAGGTGGCTGTAGTCCACCGTTGGGCAAGCAGCGGAACGTGGCGTTAGGTGGTGCTGCGCCCCACCGGCCCGCGGCCTTTGACCGTGCCGCCACGTGTGTTACGTGCTGCTTGAACCCCTGCCCAGCTGATGGCACCAATGACCCTAGCGGACTCTCTGCTCGGACAGTGCTGTCAGGTATGCGGAGCCTCGCAGGAGACATACCGTAATTGACAGGCTTGGCAGGCCCTACCCCTGCCCCGCACCCGCCCACGCACCATGGAGGCGTCGCTGCTCCCGCTCCGCGCTGCGAGCCTGCTGCGACTTGGCCTTGCCAGCTGACTGGAAGGCGAAAGCTTTGGGGTTCTGCTTGCGTTGCTCATCAGTCACGCCCTTCTTCTTCTTGTCGGCAACCTTCCGCTTCTCCGCCTTTCGCCCTGCCTTCGACTTCCGGTGCTCCTTGCCGGCCATGGCGACCGGCGTTCACCAAGCGTCCAGCGAAAAGTGTTTCACTGCTGACGCTTTCTATGTTAATGTAAAGTATATATCATGCGGGTAAGGCCCGTCCTGCTGAGCCCACAGCCGCCGCGACTAACGAAGACGTTGCGAACGGGCGGCGGCAATTGGACAAGCTGCAAGTTGTCCGAATCACACTGAAGGGACTGCTATGTCGCCAGAACTGCTGCGTGTCATAGAGTACCTTGTGCAAAGTGATACACTGGGGTGTTCGAGTTGTGGACAAACAAAGCTAGTAGATAAAGCACTCGGTAAAGATTATCTGATTGCTGTCACCGTCGCCGATTGACTGAATGTGCGTCAGTAATAGTCCCTCGGGTCACTGCACTCGCTTTCGCCAGAGAAGGCCTTCGTACCTCGGTGTCACATACACAGCATAAATTCAATACTGGTCTTTCCATTGAAATTAACTTCAGGCGAAAACAATTGGGGTTGCTTGCCTGCATGGGCAACAAGCCGTGCTGCGTGCGCTGCGACTGAAGGCGCGGGAGAGCCCACTGAGCCAAGCCAATGGGTTGCGGACAAGCATCGTCATGATATACCTCTGTAGTTACTTCATTAATCTTGTTGCAATGCCTTCTGCCTCGTCACCTCTCTAATACCTGAACACGCGACTCTTTGGACACCTTTGGACAGCCGTCCGAGCGCTGCATAGCTTCGCTTTGATACATTGCTACCGTCATGAAGACATAGAGGCTTCTGCAGTAACACTTGACCGTCGGCGCGCAGCTAAAAGCGGGGCACGATGCACATCAAGCAGGTCTGTTTGGAGGATGCCAGCAGCACGGCAAGGCGAACAACTCAGCAGCACTCAAGGCCTAGATGACACAGCGTTGCTGCTGGACTCCTTTTGGGGCGGCTGGCAAGCCGTGGCACTGCACTAAGCAGGCGTGTGTGACCAGCACCCATGGTCCATCTGCGTGACCCCAGGTCCTTATTGAGGGCTTCAAGAGCTACAAGGATCAGACCTCGACGGAGGAGTTTAGCGATAAGATCAACGTTGTTGGTAGGTGTTTTGAGTTGGCAGAACCAGTATCACACAACATCAACGCCTGGTGGAGCCTGGTGGTCAAGCCACACGGGGCACACCCAAGCAACCGACGACACGGCCCTGTCTGGCCCCGCGGACCTTTGCATGCGGCACGTGAATGCTCATAGCCGCAGATGTAGCTGAGACATGCTACAGTTTGTCTGCATCTGGGACGCTGCGCGCGTTGCCGCCTGATCCCTGTGCATTGTCTTGCGTCCCGCCGTGCAGTTGGTGCCAATGGATCTGGCAAGTCCAACTTCTTCCACGGTAAGCTACGCACATGTACCACACTGTAGTAACCTAGCTGCCATGGTAAAATTTGCATGTGTAATACGCCGTAGTAGTCTAGCTGCTACGCCTGCTGGGCTGTGTGTATCTGCTATGCACCATGCAGGGTTTACTAGGACACTGCGCCGTGTGCTAATGGGCACCGTTACTACGGTAGCTCGGTTATCAACACAATATCCAATGCGGTATTACATCCTTGATTGTTTGCCTGAAAGCACATCCACCTCTGCACGTCTGAGGTCCCTACGTTCCTGTGCCCCGCCGCAGCCATTCGCTTCGTGCTCAATGACGCCTTCATCAACATGCGGGGCGACGAGCGGCTGCAGCTGCTGCACGTGGGTTAGCGCGTGGGGGCGGGGGCCGCGGTGGGAAGGGTAGCAGCATGTGGGGTGGCCGGGGAGCTGCTGCACGTGGGTTAGCGAACGAGGGTGGCTGGTAGCTGCTTGTGGGTGTGCGCGCGTGGGCGGATGGGTAGCTGGCAGCTGCTGCGTGTGGGCTACCGCATGTGTGGGGCGTGGATGGAAGCTGGGATGTACACCTCGTGGCGGGCGCTGCTGTCACGTGGTGGAAGGGGGTGCTAAGAAGCTTAGTACCTCAGCGCATATTGCCGCTGCGCGCTTACTGCTGTTGCTGCTGGTTCCTGCCGCCGCAGGAGGGCGCTGGCACCCGCGTCAGTGCCGCCCACGTGGAGGTGGTGTTCGACAACGCGGACGGCAGGTTCCCGGTGGGTGCGCCGTGGCAGAGCCCACGTAGTACACAGTATGCAGCCCGGTGCGACCTGGTGTGAGCATGGCAGCTCTCGCAGTTGGGTTGTCGCCAGGACAGTGCAGGGTGGTGCAGCGGCAGGTACGGCTGACAAGCTACGGCACGCCTGACGGAGAGCGATGGATCCTGGGCACCTGGCTTTCAGTACGGCAGCCGCATACTGGTGCAGTTGGGTCCAATACGTGGAGCAGGGTGCCGGACACATATGTTCGTCCCGTCCCGCCTGCCTTCCTGCCCCACGACCTTCCTCCGCACCCTCAGATCGACAAGCCGGAGATCCGGCTGCGCCGCACCATCACCGCCAAGAAGGATGACTACACGCTAGACAAGAAGCACATCAAGTGGGACAGTAGAGGGCCGGGGGAGGGGAGGAAGGCGCGGACGGGAAAACACCTAATAGGACAGCAGGGGATGGGCGAAACAAAGTACTAGAACGTGAGGAGGAGGTAGTACCGGTAGTAGATGGGGGGGGGGGGGGGAAAGCAGTGGACTAGAAGCACACCAAGTGAGGTCAGCAGGTGGATGGACGGGGTTTGCCCATCTTTGGCACACAGACAGCACATCAACATGCCGCACAGAGCACGTCGATTAGGGGCGCTGAGAAGCAACAAGGATTGGAGGGATTGTGCTTTTGCGCTGGGAGCCTTTCGGTGCTGCCGCAGGGTCTTGACGCATGACACACGGGAGGCTGGCAGTTGCTTGCCACACACGTCTGTATGTCCCGACTGCTCGCGGTGTACCCCAATCTGCCCCCTTCCCCCGCACCCTTACCCTCACCCCCGCAGCAAGTCCGAGGTGAGCAACCTGCTGGAGTCCGCGGGCTTCAGCAAGAGCAACCCCTACTACATCGTGCAGCAGGTGGGAGCGGGAACTGCCTGGCAGTGCACTCATCTCGGGCAGCGTACTTATCACCGGCCCCCTGGGTCCATCCATGGGCTGCGTCGGCTGAATGGACGCTCGACGCTGGCCCTTGACTAGCACACACCCATCTCCAACGTTCTGGAGCCATGGTTCACCAAATTTGCGTTTGTCTCCTATCGCCCAACCCCCTTCACCATCTCGCATTCGCCCTTCCCCTCCCATGCCCTCCTGGGGCAAGGTCCAGGCAATGGCCGCCATGTCTGTCCAGCAGCCCCTACCCTGCCCCTACCCTGCCCCTACCCTGCCCCTTGTCCAACCTCATCCCTCGAACGTCCCCCTCCCCTTCCCCCTCCTATGCCCTCCCTCCCCACCAGGGCAAGATCCAGGCCATGGCCGCCATGTCTGACGCCGAGCGCATGCAGCTGCTCAAGGAGATCGGCGGCACCCGCGTGTACGAGGAGCGGCGGAAGGAGAGCCTGCGCATCCTTGCGGAGGCGGACAGCCGCAACGCGCAGATCAAGGACATGGTGCGTTGATTGGTACATGGTGGGGGAATGAGGAAGGTGAATGGTGTAGGGCTGGACCAGCCGCGGTCTGCGCGCAGATCAAGGACATGGTGGTGACAGAGTAAGCTGATGAGCGGCGAGGGAGGAAGGAGAAGGGAAGTGGGTCGCATTTGTTCGTACGCAGTCCAGCACCTGGCCTGCGTTTCTCCTTAGACACTGTGGCACACAACCCCGTACGAGGCGACTTGGCGGTGCGTCAACCTGTACGGCATCTCCCGTACCGCATTCGTACAGCTGTCGGACATCGAGGACAAGCTCAAGGTGCTGGACGAGGAGCGCGCCGAGCTGCAGCAGTACACGGAGCTGGACAGGCGGCGGCGCTGCCTGCAGTACACGCTGTACGACAAGGAGCTGGCCAAGGCGGCGGCCGAAATGGAGAAGGTACGGGACAGGCCGCCTCGCGTTGTCTACTCGGCACCATGGCAACAAATGTTACTGCTCCGCGGCACGCCCCCAAGCCGTGTGGTCAAGCGCAAGTTGTCTCGCCATCTCATCCTGCCCGTGCCCGCGCTGTTCCGTCCCCCGCCCGTGCTTACTGCGGTTCCGTCAACCCGCCACCTTTCTACCCCGCTCCCCCTCCGCCCTGCAGCTCGAGCGCGAGGCCGTGCGGCCGCGCGGGAGCGTGGCCCCCGGCCCTCTCTCTCCCACTCATAACCTTTCCATTAGCAGCTCTCATCACGCATTCTGTACTAATATCTTGAGTTCCTTCCCCCTCCTGCCCGCAGCTCGAGCGCGAGGCGGTGCGGCTTCGCGAGAGCGTGGGCTCCGCCTCCGACCAGCGCGGCGCCAGCGAGGGGGCGCTGCGGGAGGCGGAGCGCGCGGAGCGGCAGCTCAAAGCGGAGCTGGAGCTGGCAACCAGCCAGGCGGCGGAGCTCAAGGTAAGGAGGTTGCGATGCAGTGGGAGGGAGGGGACGGGGGAAGGCATGCTTTTGTCGTGGGGCAGAAAGTCGGGCAACAAGCGTGCTAACTGGATCGTGCAGCCGTGAGGGGCAGCTGGGATGGTGGGTTACGCAATCAGCGGCAGCTCAAGGCTGAGCTGGGGGTGCCCACCAGCCCGGCGGTGGGGTAGTGGGGTCGTTCGTGCCGCCGCGCATGACGCCTTGCCTGCGAGTCGTCAACACTTCAGCGCTCCTACCCCACATCTCGAACATCTTGTCCTATTTAGTCGTGTAGATTGCAGCGGAGCGGTTGGCCATGCGTGAATAATATGTGGGCAAGAAGGGGCTCGGCGGACGCAGGGGTGTAGGGATGCGCGCCACTGTGCTCCTTTCCTGCTGCTCCCGTCACTGGCCTGGCCGCGGCAGTCGCACATACATGCAGGTTACCTTTGCATGGGCGTGAGGCATCTATGTGCTTCCCTGTGCCCCTCGTCCTACACGCAGACGCGCAAGACGGAGCTGACGCACCAGCGCACCAGCCGCGAGGTGGACGCGTCGGAGCTGGAGCGCCGCGTGGCACGTGCCGAGACACGTGCCGCCAGCACGGGGCGCGACATGGAGGCGCTCAAGGCCAAGCTGGAGGAGCACAAGGCAAAGATGGAGCAGGTGCGCGGGCGTCAAGATCATCGAGTGCCGGTAGCGGTGGCGAGCTCCTCCTTGTCCGGATGCCCTTGTGCCTTACACTGTGTCTCCTTGCGCACCAAACTCACTGTCTCCCCACCCCACCCCTCAGCTCCGGTCTGCCGCCGCCGCGGCCGAGTCCGAGCACGGCCAGCTGCGCTCCTCGCTGTCGGCCGCCGAGGCACGGCTGGAGGCGCTGCACCGCAAGCAGGGGGCGGTGGCCACCTTCAGGACGCGCAAGGAGCGGGACGCGGCGCTGAACAAGGAGGTGAGGGCCCGCCGGAGGGGAGTGTAAAGCTAAGAGCTCTGCCGAGAGGGAGCATGGCATGTACGTAAATAAGGGCCAACACGGCCAAGGGCGTTGGCTCACGTGCGGGTGCGTCTGCTGCTTCACACCGTAGCTCAGCAGGCGGCCTCCGCTGGGTTCTATCTGGCTGGGTTCTGGGACGCTACAGGGCGTGAACACCGGATGACACTAGGAGGTGTTCCGCTTTCCTTGGGGTCGAGACAGACAGACAGTGCAGTGCAGTGCGGATGTCGACGCTGCACTGCCAGCGGGCTGAGCTGCTACTGTTCGTGATGCATCGGTGTGCCCAAGCAACCCAGCCGGGCCAAGGCCGGGGCTGCGCTGCTCACCCACGGTGTACCGGTACTAGAGCAACCCGGCCGGTGCACGGCTGCGGCTTGTTACGGTATGCTGTACGATACTCGCAACACTCCCCGCCCTCCCCTGAATTGCCACCAGGGACCACCACTTTTTGACTTCCGACTTCCACTCGGTTCTCCCTCTTGCCTCCCCCAGATCGCTGCCAAGGACAAGGTTCTGTCCGCCAAGCGCTCTGCGCGCGACACGGCGCAGCAGGCGGCCCGCGACGACACGGAGCTGCTGCTAGAGCTGAGCCAGGCCATCGGGGACATGGAGGGTGGGTAACGCCACAGGAACAGAAACGGAAACCGTTAGCGCCTGCAAAGAGCGATGCGAAGCGGGCTACCCGTACCGTACCTAGTACGGTGGATAGGTGGGGCGGGGGTGGCGTCGAGCCAAGCCATTGGGGTCATGGAGGGTGGGTACACCGCAGAGCGGCAAGTAGCAGAAAAGGGGACCAATAGTGCGTGTGGAGGGCAATGTCGGTGGCAGGCAGCAACGATGCAGGTAGTCGATGCATTGAAGTGAGGGTGGGTGGGTGGGGTGAGGACTGAGCCATCCACAGCGCCTGAGACGTCCGCTAAAGTGCACGCATGTCCGCTCTTCACCTGTAGCCGCTCCACCTGTGACACCACGCCTTCGGTATGGCAAGCGCCCTGGAACCGTAATTGATCCTCATCGCACTACCACGCCTATCCCTCTGGCCCGGTGACACCCCGAAAGCACCGGCAGCAGCATCCACACCTCCCCCAGCATGTTGCTGCAATCTGTTACGTGCCCTGTTGTCCTTTCAGTGGTTGAAACCTGCCCCCCCCCACCCTCGCTTCCGATTCTTTCACTGTGCCGCTCTGCGGTTACCTCCCAGGCGAGGTCAAGTCCCTTGAGCAGCAGGTCATTGACGCCGACAAGGCCCATGCCCAGGCGTCTGCGGAACGCAGCGCGGCAGTGGACGTGCGGCAGGTGGGAATATCGCGGATAGGGAGAGGAGGGGCTGTAACAGGGGGGTCAGCATGGAAGAGCAAGGCTGGTTGTACCGCATGCGCCCTGCGGCATGCTCATTACGATGCCTTTGCGCCTTGTTCCGCAAGTTTCGGAGCGCGGATGCACATGTGCATTTTGTTACGTAGACAAGTCCCAGACGTGCTGGCTGGGTATGCAACGGGACTGCTGCCCTGTGTGCTCTTACTTACGGCCCGCAGGCCAGGCAGCGCGATGAGGACGCGGCTGCTCAGTACAACGCCTTTTACCATGTGTGTTCACGTGCGGTATGTTACAGGACGGGTCCCCTGTGTCCTTTCGTAACCCCTGCAGGCCAAGCAGCGCGATGAGGACGCGGCTGCTGCTGCGCTGAAGGCCAAGGAGGTGGACGCAAAGGAGCTGCAGGCGGTGGGTAAGGGTGCGGGAGGGGGGTGGGGGAGGGGGACAAAGGGTCCGTAACTCCGCGGCGCGCCGCCGCCACCCCTCCCACGCAGCCGCCCCCGCCGCGCCCC
>VFQN01001053.1_pt1 | contig 48353 bp, 44 predicted proteins | sample 3512371 | NCBI WGS metagenome assembly VFQN01 (sample SAMN10412370, study PRJNA504923) | tailings metagenome | isolation source: Replicate 2 from Balatoc abandoned mine | place: Philippines: Itogon, Benguet | collected 2017-08-28
TCAAGGGCGGGTGGTCGGTCCGCCAGCTCGACCGGCAGATCGGGACGCAGTTCTTCGAGCGGCTCCGGGGGTCTGATCGGAAGGACGCGCTCCTCGCAAAGGCCCATGCCCCGGCGGAGGGGGACCGGGTGGCGGCCGACGAGTTGGTCCGCGACCCGTACGTCCTTGAGTTCCTGAACCTCAAGGACGAGTACGGCGAGGGCGAGCTCGAGGAGGCCATCGTCCGGCACCTGGAGGCCTTCCTACTTGAGCTCGGCCGCGGCTTCACCTTCGTCTCCAGGCAGCAGAAGGTCCGCATCGACGCCGAGTGGTACAAGATCGACCTGCTCCTGTTCCACCGTCGGCTCCGGTGCCTGGTGGTGATCGACCTCAAGATCGGCAAGTTCACCCACGCCGACGCCGGCCAGATGAACCTGTACCTGAACTACGCCCGGGAGCACCTCTCCGAGCCGGGCGAGAACCCGCCGGTCGGCCTCATCCTGTGTAGCCAGAAGAGCGACACGGTGGTCCGGTACGCGATGGGCGGGATCAACGCCCGGGTGTTCGCGTCGAAGTACCTGACGGACCTGCCCGCGGAGGACGAGCTCCGGGCCGAGGTCGAGCGGACGAAGCGGGCACTCGCGGGCCGTGCGGGTGACTCACCGGGTTAAGGCGGGCGGTCGGCTACACCGGTAGTGTCCCGAGTTCCACGCCGGTTGCAGCGACTGCCTCGATGCCGACAGCCGTCCGCACACAGGGACAGGCCGCTCAATCCTCCTCGTCGCGGAACCCGAGCAGTCTCGCGGACCTGGCGGGCTGCCGCAGCTTGAGCAACGCCCGCTCCTCGATCAGACGGACACGGTTTTCCGTGAGGCCGTAGACTTTGGCAACCTCGCTCTTCGTCCGACCTTCGGCGTGCAACATGACGACCACCTCCCGCTCACGTGGGGCCAGGCTCCGCAACACCCCCTGCATTGCTTCCCGAAGTTCGCCCTCGGACGCCTTGGTGGCGGGAGAACTGACGTTTCGGTCTTCGATCTGGCCGGCGATCCCCAAACCCGCGTGTTTGCCCCGACCGCGGATGTCATCGGCGTCCTCGACCTGCGTCGGGTCGAACGCCCGGATGCGGCGGGAGAGCTCGACTGGTCGGCCGGCGGCCTGGATGCGGGCGGTGAGAACCTCCGCGCTCACCCCGAGGGTGGCAGCAATGTCTTCGACGGGCGGCGGCTGGGTGCCCCGGCCGCGGGCGTCGTGCGCGGCCTCTTCGTAAACCCGGACCGAGCTCGCCCGTTCTCGGACCAGCGGGTGCCGCTCGGCGGCCCTATCGCGCAGGACGTTCCGCCGCATGGCCACGACGGCATAGGTGCTGAACTTCGCCCCCCGCCCGGGCTCGTACGCCTCGGCCGCTGAGAGGAGGCCTTTGGCGGCCGCGCCGAGGGCGGTCTCGAGCGGATAGTCATGCGCGGCGAACCGCCGGGCCACGGACACGGCGAGCCGGAGGTTGTCCGTCACGAGCTCGTCCCGCACCCCGTCGTACTCACGGCCCAAGGCCACAAGTCGCTCGCGGTCGATAAGTCGCAAGGTGCCTCTCTCGGCCCGGGCGTGGGCCGCCGCGTGGCCGAGGAGGTTTCGCTCAAGGAGTGTGGCGGCCGCGGCCCACGGGGCGGCTGCCGTGGGGTCGCCCCGCAGGGCCGCCCGATCGACTTCGTGGTGGGCGGCCCGGAGCGTCAAGACCCCGTTCCGGAGGTCGGCCGGGTCGGCGGCCCCTGGGGCGGCGGCGATGAGCCGGGCGACGAGCGAGCCGTCGAAGTCTGGGGAGGAGGGGAGATTGGTGCCCGCAGTAGGCACGGCACCGTCCACCGATCCGGCGGCGGCTCGCAGCACGCGGGTGCGGACGGAGGTGTTGCCGAGGACGCCCGAGAGTTCCCCCTGGGCGGCGGCCGCGGCCGGGAGGTCGGACCCGAACACGCGCCCCAGGATCTCGGCGAGGAGGTATTGGCCGTCCCGAACCGTGCGGGCGAGGGCCGGGTCGTTCCGAGCCTTGTCCCGGAAGACCGACGGCCAGTGCTGCTCGCCGGAAAGCACGTCGCGGCAGGCGGCGAGGACCGCCTGCTGGGCGTCCAGGCCGGCCAGGGCTTCCTCCCGGAGGGGCCGTTCGATCGCTCGGAGTTTCTCGGCGAGGATCTCGTTCCGCCCGGTCGTGTGGGCGGTCGCGGTGAAGTCGCGGAGGGCGAGCGTCGCCCCGTCGAGCGGGAGTGTTTCGCCGACGTGGCGGCCGGCGGGTGTGCGGTTCGTCGTCGGATCGTCTGCGCCGTTTTGTGAGTTCGTGTTCCGTGAATCCCTCATCTGGCCCCGGTTCGCCTGCAAACCACCCCGTATCGGGAGCGGGACGCTTGCTGCTCCAACGGGAGCGTCGTGCGGGACGATTCACTCACGCTGGCGACCCCTCTGCCCGGCCGTGTGCGGGGCCGGTAAACTGTCGGAACCAGGGCCGATGGCCCCGTGCGTGTATGCACGCCCCGCCTGGGGGCGGGTCGTAAGGTGAGCCGCAGGTCGGGGGTGACAGGTGTGGGGCTGCTGCACGAGTCTCTAATCCGCCACCTCGCGTCGGTGGCGGGCCTGACCGAAGCCTGGTGCCGCGAGGCGATGAGGCTCCTCGCCGTCGAAGACGTGAGCGGCCTCGTCGGCTCGGAGTTGAACCGGCTGCGTCAGGCGGCTGCGACCCGCGCCGCCGGGCGCACCCCGAGCGAGTGGGACGAGGGGGCGGCGCGGGACGCCCTCGAGGGGCGGGCGCACCACGCCTACGCGGCCAAGGTGGTCCGGCCGCTCCTCCTCGAATCGGTCTCGCTCGCGTGCTGGGAGTCGCTCGTCGGCGCCGCGGCGATCGCCAGTCACATCCGCTGGCTCAACGACGGGCCGCCCGAGATGCCGTCCTCGCTCAGATGCCTCGAAGAGTGGTGCCGGTCGGCGGAGGCGGACGAGATGGCCGCCCGGATCGACGCCGAGGTGAACGCCCCGGAGTACGTGTCGCCGCCGGTCGCCTGGCGAGATCCCGGCCCGGACCCGTTCGGCATGGGCTGGGACTGGGTCAGGCCGGACGAGTCGTGAGCGGCCAGCCGTGTGGTTTTGGGTCGGCGGGGAGGAGCACAACTCGCCCCGCCGACTTTGGCACGATAAACTGGTTATAGATGCGCCGTCGAACCTCCTCATCCGCTCCGATTCGTTCCGCGCGCATCGATCCCACCTGACTTGCAGAGGGGGTAGCCGCAGTCAGAGCACCTATGAGCCGTCATCATGCCTGGGTTTCCCGACTGGCCGCAGCACCCGCAAGATGTCTGGGCAGAGGAGGGTTTTCGCCTCTTGGACAAGCTGGGCAAGCATCCGACGAACTACTCGAACAAGGTCATGAAGGACCGAGTGCTCGAGTCAGTCACCTTTGCCTACTGGCGGGCGCTCGTGACATGCGCCGGGCGGCTTACACCATCCATTTGTGAGGGCGACGAACTGGTCGAGCAGGCGTTGGGACGCCGGCTGGGGGTGAACCGTTCCACGACCAGCCGCTGGATGTCGGGCAAAACGGCCCCGGACGGGGACAAGGTGTTCGGCGGCCTGCTATTCGCGGTCAAGAAGGAGATCCACGAGGTCGGGTTTCCTCGGAACCGGGAGGTGGCGTGGCAGGCCGTGAGCCGAACGTTCGCGATCATCTGCGACGAGGATCTCAACCGGGGCCGCCGGCCGATCGGCCGGGAGGAGTTTGCCTGCGTGTGGTGGCTGGCTCGGCACCCGACGGGCGGACACTATTTGGAGTCGGGCGACGCGGCGGTCCAGGCCGAGGTCCATAGAAGCGTATTCGCCGAAGTCCATAGGTACTTCCCGGGGTTAACTTCCTCCGCCTACGTTCCGGCGGCGATCCGGGAATGGCTCATTCCGTACCTACTCTTCCTGGTGGGGTTGCCGCCAATGTGGGAGGCGCTCGATGACGCCGCGATTGCTCGCCCTTGAGGAACGGCTCCGTCCCGAAGCGGTGGCCGAGGAGTGCGCCCGGATCGACGCCGAGGTGTGCGCCCCGGGGTACGTCCCGCCCGCCGTCCCCTGGCGGGACCCTGGACCGGACCCGTTCGGGATGGACTGGGACTGGGTCGGGCCGGAGCAGGAAACCCCGGTGACGGCCCCGCCCGTCGCCGAGCCTGCGCTGACCGTCACTCCTGGGTCAACCCGCCGCCTGCTCCGCTACGCGGCCTATGCCGGCGGGGCCGCGCTCGCGGCCTCCGTCCTTATCGCGGTGGGCGTACTCGTGGGCGTGCAGGGTAACCGGGGCCGGGAGGTGGCGTTCGCCGGCCGGGTGACGGCGCGGGAGGACGCCGCCCGCGGGGCCGGCGTGGCCGAGGTCGTCGTGGAGAACCGGGCCGACGCCCGGGCGTTCGTCACGGTGGTGGGGATCGCACCGGGCCGGCGGCCGGCCGTCTTCTCCCGCGAGGAGGGGCGGTTCATCGACGTCGGCCCCGGGGGAACCCGGGTCGTGAAGAACCTCCCGGCGTCGTTCGACGGGGCGACGGTGGCTTTGGTGGTGCTAACGGCAACCCCGGCCGGGGAAGCTGTGCAGAACGCGATGCCGGAGGGGGCAGCGCCTGAAACGGCGGACGAGGCGGCGGGTCGGCTCAAAGCGGCACTGAGCGACCTCGGATTCCGCGGGGTCGCGGTCGAGGTGGCACGGCTCCCCGGCGGGGGGCGCTAGCCGGACTCCTCCGACGGGTCGGGGGTGTCGGGGTTCCCGGACACCTGCCCGCCATCGGGCCGCGAGCCGCCCTCGCGGGCGACAGGGTCGGTCCGGCACGCCTCGAGGCGTGCGACCGGCCGGCCCCCGTCGGCCAGGACGACCTCCTCGCCCGCCGGGACGCGGCCGATGAGCTCCTTGAGCCGGTCCGCGGCTTCGCCGATCTCGACCACGACCATACCGGTTGACCCGATTAGGTTAGACTTGAGTCTTGAGCGTCGGCCGGTGGCCGCCGGATGTCAACCCGGCCGGGCGGCACGACGGTTGGGCTCGGGTGGGCAGAGACTATGTCACGCACCGTCGGCAGAACGCTCGCCGTCCTGGTCACGGGAACGGCTCTCGTCGCGGGGTTCCTCGCCTGGGCCTTCCTCGGCCGGGGCGAGGGTCCGTCGACCGCGCCGGCGGCCGATCCCGTCCCGGAGCCCCCGGCCCGGACGGTCGGTAGGCGCGACGTGTATCCCTACGGCCGGGTTGTCGTCCTTGCCATCGGCGTGAACCGCTACCCGCACCTCACGGGGGCTGCTGACCTCCGGTTCGCCGAAAGCGACGCCCGGGCGTTCGCTGATCTCGCGCGATCTCAGTACGGATACGAGACCGAACTCCTCCTCGGGCCGGACGCCACGAAGGCAGGGATCGCGGCCGCGCTCAAGCGGTGTGGGGGCGACCTTGGTGACAATGACGCCTTCATCGTGTTTTTCGCCGGCCACGGTCAGGTGATCGAAACCACCGGGGCGGGTGAGGCTGGCTACCTCCTGCCCGCCGACGCTCGACTCGACATGGACAACCGAACGGAGCCGGCCCGGTGGGCGGAACAGGCCCTCGACATGCAGTTCGTGACAGACGTTCTGGACGGTGTCCCTGCCCGGCACACACTCTTCATCGCCGATGCCTGTTGCAGCGGGTTCCTCACCCGACGCGGCTCGCTTGACCGGTGGGACTTGAAGGCGTTCCTCACCGGCCGCTCGCGGGCGGTCGTGACCGCCACGACGAAGCGACAACTCGCCCGCGAGGACGTGAACGCCAAACACGGCTACTTCACCGCCGCTCTCCTGAACGAATTGAAGCGGGACGACGCGGCGAGCGTTCACGACTTGTTCCTCCCGCTGCTCAAGGCCGTCTCTAACAAGACGAACGGCCAGATGACCCCACAGGCCGCGCAACTCGAGGGGGACGGCCTGTTCGTCTTCGTCCCGCGGTCAATCCCACGGGAGGAAATCGAGCGTGACTTGGCGGACGCGGCAGCCGGCACCCTCACGCGGGACCGGGGCCTGTCGGGGGCCGCGAAGCGCGAGGCCGACCGAACCCGTCAGAGGACGACCCCCGCCGAGGTGATGGCCGCCTTCGAGGTCCACGACTACCGGTTCTCGGCAGATGCCGAGGACCGGCGGAGCCTGTGGGAGGGGCGGTTCGAGCGGTTCCAGCGGAACGCCTCTTTGGGCGATGTGTGGGCGATGGCGGGGCTCCACTTCTGCTACGCGAAGGGCCTCGGGACCGAGAAGAACGCTGGGCAGGCACTCCACTGGGCCCGGCAGGCGGACCGGGTGCGGAACCCAGTCGGAGTGGGGCGGTATCTCCTCGGCCGCTGCTACGAATACGGGCTCGGAGTCTCGCCCGCCGGGGCCGGGCTCGAGCAAGCCCGGAGGCTCTACCGGGAGAGCGCGGCGGCCGGCTTCGGGCTGGGGCTCAGGACCGCGGCGCGGCTCGAACTGGAAGGCCGGCCGAGCGCGGAGGCCGCGGGACGGGCGAAGAAAATGCTCGAGGACGCCCTCGCCATTGGCACGCCGGTGGAGGTGGAACTCGCGTACACGCTGCTTCCGGGCGGTCCTGAATCCCTTCCGCGCGACGCCGCGGCAGCGGTGAAACTGCTCGAGCAGGCTGCCGCCCGCGATTACCCGTTGGCGCACCTCAAGCTCTACTGGGTCCTCACGGACGGGGCACCCGGGTACCCCGCGAAGGACCTCGAGCGGGCGGGGCGGCACCTCCACCGGGCGGCCGAGCTCGGACTCCCGGACGCCCTGAACGCGTTGGCGGCGGAGTACAACGGGGACGCGAAGCGACTCGGGCTCAAGCCCGACCCCCGGCGGGCCTACGAGTTGTGCGATCGGGCCGCCCTCCAGGGGGACGGGGACGCCCTGGCCGCGACCGCGAAGTGGCTCGCCGAGGGGAAGGTGGTGCCGGCCGACCACCCGCTCGCCCGCACCCGGCTCGCGGCCGCGGTGAAAGCCGGGTCGTCCTTCGCGGACCTGGTCGAAGGGTGGTGGTACTTGGACGGCGTCGTCCACACCCGCTCGCACCCGGCGGCGCTTGCCGCCTTCCGCCGGGCTGCCGACAAGGGGAGCGTGGGCGGCTGCGTGGACGCCGCCTTCATGCTCCGGGACTGTCGGGGTTTTGAGCCGAAGAACGCTGCCCGCGCACTGCTCGTCACCTTCCACGACGACCTCCACCACGCGCTCCACTACGCGGCAAAGGCGCTCAAGGCCGGAGTCGGGCACCCGGCCGACCGGGCGAATTGCGAAATGCTCCTTGAGGTGGTGAAGAACTACCTTCCCGGCGGGTCCTACGCCGGGGGTGGGGGACTTGGCCCTCTCTTTGGTGGGGGCGGGGGCCGACCCGCGACGGCGAAGGAACTCGCCGACCGCGGCTTCGAAGTCATCGAAGGGGGCGACGCCGTCCGACGGGCGACCGCGGTGGTGGCCGCCTGGAAGAAGGACCACCCGGACACGTTCGCCTACTTCTGTGAGCGGTGGTGGGTGGACGCCAAAACGCTCTCGGTCAAGCCGCCCGCGGACCGAAAGGCACCGGTGCCGGGCGGAAGGTGAACCCGAAGTCCAGCGGCGGCCCGCAGCGTAGGTGTCACCGCCGTGGAGCAGGGCCGACGTCCGGAATCCCTCGGCCGCGTCCGCGAGGTCGAAGAAACCCGACGGTGATGTAAACACCTCTCTGTGCCCGTCTGCCGGGTGAGATTCGCCGCCAGATTCCCTCGGGTCGTACCCGGCCTCGCTCCGCCGCCGCTTGTTGCACGTCTGCAACCGCAGGAACACCAACACCTGGTGCAATCAACCCACGGTCGTCCCAGGCCGCCGTGGCCCGGGGACGACCGGCCGCATCCATCCGCACCGGGCTGAACCCGGGGCGTCGAACGGAGGGTTGAAGATGTCACTGGTCACGCTCGAAGCCGGCACGTCGGCCGTGGTGGAATTCGACCCCGCCGGGGCCGCCGACCAACTGTCGGCCCTGCTCTATCGCGGCCAAGAGAACAGCCGGCGGGCCCGAGCCCTCATGGAGGTGATCCGCCCGGCGGTCCGCGACCTCCCGCTGCCTGCGGCCACGAAGGCTGCCCAAGCGGCGGGCCTCCTGCTCCTCCCCGAACAGGAGTTCTGCCTCGCCGTCGCCGAGCGGTACGTCCCGGAAGCGGCCGGGCACCCGCCCCGGTTCGCCCGCCGGATGGCGGTGGGCCTCTCGAGCCTGCGGGTCCGGCACGCGGGGGTGGCGGGCGTGGTCGGCGACTTCGCCGCGCGCGGCCGATTTGCCAACGCAGACATCCCGTTGGTGATCGAAGCCGCCGCGACGTCGTTCGACCGGTACGAGTTCGGGGAGCTCTGGACCGCCTGCCTGTCGTGGGGGCCGCGGACGCCCTCGGCCGGCCTGGGTCGCGCGCTCCTCGCCGCGGCTGCGGCGAGGCGTTGCCCGCTGCCGGCCGGCCTCGCGGAGAACGCCCGGGCGGCCGCGGGGACGACCCGCCTCCGCCGCGCCTGCCGCGGGTATCAGGACGAGGTGGCCGCCGCGCTCGACGCGCTGGGCGTTCCGGCCCGGCGCGACGTGCTCGTGTCGGGCGTTGTCGTGGACTTCCTCGTCGGGCGGGCGGGACGCCGGGCGGCCCTCTTCGCCGACGTGTTGCGGCGTCACTACGTCGGCCGGTCGTTCAAGGGTGGGCTCTGCGGCGAGGACGTTCTCGCGAACCGGGCGCTCCACGGGTCGGGCGTGCCGTTCGTCCGCGTTCGCGACATCGAATGGCGTCCGACGCCGCCCGCGGACCGGCCGAAACTTCTGGCCGACTGCCTGAAGCAACTCGGGGTCTGACTACCGCGGCGTGCGTGGCACGCACGCCGCGGCCTCATCATTCAAAATGCACCCGATCGGAACGGTGCCCTCGCGCGTTGATCGACTGCGGGGGGCCGGTTCCGGATCCGGCGGGCCCTCACGGCCGCGGGATGGACAAGTTCTCGAACCAAACTCACGACGGAGGGTATGGGCATGGCAGAGACCTCAACGATCGAGTGGACGGACGCCACCTGGAATCCAACCCGGGGGTGTAGCGAGCTGAGCCCCGGCTGTGGCCGGTGTTACGCCAAGACGTTTTCGGAGCGGTTTCGGGGCGTCCCGGGGCACCCCTACGAGCAGGGGTTCGACCTCCGGCTCGTGCCCGAGGCGCTCTCGCTCCCCTTCGCCTGGGGGAAGCCGAAGAAGGTGTTCGTGAACTCGATGTCGGACCTGTTCCACAAGGATGTGCCGGACGAGTTCATCGCCGCCGTCTGCCGGGTGATGGCCGCTGCCGACTGGCACACCTACCAGGTTCTGACCAAGCGATCCGAGCGGATGCGGGACCTGCTCCGGGGGCCGCTCGAGTTCGCGGCCGGGCTCCCGCACGTCTGGTGGGGGGTGAGCGTGGAGAACCGGCGGCACGGCCTCCCGCGGGTCGAACACCTCCGGGCAGCCCCGGCCCGGGTGCGTTTCCTCTCCGTCGAGCCGCTCCTCGAGGACCTAGGCGAGTTCGACCTCGCGGGAGTCCACTGGGTGATCGTGGGCGGTGAGTCGGGCCGGCGGCCCCGGCCGATGCAGCCCGACTGGGTACGGATCCTTCGCGACCGGTGCGGGGCCGCCGGGGTGCCGTTCTTTTTCAAGCAGTGGGGCGGGGCAAACAAGAAGCGGGCCGGCCGGGAACTGGACGGGCGGACCCACGACGAGATGCCACCCGTCGCGGCTGTCCCGGTACCGCTCCGGGCGGAGCGGCTCCGGCTGGCGGCAGAGGTGGCGGGGCGTTCTGGGACGACGCCCCTGCCGCTGCTCGGCGAAGAGTAGGTGGGAGATGCAGACTGTCTTCTGCTTCCTCATCTCCACGCGGTTCAGGACTGGATACGACCGGCTGACAACGGGATGACGGACGCAGTCCACAACTTACTATCGGGAAGAGGAGGATGTCATGAAGGGGACGGTGACGATCGACCGGTCGACGAGCGAGGTGTACGACACGCTGACGGTCGAGCAGGGCGGGGCCCGGCTCCGGGTGGTCGCCGAGCGGAGGACGTTCACCGGCGGCCCGGACTGGATGGCCACCCAACTCCGTCTGGCCGCCCGAATGTACGGCATCGGCCCCGACGGGCGGTGCGAGGGCGGCATCTGCCCGCCGCTCGACGACCCCCAGCCGGGGCCGACCCGCACGGTCCTCGAAAAGCTCCGAGGCCGGGGGCTCACGAACCGGGAGGTGGCGGGCCTGTTCCGCGAGGCCGCCGCGGCAGCCGAGAGGCTGGAGTTCCCGGCCGCACTTCCGAACGACGGCGAGGAGGAGTACCCACGCGGCATCGCGGCGGACGCCGTTCGCTGACCGCCCGCCGGCCGACCCGCGATGAGACATCGAACCGAGATCGGGGTCGCCCACTCTCACCTCGAATACCCTCCGTTCCCTCTCGCGCCGCGTCGAAGCGATCATCGCCCAAGCCCAGGAGCAAGCGGCCCGCTCGGTGAACTCCAAGATGGTCCGTGCCTACTGGCTGATCGGGCGCGAGATCGTCGAGGAGTAGCAACGGGGACAGGCGCGCCGGCTACGGCGAAGCCGTCATCGACCACCTTTCTGCGCACCTGCTGAAATCGCTGGGGAAGGGGTACACGCCCACCAACCTCAAGTACATGCGGCTCTTCCAGCTCGCCAACCCGGCCCTCCTCGACGAGATTCGTCACGCACCGCGTGACGAATTGCCCGCTACCGATCTTGTCCCGGCCGAACCGCCGGCCGCGGAAGTAGCAGCCCGCCTCCCGGCATCTGGCCAACGCCTATCGGCAGGAGTTGCACGCGTGCAGCAGCGCGAGGCCGGCGTGAGTTTAACGTCGTGGATGGGCCGGGTGTTTCGGCCCGCCGCCCCGCCTCAACAGCTTCTTGAAACCTCGACAAGCCTTGGGCCGGGCGTCGCAGCGTCAGGTGTCAATTTATCCCTACCGGAGGTCTCCCGTGAACCCGTTCCGCTGGATGGCCGAGAAACTCGGCCTTGTGCAGTCGGCCGAAGACGCGTTCGTCGTGGACGCGCTCACGAAACTCCGGGTGGTCGGCGCGGTCTCCCGCGCCCACACCCGCCACCAGGTCGAGACGTACCTGGCAGACCTTGAGGCGGCGGGGCACGCGGCCCTCGCCACCGCCGTCCGCGAGGAGTTGGCCGCGGGCGGGCTCCTCCCCGCCGCGCAGCCGCTTGCCGTGTCCGTCGTTCCGGCCCTCCCCCCGGCCGAGCCCCTGGCGCTCCCGGCCGCTCCGCCGGCCGCCCCCCAGGCCCCCGAGAAGCGAAAGCCCGGCCGCCCGCGGAAGGTCCAGCCTTCCGCGCCGGCCGAGTCGTTTCCCGCCGACCCTCACTGACCTCCTCCACACCGTTACAGGAGACCGCGCGATGGCGACCAGGTACACGAAGCTGATCCCGGCCCGGGCGGCCGACGCCGACCCGGGGGCGCCCGACACCGGACTCGCCCCCGAGCCCCTCCCGCCCGAACTACCGGGGGGTGACGCCGACGACCCGTTCGACGGGGACGAGATGGCAACGCACGACCGGACCCTGCCGGCCGGCCTGGCCGTCATGGTCGTCCTGCTGGTCGATGTGTCGAGCTCGCTCGGAGCGTATGCGACCAAGATCCAAGAGGCGTTCGCCGACCTCTTCGCGAGCCTGCGGAAGAACGGCACCACCCGGGTGTGTGTGGACCTGCTGGTCGTGACCTTCGCCGACCGGGTCAAGACCTTCGGGTTCGCCCCGGCCGCGACGTTCGCCGCCCCCGACCTCGCGTTCGGCGGGATGACCAACACGGCCGAGGCCCTCGACGCGGCCCGGGAGAAGATCGAGTCCCGGTGGCGGGAGTACGCCACGCGCGGGGTGTCGCTCAACAAGACGCTCGTGTTCGTCGTCACCGACGGGCAGCCGACCTCCCCCCCGGAGGCGTACCGGCAGGCGGTCGCCCGGCTCCGGGCGTTCGAGGCCAAGAACCGCCGGGTCGAGGTGTTCCCCATCGCGGCCGGGTCCCCCGCCATGCCGGCGCTGGCCGAGCTCTCGGGGGGCCGGGAGCCGCTCCTCCTGGACCAGGCCCACTGGGACGAGCTCTTCGCCTGGATTTACCAGAGCACGCTCGTCGTGTCCGGCTCGATCCCCGGCGGCCGCGTGGACCTCCCGGACACGCGCGGCTGGGCCAAGACCCGGAGCGTCTGACCACGTCACCGGCCGCAGCCCTGTGTGGGGGCTGCGGCCCTTACCCCGGATCCCGTGCCATGACGGTGTACCTCGACCACCTGGGGCGGACGGCCGACCTCACGACCCTCTTGGGCGAGGGGAAGGAGGGGAAGGTGTCCCTCTGCGCCGCCCCAGGCGTGGCCGTGAAGGTGCTCGCGCCGGGCAGCGTCGTGGCCGAGAAGTGGGACCAGCTCGAGCAGATGGTTGCCGCCCCGATGCCGCCCGGCCGGTTCGCCTGGCCGCTCGGCCTTGCCCGGGCCGCCGCGGGCGGGCCGCCGGTCGGGTTCGCCATGCCGTTCGTCCGCGGGGCGTCCGTCTACGAGGCCGTCTTCGGCAACACGGTCCCGGGGTTTTGCGGCCTCGCCCGGATCGAGGCGGCGGCCGACCTCGCGGACCTCTTCGACGTCGCCCACGCCCGGGGCGTCGTCATCGGGGACGTGAGCGACCGGAACTTCGTCGTTCCCGTCGATGCGTCCGGGGCGGTCGAGCGGCCCGCCCGGGTGGTCGGCATCGACTGCGACGGGTACGACGTGCCGGGCCGCGACCCGACGACCGGGCGGCCCCGCCGTTACGGCGAGCCGCTCGGTACCCCACCGCACGTCCCGCCCGAGCTCCTGGCGCTGCCGACCCTGCGGGGCATCCCCCGCACCCGGGCCCACGACCGCTACGGGCTGGCCTCGCTCCTCTTCCCGATGCTTGTCGGGACCTACGCGCACGAGGTGGTGGACACGAACGGGCGGACGCTGCCGGACCTCGTCGCGCTCGTCCGGGCCGGGCAGTTCCCGCACGCCCCGGCGACCCCGCTCCCGCCGGGACTCGAGCCGAAGGACCAGACCGGCCGGTGGAGGTACTTCCCGGGCGAGGTGCGGCAGCTCTTCGTCCGGGCGTTTAGGGACGGTCATCGGGACCCCGCCCTTCGGCCGACCGCGGCCGAGTGGCGGGCGGCGCTCCGCCGGTGGCTCGCGGCCAAGGTGGCGCGGGTGCCGGCCGTCGGACCGGCCCTCGGGCCGACCCTCGTCGGGTTCCTCCGCGGCCGGCTCACCCGGCAACGGCTCGTCCAGGCCCTGGACCTCACCGCCGCCCGGCTCGACCTCACCCCGGCCTGGGCGTGGCTCAAGGCCGGGAACCGCCTCCGGTGGGGGGCGGCGGGTGTCGCCGCGGCGGTGCTCGTCGGGGCGTCGCTACTCCGCGGCCCCGCGCCGACCGGCCCGGTGGCCGACGACCCGGCTCGGGGCCGGGCCGAGGCGTCAACGGTCGGTGACCCCGTCCGCCCGGCCGGGCCGCCCCGGAGCGAGGCCGAGCGGCGGGCGGCGGAGGCCCGCTGGGAGGGGGCCCCGCCGGTGTTCCGTGAGGCACTCCGGGAGCGACTGGAGGGACGGCCGTGAAGGCGTTCTCGATGAAGCTCGACGACGGAGACCTGGCGCTTCTCGCCGCCCGGGCCGCGGCCGCGGGGGAGAAGCCCGCGACCCACGCCCGGCGGCTGCTGCTCGCCGCGCTCAAGTCCGGGGCGTCGCCCGCGGCCCCGACACCACCGGCGGGCGGGCCGGCCGCGCCCGCACCGGCGGACGGGCTCCGGCGGGCCGTCTGGTGCCTGCTCGTGGCGTTGAGCCCCGACCTGGACGAGGACCGGGCGAGGGCATTCGTCGAGGCCTACTTCGATGTCCCGGCCGCGCCTGGCTACGCGCCGCCCCGCGGGAGGGCCGAGCCGTGATCAAGGTGGGCGTTCTGGCCGGGGACGGCCGCTACTACGAGCGGGACTTGAGCCCCGGGGCGTACTACGGGGCCGCGGCCTCGGGGGTCGCGGCCGGCGGGGCCGCCGCGGAGGCCGGTTTGCGGGACGCCGTTACGGCGGCCGAGACCGACAACCTCCTGGCCGGCCGGTCGGCCGACGGCGGTCGGGAACTCGTCCGCCCGCACCCGAAGCGGAAGCAGGGGTGCGAACTGCACACCGCCCCGGACAAGTCGGTGTCGGCGCTCTTCGCCGCCGCCCCGCTCGTAGTTGCCTGGGCGATCGTCGCCGCTTCGGAAGCGGCGCTCCGGCTTGCCCTCCGGCAGGCCGAAGCCGAGTGCGGGGTGACCCGCCGAGGAAAAGCCGGGCTCGTTCGCGAGCTGGGGAAGCTCGTCTTCGCCATCTACACCCACATCACGTCCCGGGCCGGGGACCCGCAACTCCACCACCACGTGGTCGTCCCGAACCTGGTGCTCCGGCCGGACGGCACCTGGGGGGCGCACCACAACCGGCTGCTCTACAAGGCCCAGAAGCGGCTGACCGCGACCTACAACCGGGCCCTCCGGGACAACCTCGTCTCGCTCGGCATCGACGCCCGCCTCGAGAACGGCCGGTGCGTGGTGGCCGGGGTACCGAAGTCTCTCTGCGAGGCCTTCTCCACCCGCCGCAAGGAGGTGGTGGCTGCGAAGGGGGAGTTCCACCCGAAGGACCGCGAAGCCGCCCAGAAGGCGGCCTGGGCCACCCGCGGGCGGAAGGCCCGCACGCCCGAGACCGAGCTCCGGGAGCAGTGGCGGGCAGTGGCCGAGGCCCACGGATACGACCCGGCCGCGTCGGTCGTCCGGGTGCCGACCGTGGACCAGGTCGAGGCCGTCCGGCGGGCGGCCGAGGCGGCCTACCCAGGGTCTGGCAGAGTGTCGCCGGCAACACCAACGACACCAGCCGCGCGGGTGCCGGCCGCGGCCGCCAGCCCGGCCAACTCCGAGCCGACCCAGGCGCGGACCGAGGCCCAAACGCAAAGGGCAGCCGGCGGAGCGCCACGCCCCCGGCCCGGCGCGCAGGAAAAAACCCGGCAGGAGGGGCAAGCGACCACGGCCGCTCCCGCGCCGGAGACGCGGGCGAAGCGACCGGAGCCCGACACCCCGTCACGGAACATCGCCGCCCCCAAACCGGCGAAGGTCGAAAGCGGCAGTCAGCCGGTCACGGTATCCCCTCCGCCGCCGGTCAAGCCCCCGGCCCAGACCGCCGCCGGGGACGCACGCCGCGAGCGTGACGCAGGGCCGACCGCACTCGCCCGGGCGGCCGAGTCCGCCGCCCGGAAAGACTTCCCGCTCCGCCGAACGCCCGAGCGGCTGGCCCGGCGGGCGGTGAAGCGAGCGGTGGCCGACCTGGCACAGACCTTCGCCCACTTCGGCCCGGACCAGATCGAAGCGCACGCGGTGGCACTCCTCAAGGCCTGGGAGCGGCTTGGGCTGGGCAGCGAGCAGGAAACCGCACCGGCCCTGTTCGCCGCCCTCCAGGACCTCCGCGACCGCCCGAAGGTGTACGGCCTGACGGCGCTACCCAACGACGCGGGATTCGCCACCGCCCGCCAGTGGAAGGTCGAGCAGGCGGTGACGCGCGACCTCCGGCGGCTCGCCCACGGCCGAGCCCGGGAGGCCCCGCCGCCGTCCGCCGTCCTCCGCGGGCTCGCCCGCCCCGACCTCACGCCCGAACAGAAGGGGGCCGTCACCGGCGTCGTCTGCACGCCGTCCCGGCTCGCGCTCGTGGACGGGGTCGGCCGGAGCGGGAAGACGGCCGTCGCCCGGGAGGTCTGCGGGGCCTTCGCCCGGGCCGGCCGCGAGGTGTACGCCGTCGCGGGGACCGCCCGCGGGGCGGCCGCCCTCGTCGCGGGGACCGCCACCCGGCAGCTCACCGTCACCGACTTCAACCTCCTCACCCGGCGGCCGGGGGTGGTCGAGACGTGGAAGCACGTCTTCCGGGCGACCCGCGGCAAGCGGTTCAAGAGCCCGGCCCACTTGGCCCGGTACGCGGAGGCCGTCCACCGCCGGCTCAAGGCCCCGCCCGTCGCCCTCGGCCGGAACTCGGTCGTCGTGGTGGACGACGCCCACCGCGTGGCGACGGCCGACCTCGCCCCGCTCCTCCGGCGTGCCCGGAAGGCGGGGGCCAAGGTGGTCCTCCTCGGCGACTCGAAGGGGCCGCTCCCGGCCCGTCCGGCCGGGACGTTCGCCCACGCCGTCCTGACCCGCCCGGCCGCGACCCTCGGGCCGCCGCACCCGGCCGCCGACCCGGCCGTCCGGGAGGCGGCCCGGCACCTGGCGCACGGCCGCGGGGACCAGGCGGTCCAAGCGCTCCGGGCCGGGGGCGGGCTCACGGCGGCCGACCGGCCGCGGACCCGGCTCCTCGCCGACTACCGCCGGGGCGGGCACCTCGAGCGGCCGGAGGGGGCGGCCGTCCTGACCGCGACCGAGCGGGAGGCCCGGGCCGTGAACCGCTCGGTGCAGCGGCTCCGCCGGGCGGGGGGACACCTCGGCACCCGGGCGGTCGGGGACGGGTGCCACGTGTCCGTCGGCGACCGGGTGGTGGTCACTCGGTCCGACCGCCGGGCCGGGGTCGCGGCACACGCACTCGGCACGCTCGTCGCGGTCGGGCCGACCCGCCACCGGGTGCGGCTCGACGGGGGGCAGACGGTCGCCGTCCCGGCGAAGAACCCGCCCCTCCGGCTGGCCTACGCCCTCGGACCCTCGGCCGCCGCGGGCCACGCCTTCGAGCGGGCGTTCGTGCTGCTCGGCCCGCACCGCGGGGAGGGGCGGGTGACGCGGCTCCCGAACCGGGATCAGGCGCTCGCCATGCTCGCCCGGGTGTCGGGCCGGGCGGTGGCGTTCGCCCGGCCCAAGGACCTGGCGGGCGGGAAGCTCGCCTCGGCCCTCGGCCGCCGCGGGCGGCCGGGGATGGCGATCGACGCGGCGGAGGCCGCTCAGCAGCGGGCCCGGACATCGGCCCTGCGGCCGGAACAGACCCAGCAGCCCGGTTACTGAAAGGAGGTGTCTCGTGCGAAACGCACTGGCCTACGGCCTCGTTTTCGGGGTCGCCCCGGTCCACGTCGGGTACGCCGCCGTCATGGCCGTCCCGGCGGTGGAAGCGGGCGGCCTCTGGTGGGTGTTCCACGTCGCGGCCGGGGTCTACCTCTGGCTCTTGGTCCTCGACTGCCTCGCCGCCCCGGCCGGCGACCCGGCGGCCCGGCGGCGGGCCCTGGTCCTCCGCTGGTATCTGCTCCCCGTCGCGGGGTTCGCCCTGTTTCACGCCGCGGCGGTGCTCGTGACCGCGTGCGGCCCGGAGTGGGAGTCGCTCGCCCGGGCGGCCGCCCCGCCCGCGGCCCCCGCCGAGGTGCGGCCGGGCGAGATCCCACTGCCCCCGGGCGGCCCGCCCCGGTCCATCGGCCCGTTCCTCGGGGCGGGGCTCGACCTCATCGGCCGGGCGGCGCGGGCGGCGTTCGTGTTCCTGTACCGGCTGTGGCTCGGGACGCCGGTGTGGCTCTTCCTCCTCGCGGCCGCGGTCGCGTGGAGCCTTACTCCAGCGAAGAAAGTGAGGTGACTCGTGGACAACGTGATCCCGGCCTACGCGGGCTTGATGCTCTTCTTCATGGCGTTCCTGCTGCTCCGGGCCGGGTTCGACCGGCTCGAGCGGCTGTTCGGGAAGAAGCCCCCGACCGAGGTGTCGGTCACGCCGCTCCGCGGGGAGGGGCTCGTCACGCCGGCCGATGCGTCGGCCCGGGCGGACGCGGCCCGGGCCAAAGACTCACGCCACCCGGCGGACTTCCCGGGCATCCCGTTCGGGCCTGCCCACCTGCCGCTCTCGGCGCTCCACACCCACTTCCTCATCCAGGGGACGACCGGGAGCGGGAAGACGGTCACGCTCGAACGCATCCTCGCCGCCGTAATGCGGGGGCCGATGGCCTCCGGCCCGGGGAAGATGCGGGCGGTGGTCTTCGACCCGAAAGGGGAGTGGCCGTCGAAGGCGTTCGCCTGGGCCCCGCCGCACGCGGAGCTCGTCTTGTTCCACCCGTTCGACCGGCGGTCGAGCCGGTGGGAGCTCTGCGAGGACTTCCGCACCCGGGCCGAGCTGCTCCAGCTGGCCGAGATGCTCGTGCCCGAGGAGCGGAATGACGCCAACCCGTACTTCCGGGACGCGGCCCGGGCGGTGGCCTCGGCCGTGCTCGCGACCCTCGCCGCCCACGGCGGGGCGTGGCGGCTGGGCGACGTCCTCTACTTCGCCCGCACCCGCGACCGGCTCCGGGCCGTCCTGGGCCTTCTGCCCGAGACCCGGGATGTGGCCGCGCAGTTCTTGAACGCCCGCTCGGCCAAGGACGTGGTGGCCACCCTCGGGGCGTGCCTGGGGAAGTTCGGCCCCGTGGCCGCGTGCTGGGACCGGGCCGACGCCGGGGTGTCGCTCGCCGCGTTCATGGACCGCCCAGGGGTTCTCATCCTCGGCCACGACCCGACCGCGACGGCGGCGCTTCGGGGCGTGAACCGGCTGGTGGTGAAGCGGCTGACGGAGCTCGCCCTGGCCCGCCAGGGGCAGGACGACCTCACTCTTTTCGCGTTCGACGAGTTCCGGCAGTTCGGGAAGTCCGACGGGCTCCTGGACGTGGCGATCCAGGGCCGCTCGAGCGGGGCGAGCCTGCTCGTCGCCTTCCAGGATATCAACGGCCTGGACGCCACCCACGACGGGAAGACCGCCCGGGAACTCCTCTCGCTCCTCCAGAACCGGGTGTTCCTGACCGCAGGCTCCGCGGAGGCCGCCGCCTACGCGGCCGGGGCGTTCGGCAAGCAGGAGGTGAAGGAGGTCTCCCCCAACACCTCGGCCCAGACGAACGCCGGGGCGAGCGTCCCGGCCAGCACCACCCACTCCGCCTCGACCCGGGTGACGCTCCGCGAGGTGGTGCTCCCGGCCGAGACCCTGGGGCTGCCGCCCGCCGACCCGGCGGCCGACACGCTCACGGCCTTCTACCAGTCGCCGGTCACCGGCGGGTTCCGCCACGCGGGGCCGTTCCTGGCCCCGCTCCGGGCCCTCCCGCCGGCCGGCCGGTTCCCGAACTTCGTCCGCCGTCCCCCCGGCGACCAGGCGCTCCGCCCCCGCGGGCGGGGCGACCTGGCCCGGCTCGGGCTCCAGCAGACCCCCGAACTCCTGGCGGCGATGGGCCTCTAGCGGCCGCGCCTTCCCCCGCCCGGGCGGCCCTCCCCGTCGCCCGGCGACTCCGTGCATGGGTGCAACGCGGCCCGGCGGGGACCCCCGGATGATGGCGTTAGAGAGGCCGCCCGTGGTCGGGCGGTTTCCGGGGGCGACGGGCCTCCGGTGGTGACGGTTCCCTGGTCCCGTTTTTCCCGAAGGAGGAGTGCGATGAGGACCGTGCTGAAGGCCGCCCTACTGGCGGCTGTGGCGTGCGGCGGCCTGGCCGCCCGGGCGGACGACGCCCGGCCCGCGGCGAAGACGCCTGCGGCGGAAACCCCGCGGGAGGACGTGCGGGTCGAGATCGCCCGGCGGACGTCCGGGCAGGTGGGGGCCGCGGAGGACGGCCTGAAGGCCGCGACGGACGCCTTCGCGGCGGCCGTCGCCAAGTTCGACCTGAAGGGCATGGACTCCCTGGAGCTCACGGCCGAGGCGGGCCTCAAGGCGTGCGAGCGGCTGGAGGCGGCGTTCAAGGACGCGGCCGGCCGGGCCCGCTCGTACCAGGCGGCGGTCAAGTCCCTCCGGGCCGAGACCGAGAAGGCCCCGGAGGTGTACCGCCAGCTCGCCGGGTACTACCGGGGCGAGGCCGGGAAGACCCAGACCCCGACGTTCAAGGCCAACTACCTGAAGCTGGCCGAGAACAGCGAGGCGATGGCGAAGGTGATGGAGGACCGGCTCAAGGACCTGGACGCCCTGGCGGCCGGCGGGACGGCCGACCGGAAGCCGGCCGAGGGTGACGTCGAGGTCGTCACCTTCCTCGAGGAGGGGACGAAGTTCTTCCGCGACATGGGGGCGTTCTTCAAGGCCACCCCGGGGGCCCTGTCGGCGACCGAGCGGAAGCGGTTCAAGGACGACCTGAAGGCCCTGGCCGAGCAGACCAACCGGTTCATGGAGGCGTTCAAGGCGTTCTCCGAGAAGCTCAAGGCCGCCCCCGTCTCCCAGAAGCTCAAGGCCGAGCGGGAGCGGGACCTGGCCGCCGCCCGCGACCGGGACCGGGACCGCGAACTGTCGCGGGCGAAAGCCCTCCTGGCCGAGGCGGACGGGCTCCTCGCCAAGCGGGCGGAGGAGTGGGCCGTCCTCGAGCCGGCCTTGAAGGCGATGGTCGAAAACGGCCAGCACGCGGCCGCCCAGCGGGCCCTCGCCAACTGGGAGGCGTCCTGGCGGCGGGAGGCGCAGAAGTACGCGAGCCCGGCCGTCACGGTGGCCGGCGGCCGGGCGGTCGCGAGCCACGCGGCCCTCGTCCCGGCCGAGCACTACCCGATCGTCCGCGGCGGGTCGGCCGCCGGGTTCGCGAAGGTGGTCCGCCGCCTCCCGGCCGGCGGGGTCGAGGTGGAGGCCGTGGTCGGGGATCTCAAGCCCGGCGACACCCTCATGGTCAAGGTCGTCTGACCGGTCGCCACGGACGGCTTGCGGCCCACGGAGGGGCCTTTTCCCGAACGCCCGCGGCGGCCGCAGGCGCAGTCCGGTCCCGAAGGAGGAGCCCGATGATGAAGGCTCGTCGGCCGCTCGTGAGCGAGCGGTTCGTGGTCGAAGTGTGCGAGTTGGCGCTGAGGTTCGCGGGCCGGCCCTGGTGCGCCGGTCCCCCGACGAAGGAGGAGGTGATCCGGTTCGTAAGCGCGGTGTGTTTCCGGGTCGAGCGGGAGCTCGAGCGGCACCGCGCGGAGGCCTTCGCCCGGGCGTCCAAACCCGGGCGGAACTAACGAAGGGGTGTGTCATGAACGGCTGGAACGGTCATGAACGGGCTGGCTAAGGGCGACGCCCTGGTCGGCACGCGCGCGAGGGCGGGCCGCCCGCCCGGCGAGGTGATGGAGGAGCTGCTCGAGCGACTCTCCCGCCTCGAGGCCGGGCTCACGGCGGTACTCGGGCGGCTCGCCACGGAACGGGCGGGGCAGGCGTGGTACGGCACGGCCGAACTCGCCGCCCTCCTCGGGAAGGAGGAGTTCACGGTCCGCGAGTGGTGCCGGCTCGGCCGCATCCACGCGGAGAAGAAGCGGAGCGGGCGCGGGCGGCACCGGGCCTGGGCCGTGTCCGCGGCCGAGGTCGAGCGGTACCGCCGGGAGGGGCTCCTGCCCCCGCGGTGACGGGAGTCGGGGCGGGGGGTTAGGGCGGTTAAGTCTCACCGCCCGGCCCCCGCCCACACCACGAAAGGAGGTTCACTCAAACGCCGTTCTACGCGGAAAGGCAGGTGCGTAATGGACGAGAGCGGGCCGCTCCGGGCCAGGCTCGGGCGGCTTCGGCAGAAGGCGCGCTACTACGACCGGGTGCGGCTGGTCTTTCACCTGGAGGCCGCCCTGGCCGCGATCGACGAGTTGGAGGAGCGCTTGGCCGAACTCGAGCGGCAACCCGGGGGGCCCGAAAACGCGGACCCGGTGCCCGCCGCTGTTCGGCCGCCCGACGGGCACCCGCCGCCCCCGGCCGACCCGGCGGGGGCGTGCGGGTTTACCTGAGGTTAGCGGCCCGCGGGGTGACCGTGCGTCACCGGAACCGCGGGCCGTCTTCGTTCGCTGAGCCCCCGGGCTCCGGCCGTGTGACCCCGAGAGCGTCACACATTTCCCTGCGAGACGACACCGATACCGACTGGAGGCGCTGATGAGACCGCACCCGGCTTGGCCGACCGATGTGCCCCGCCCGCAGCGGCGGAGGCCGCCGGCCGCCCTGTGGCCGCGGCTCGTCCTCACCGCGGCGGTCGCAGCCGCAGTCTGCTCGGCGGTAGTGGCCCGATTCACCACGCCTTAACCTTGCCGGTCGCCGGGAGCACTCCCCGGCTTGTGGACCCGGTCGACGGGGCGTACCGTCCCGGCGCCAACGATTTGACGACCCATCCTTGCCCGCGTGTAGCCGCAACGGCCGTCACAACCGCGGGCCAGAAGTCTGACGACATCCACCTCCGACACCCGGCCACCCGGAACCCGCATGCCCGGTAGAACCGCACCGCCGTCGGGTGCCGCTCGTTGTTGTCGGGCGCGAGCGGGTGTCCAAACCGGCCGGCACGCTCGGCCAACCGGCCGCCGCCCAGGCGGAACGTCTCTGGGGCGAGCAACAACGCCTCCACTTAGGCCCCTGGCAGCCCGGTGAACCCGACCGTCCGTCGTCGGCGCACGGCCCCCCTCCAACTTCGCCAGAGCCACGTCCCGGACGGATGACTGCTCGACGGTGCGCGGCCGGACGGCCGCCCCCTGCGGCCCGGTTCAGACCCTCGCCTGGAACGCCCGGACGGTTGTAGCTGAGAGTCCGTGCGTGCGTGCAACGGCGAGCGAGAGGTGACCGGATAACTTCGCCGGTAGGTCGCAGGGCGCGGGTGCCCGAAGGCCGCGCCCCACCAGCCGCCTTGAAGTACGCGGACGGAGGACGTCATGTGCGGGTTAGCCGGAGTGATCGCGGTCGACGACCACGACTACGGAAAGCACCGGGCCGACGTTCACGGCATGCTGTCGTCGATCCGCCACCGCGGGCCCGACGACGCGACCGTCCGACGTCGTGGCCGTTGCGTCCTCGGGGTCGTTCGGCTGAGCATAGTTGACCCCGCCGGCGGCGCGCAGCCCGTTCCAACCCGATGCACCGCCGGTGGACGACAAAGCGGGGTCCTGGTCGGGCTGAACGGGGAGATTTACAACCACAAAGAGCTCCGGGAGTCGCTACGACAGCCGCACCGTTTTCGCGGCCGTTCGGACACCGAGGTCATCGCCCACCTGTTCGAGGAACAGGGTCGGGATGCGTTTTCGCTCCTCAACGGCATGTTCGCGATTTGCCTGAGCGATGGCGTCAGGACCTATCTGGTGCGGGACCGGTTCGGCGAGAAGCCCCTCTACTACCGCCTCGAAGGCCGGTCCGTCCGCTTCGCGTCCGAGGTGAAAGCACTCGTCACGCCGGGAGAAGTAGCGGTCGACCTGAAGGACCACTACCCCGACTTCGAGACGCAGGTCGGCAACGGAACCGTCTTCCGGGGCGTCACGAGCGTCCCCCCGGGTCACTACCTCGAGATCGACCACCGCACCGGGGCCAGTGTGCTACACCGGTACTACACCCTGAGCGGTCGCCCGGCGTCGCGGATGACGCTCCGTGACGCGGCCGAGAAGCTGCGGTGGCTGTTGGGCGACGCGGTACGGATACGCACCGACTCAGAGTTGGGGTATGCCTGTTCGGTGAGCGGTGGGATCGACTCGGCCGCGGTCGCTTTCCTTTCCGCCCCGGAGCTTCTGGTCTCGGCCTCGGTGGCCGGCCGCGGCTACCTCGACGAGAGGAAGTACCTCTCCCTGGTGGGAGCGGGCATGGCGGCCCCCCTCCTGGAGGTGCGGCCGGAGCCCGCCGACTTGCCGCGCCACTTCGTGGACATGGTTTCCGCCCTCGACTACCCGGCGGCGACCCTCGCGGCCTTCACCCAGTACCTGATCAGCCGGGCCGTTGCCGGCAGCGGGCATCGTATCCTGCTCGGCGGCCTTGGTGCCGACGAATACCTGGCCGGTTACGCGCGGCACGCCCGTATACTGCTCGGGCCGGGCGCCACGGCCGGCCGGCAGTTCCGGGATTACGCCCCGCTCTTCGCCAAGCTGACCGAGCCGCACGACGGCGACACGGCCGCGAGCTACTACAAGCTCATCTGTCGCGGTCCCGGGAGCGCCGCCGGGCAAGACATCGTCCGGCGGCTATTTACCGCCCAACGGAGCGTTGCGAACGGCCTCGCGGCGGTGGACATGGAGGTCTCGTTGCCGCCGCTTCTCCGGGTCGATGACCGACTCAACATGCGGTTCGGCCTGGAGGGGCGGGCCCCGTTCATGGACCACCGCCTCGTCGAGTTCGCGTACTCTTTACCCGATGCCCTGAAGATCCGCACCGACCGCCGTGGTCGGGGCGGCCCACGGGTCGTCACAAAGGTAGTCCTGCGTGAAGCGTTACGGGGTGTGGTACCGGACGCGATCTTGAAGCGGCCGGACAAGGTCGGCTTCCCGTCCCCGGTGGCGCTATGGCTGGACGGGTGTTTCCGCCCGGCCGTAGACCGCGCCTGGAGGGTACTCTCTCGTCATGCGCCGCTGGTTGCGGAAAACGTCTCCGCCCCGAGTGGGCCGGCGGGCGGCGAGTTCTCCCGCAGCCGGTGGTTGGTCCTCCAGTGGGCCGCCTGGCACTTACTTTTCGTGGCCGGCTGGTCGCAAAGCCGAGTTACAGATTACCTTTTCGCCGGCGGGAAACGCGCCCGTTCCGGCGGACTAACGAGACTCCCAGGCACGCCTCGCCCCGCTCGTGACGGCCGTGCTATAACACCTGCCCTATGACGTACAAGGACCGGCAGCGCATCCTAATCCGGCAGCTCAACAGGAGACTGGCCGCGGGCGACTTTCCCGCGACGAGCGTCCGCCCTGTGTCGGCCTACGAGGACGACCGGCGGACCTTCCTCGCGTTCATCGCCCGCCCGCCGGCGTCGCTCGCCGAGCGGGTCCTGAATCTCCAGCGGCGCCTGCTCCGGCTCGACCCGCATCAGTACGCCATTCCCCGACCGGCCCTGCACTTCACGGTCAAGAGCGTCCGCACCGTGAGCGACCCCCCGGCCTTCACCGCCGAGGAGGTCGAGCTGGCCGGGCGGGCGGCCGCCGACGCCCTGCCCGGGCTGGGCTCGTTCGAGCTGCAGGTCGAGGGCGCGCTGTTGACCCCGTCGAGCCTGGCCCTCGCCGCCTACTCCTCGGAGCGGTTCGACGCGTGGGTACGCGGGGTGGACCGCGCCCTCCGGGCGCGGGGCGTCCGGGACGACAAGACGTACGCGTCCGACACCGTGTTCTTCTCCAACCTGACCCTCCTCCGCTACGTCCGCCCGCCTGCACAAGCGTTGGTGGAGGCTTACTCATCGCTCGAGGGGATTCGGTTCGAGCCGTTCGAGGTTAAAGAGGTGGTTCTCGTCAGCTCGAACCTCGCCTTCTCGCCCGATCTTTGTCGTGTTCACGCCGTGTTCGGGACGGGCGGAGGTTGAGAGGCGCGACCGTCGCGGCCGCCGACACGCCCACGGGCCGGCCACCCGCCACGTGCTACGGAATTTTTCCCCGGCCGCGACCGCCGCGGCGGGTGGCCCGAGGAAGGGTGCCAGCACCGCCGTCAACCTGGCGAGGTCCGCGAGTGCGTCGCCGAGCCTCGCCTTCCGGACGAACCTCGCCCTCGGCGGCAGAGGGGGCCGGCCGACTTTTGGCAGCGGCTGCTCCGTGGCCGCGGCTCGTCCTCACCGCGGCGGTGGCCGCGGTGCTCTCAGCGCTCTCGGCCCGCCGCCAAGGTGAATTGCGGTACGGACAACGGGTCCACACCGGGCAGACGGGATTGCGGTGAGTGACGCGATTAGCGATTGGGGGTTACTCCTGTTGCGGGCCACCTCCCGCCGCCAGCCTCATCCGCGCCACCTCGGCCACCGCCCTGAGCTTCATCGTGAGCACCGCCTTCGGGGGCAGTTCGGTCAGGTAGCTCGCCACCCGGATCCCTCCCTGGTTCAGTTTCAGCAGCTCCACCTGCTCCTCGCCCATGTCCTCGCACAGGATGAGGCCGATGGGCGTCTCTTCCCCCGGCTCCGCCTCGTGTTTCTCCAGCCACCGCAGGTACAGCTCCATCTGCCCCTTGTCCGCCGCCTGGAACGGCCCCAGCTTCAGGTCGACGGCCACGAGCCGGCGGAGCTTGCCGTGGAAGAACAGCAGGTCGATGTAGAAGTCCTTCCGGTCGATGACGATCCGCTTCTGCCGGGCGACGAACGTGAACCCGACCCCGAGTTCGAGGATGAACGCCTCGATCTCCCGCAGGATGGCGTTCTCCAGATCCTTCTCGCTGTATGTGTCCTTCAGCCCGAGGAAGGTGAGCAGGTACGGGTCGCGGAACACGAGGTCCGGGGTGAGTTGGTCGGTTTCGCGGAGTTGGGCCAACTCTTGGCCGGCGAGCTCCTCGGGCTTTTTCGACAGGGCGGTTCGCTCGAACAGCATCGATCCGACCTTCTCCCGCAGGGTGCGGACGCTCCACCGTTAGACCCGGCACATCTCGGCGTAGAACTCTCGCTTCAGGGGCTCCTTCAGCGGGACGATCTCGACGAAGTGACTCCAGCCCAACTGTCTCGGCAGCGTCGAGACGGTTTCGGCGTCGGGGAACACCTCCGCGAACCGGAGCATGCGGAACAGGTTCGGTCGGGAGAAGCCGTCCCCGAACTCCGCGGCCAATTGCTCGACAGTGTCGAGACAATCTGCTCGCCATAGTCCGCCCGCTTGCCGCCGAGGACCTCGGTCCGGATCCGCGTGCCCACCTGCCAGTAGAGGAGCACGAGCGCCGAGTTCACGGCGGCGGCCGTCACGTCGCGGGCGCTGGCGATCAGATCCCGCACGTCTCGGAGGAGCGCGGCTTCGCCGGCGGGAACAAGTTCCGCCTTCCGCCGGACCGGCTTTTGTGACTGGCCCTTCCGCTTCGCCATGTCGCCCCCTTCGCATCGCTTGCCCGAAGGCATCAGGGTCGTTGTCGCCCCAACAAGCCGAGGGGCATTCGCACCGCGCGCCCGCGCGTGCGAAGGGAGCCGGCGCGTTCGTCGTTACCGCCCGCCGGTCCGTTGATCCGATCCGGGCTCCCACGGTCCGCCCGGCTCCCACCGGGACGGGAAGTCCGCGGCCCCCGCCGCGGCGGCCAGCACCGGGGCGAGGAACGCCCGGACCTCGGCCACGACTCCGTCGAACTCCCCGACGACCTTTCCCACCTCGGGGCCGCCCCGCTTGCGGAACGCCGCCCACTGCCGCAGCTTCGCCTCGTCCGTTGCGATCGCGTCCGTCAGTGCCACCGGCGGGGCGGCCGGGACCGGCGTCTTCCGCCGCCCGAAGGTCGCCCGCACCGCCTCCACCAGGACGGGCCCGGCGAACGGGAAGGAGCGGGCGAGGACGACCACGTCGTAGAAATCCTTCATCCGGCTGTTGGCGAGCCCGAGCGACACCATCGCCTCGAACTTCTCGGCGACCACCGTCTCCCGCGGGTAGGCCCGGAGCCGCGGCCGGCCCATCCCGAGGAGGGTCGGGAACTCGACCGCCTCGGCCGCGGGGGTGATGGCGTCCCCGAACCCGACGTCGACCTGGAAGTCGATGCGGGCCGTCCCGAGCCGGGCGACGAGTGTGACCCGCTGGCCGCCGTACTCCCGTTCCTCCCGGATGGGTCGGACTTCGACCGTGTCGGCGGCGAACGCGAGCCCGTCGCCGGGGGCGGAGGCGTTGCACAGGGAGCGGAAGACGGCCGCGAGCCGGGCCGCGTCCGGGTCGCCGAACCCGAGGAGGTCGAGGTCCCGGGTCGGCCGGTGGAGGTGGCCGGTCCAGAGGGCGAAGAGCATCGCCCCCTTGAGGACGAACCCCGGGGCGTACTCGGACTCCCCGAGCCGGAAGAGGAGTCGCTCGACCCCGTACCGGGTGAGGAGGAGCTGGAAGTCCTCGCCAGACGCGCGGCTGAGGTTCAGCAGGCGCTGGCGGACGGAGGCCGCGACGTTCTTCCCGCTCATACCAGCGACTCGAGGTACGGCCGCATGACGTTCGCCATCCGGCAGACCTTGGCCGCGGCCCAGAGCCCGTCCATCGTCGCCCGCTTCCCCCGCCAGCAGTCGCGGAGGGCCTCGACGGCGACGTCCACACCCACCTTGTTCCGGAACTTGAAGCAGTCGGCGACGGTCTTGGCCGGCGCGTAGACCCGCACCGTCACCCCCTCGACCGGGTGCTCCTCGACCATCTCAGTGAGTGCTGCCCCCGAGAACCGGTTGATGCGGAGACGCGGGTAATCGACCTTCGGCGCCCACCCCTTGGGCGGGATCGCCAGCCACACTTCGTGCGGCGACTGGGTCGTCAGGCCGTGAAAGCGGAGGGCGGAGAGGAGGCAGACGACCCCGGCCGGCACCCGCCGGGCCGCCTCGGCCAGGCTGTGGTGCTCGGTGACCTCGGCCTCCGGCCAGGCGTACACCCCCCGGCCGACCCGGTCGATGAGCCCCCGGCGGAACAGCCGGTCGAGGTAGTCAGGCGGGATGTCCCGTTCGGCGAGATCCCGCGGCCGGGCTGCTCCCCGCTCCCGGACGAACGCGAGAGCAGCGTCCATTTTCGTACCCATGACTGATGCAACAATTACTCGGAACATGTCGGAAACCTCCGAGGTATCATTGCATAACAGGCTGCCCGACGCAAGGCGTATCTGGCCACCGACCCGCGCAAGCCGAGACCGGGAGGTCGGGACACATGCGTGGTCCGTTTTGCCTCCACTTCTGACGTGATGGAGGTGTTAAGGACCAGCCGCCGCGGCCTGCCCGATGCGGTTATAACCCCCAACTCCCACGACAATCGCCCGACGGCGATGTCCGTTGGCCGGCTGCGCCCTTCCGCCCCACGACCTACTCCGGCGCTCACGCCTTCTGCTTTGCGCCAGAGCGCACGCCCTCGTCCGGCGGGGGAAGTTCGGCCCGGAGTTCTGCCGGCAGGGACGCGAGGAGCCGGGTGACGTACGTGCTGACGGCGAGCGGCTTCTGGACGTCCCGGAGCGCGTACTCGGCCACCACCTCGTTCTTGTGCTTGCACAGCACCACCCCGACGGAGGGATTGTCCGAAGCGTGCCGGAGCCGGTCGTCCACGGCCGAGAGGTAGAAGTTCATCTTGCCCGCCGCCTCCGGGGTGAACCGCCGGGCCTTTAAGTCGAACACCACGAAACACCGGAGCGTCAGGTGGTAGAAGAGGAGGTCCAGGTAGAAGTCGTCCCCGCCCACCTCCAGGTGATACTGCTCGCCAACGAACGCGAACCCGGCCCCGAGCTCGAGGAGGAACTTCCGGATGTGGTTCACGAGCCCCCGCTGGAGGTCGGCCTCGGCGTGCTCCTCGGCGAGCGTCAGGAACTGGAACGAGTAGGGGTCTTTCAAGGTCTCCCGGGCGAGATCCGACTGGGGGGCGGGGAGCGCCCGGTCGAAGTTCGTGACGGCCTTGCCCCGCCGCCGGTGAGCGTCGGTTTCGATCTGGTGCTCGAGGACGGTCCGGGACCACCCGAACTCCCGCGCGGCATTGGCGTACCAGAGCCGGGCTTCGGGGTCCTTCACCTGCTCGAGGATGGTCACGTTGTGGAACCACGGGATTAGTGCAGCAGCCTGCTGCACGATTGCGGGGTCGGCCCAGGCCTCGGCGAACGCCCGCATGTACTTGAGATTCCGGGGCGAGAAACCGGCCGCGCCGGGGAACTCGGCCTGGAGGTCCCGGCCCAGTCGGTCGATGACCTTGGCCCCCCACCCCTCGGCCCGCTGGCGGGCCAGGATGTCGCGGCCGATCGACCAGTAGAGGAGGACGAGTTCGGTGTTAACGGCGACGGCAGCCTTGAGCTGGGCCGAGCGTACCCGGGTCTTTAAGTCCTCGAGGAAGGGGGCATACCCGGCCGGCGGGGCGTCCGCCGCCGTCAACTCCGTCCCCGCCAAAGGCTTCTTCCGACCCATAGACACCTCGCCCCCGAACGCTCGACTCTAACCACCGCCCCGCACCGGCGAATCCCGAAGGGAAAGACCCCCTCGGGCAGCCACCCCCGCCGCGGGCGGCGGGACGGCCGGAACCGGTGGGCCGTCTACCCGCGGGGGACGGAGGCGTCAGGCCACCGCCTTGCCCGCCCGCGGGCGGGCTGGCCTGCGCACCTCGACCGGCAGGCCGGCGTTCTGGAGCCGCCCCCGGGCGATGTCGGCGTAGGCCGGGTTGAGCTCGACGCCCACGCAGTGACGCCCGTGCCGCCCGGCCACGAGCCCCGTCGTGCCCGCCCCGAAGAACGGGTCAAGCACTGTCCCGCCCGGAGGGCAGCCGGCGAGCACGCACGGGAGGGCCAGCGACTCCGGGTAGGTGGCGAAGTGGGCTCCCTTGAACGGGCGGGTCGGGACCGTCCAGACGGTCCGTCGGGCCCGGAGCGCCTGCGGCTCCCACGGGACGCCGCTCCCGCGCGGCCCGGTGGGGTCGGTGTAGGAGAGCCGGGCCTGCCGGCGGAACCCGTTCCCGCTCCCGTGCCGGCAGACGGCCGGCTCCCGCACGGCGGCCGCGTCGTAGTGGTACCGCTCGCTCTTCGACAGGAGGAACACGTACTCGTGGCTCCGGGTCGGCCGGTCCCGCACGCTCTCCGGCATCGGGTTCGGCTTCGCCCACACCACGTCCGACCGGAGGTACCAGCCGTCCGCCTGAAGCGCGAAGGCTACCCGCCAGGGGATGCCGACCAGGTCCTTGGGCTTGAGGACCGGGTGCGCGTTCACCCACGCCCCGGTCCGCTCCCGTGTCGGGAGCGAGCCGAACCGCTCGAGCCGCCGAAGGGACGGGCTCGTGACCGGCCGCCGCCCGCCGCGGCTCGTCCGCCGCCCCTGGCTACCCCAGGAGCCGGCGTAGGAGTCGCCGAGGACGAGCCACAGGGTGCCGTCGTCCCGGAGCACCCGGCGGACCTCGCGGAAGGCGGCGACGAGCGCCGCTACGTACCCCTCCGGGGTGGGCTCGAGGCCGAGCTGGCCTGTGGCCCCGTAGTCCCGGAGGCCCCAGTAAGGCGGGGAGGTGACGCAGGCGTGGGCAGAGCCGGCCGGGAGGGACGGCAGCACGGAGAGGCAGGAGCCGATGAGGATGGTGGTCATCATGCGAACCCGGACCGCGGGCGGGGAGTCCGCCGCTCTCGGGTTGGACGGTCGGCGGTCTCGGGGTGCGGCTTAACGATCCGCGGCGATCGCGGCGACCGGGTTCGGAACCGGCCCGCAGCCCGGACTTGATGATCTGCCGCGGTCTCACCTCCGGTCAGGGAATTTGCAGGGGCCGAATGGGTGGCGTTGTCACGGTACGCCTGGACCGGGGCTCGTTCGAGGTGAGTGCCCAGACCGAATAACCATCTAAAACGGCACCGAATCGGCCTTCCGGACGCCCGCGTCGAAGCCACGTACGATGGTGCGGGCGGCCTCTGCCTCGGAAAGCCCGCACGCCTCGGCCGCATGCGCAAGCTCCGCTTCGGCCGTTCCTCGACCCACACGGCCGGTGCCGGCGAGGAGCCCGAGCACGAACGCCGCCCGGTTCAGGGTCGCGTTCCGAGTGCCGGGCACGGCCGAGCGGACCCGTGCGAGCTCTCGCCCCACCACGCTGTTCGGCGACTGGAGAGAAACGCCACGCCGGGACCGGATCGGAGCGGGACGGCACACGTGGCTGAGCAACTCGGCCGGCAGGGGCAGGATGCGGCCTTCGCCGACCCACCGCCTCCGGCCGCCGCTCCTGTTGGCCGTGGGCGGGCAGACGCTCATCACCTGCTTGCCCGCGCCGCCCGCCCGGAACTCAAGCGCCCCGCCGGCGAGCGTCACGACAGCGGGCCGGCGGACGAGGGCCGGGTGCCACAGGAAGAGGTGGTGGCGGCCGCGGGGCGAATCCCACCCGGCCGTCGCCGGCAGCCCGTCCGGGAACAACTCGGCGAGGGCCGGCTCGGCGGCGGCGGGGTCGTCCACCTCGAGATCGACCACTCCGCCCTCGGGGCCGAGCAGCAGCCCGACCCCGGCCCGCGGGGAGCGGCGGAAGGCGGCGTCGAGCGCGTCGGGCGAGGGGCGGATAAGCCCCCAGCCGCGGCCGAGCGGGGCTTTCCCGCCCGGCCGGACCACGACCGGCCAAAGGCCTTGACCGAGCAGCCACACCGCCGTCTGCCGGGCGGTCGGGGGCGGACTCCCCACGAGCGCGAGCGGCGTCGGCTGGACGCGAACCGTCATCGGAACCCCTCCGTGCGAGGAAAGAACTGCCCCGGACCAAACCTGGCCGGGGGCCTTGCACGGTTATGCGGACGGCAGGGCCGGCGGTGCGGTAAGATCGGGAGTACCGCGCGTCGGCCTGTGCAACGTCGCGCGTCTACGCCGGAAGTATGCGACCCCGGGTGCCCCCGCTGCCGGCGGCGGACGCAGAGACAGGGAGCCCCGGTCGTCCCGGGTCGGGGGTGAGGCCGCGTCCCCGGCGGCCGCCGTAAAACTTGCCGAGTACGAGAACGGGTTCGGCCGGGGATGAGATGGACGATACGACGCGAGAGTACGTACCAGGGGCCGGGTTCCACTGGCTGACCCCGCTCTACGACCCGCTCGTCGCCCTCACCTGTCGCGACGCGGTGGTGAAGAGGCGGCTCGTCGAGGTCGCCGACCTCCGGCCCGGCCAGCGGGTCCTCGATCTGGGCTGCGGGACGGGCACGCTCGCCCTCCGAGTCAAGGAGGCGTGCCCCGGGGCCGAGGTGACCGGCTTCGACGCCGATCCCCGGATGCTCCGGGCGGCCGCCGCCAAGGCGAAGCGCCGCGGGCTGCCGGTGTCACTGGATCGGGGGTTCGCCCAGGCCCTCCCGTACCCGAACGGGACGTTCGACCGGGTGGTGTCGAGCCTGTTCTTGCACCACCTTTCCCCGGAGGCGAAGGCGGCCGCCCTCCGCGAGGCCCACAGAGTGCTCGCCCCGGGCGGTGAGCTGCACTTTGCCGACTGGGGCCGCCCTGCGGGATCGCTCATGTGGTTCCTGTTCCTCGGCATCCGGCTGCTCGACGGGTTTCCGAACACGGCCGCGCACGCCGCCGGCCGGCTGCCCGAACTCGTCGCCGAGGCGGGGTTCAACGGGGTCCGCGGCCGGGACCGAATCGCCACGATGTTTGGCACGTTGGAAGTGGTCTCGGCGGTCAAACCCGCCGAGACGGCACCGTCGAGTTAGCCCAGACTGAACACAGACGCGGCGGCGCGGGCCCATCCAGCGTCAGTTCTTAACTTTGACGTGGAAGCCGGCCTTGTTGAGCGCCTTGACTAGCTCGGCCGCGTCGAAGTCGCCGGTCACCTCGGCGGTCGTGACCTTCGCCTTGGCGGTGTCGCCGGTGACGCCATTCACGTCCTTGATCGCCTCCCGGAACGACTTCACGCATCCGCCGCACGAGTTGTGGAAGCCGGTCACGGTGAGTGACTTGACCTTGCCCGGCTTCACCCCGCTGTCGGCCTTGAAGGCGATGTCCTTGCGGTCCCCCGGGTCGCCGTGGAAGCCGCCCTCGGCCAGAGCGTCGAGCGCCTTCTGGGCGGCCTTCGCGTCCGCCGCGGTGAACTTGGCCGTGCCGGCCTCCTGGTCGGTCGTGACGGCGGAGACGCCCTCGACCTTACCGAGGATCTTTGCGACCTCCTTGGCGCAGCCGCCGCAGCACATGTGGACGTTCTTCAGCTCGACCGCGGTGTCCGCGGCCGCGGCCGGCGACGCCCAGACCGCCAAGCCCAGGGCAGCGACCAGCCAGGTGTACCTCGTCATCGTCCGAAACTCCGGAAAGGGGTGGCCCGCCAGCCGGAGTTACTCTATTCGGCCGGCCGCCGGCGGGCGATCTTCAGCACCACCCGGTGGTCCTGGCCGAACCGGCACATGCCCTCGCAGTGGTCACTGAGGTCGGAGAAGAGGATGTAGTGGAGGTCCGCACCGGCGAACGTCGGGCGGGCGAGTTGGGCGTGGATCTCCCGCTCCCGGGCGTCCGGGGCGACGAGGTAGAGCTGGTCCGGGCGGGCGGCGGCGGAGGCCGCAAGGTCGAGGAGGCGCAGAATGCCGGAGTAGATGGACGTGCTTTTCTCCACCTCGAACCCGCACACCACTCGCCCGGCGGCGGGGTCGAGCCAGAGCACGTCGATGAGGCCGACGGTCTGGGCCACCTCGGGGGGCAGCCCCAGGTCGGGGAGGGCGTCCACGGCGAGGGACGACAGGGGGACGCCGTCGAACACCCGCCGGCGGTCGTTCGCCGCGACGTGGACGGCGCACCCGAGCGCCCGCCCGGTCTTGGCGAGGAGGTACTGCATCCGGAGGTGGTCGTCCTCCTCCTTCCGGTCCGCCTCCACCTCCTGGTGCCGCTTCCGGGCCACCTTCTCGGCCGCCGCCCGCTCCTCGGCAAGGACCGCGGCCGCCGTCCCGCTCACCACCAGCCGGCCGACCCCCACCTCGAACAGGAGGCCGGCGAAGGCCCCGAGGTCGGTCGAGAGGGGCGGGGCGAGGCGGGCGTTGGCCGAGCGGACCGTCTCCCGCATCTCCAGGTAGGCGGCCCAGGAGCCGAGCTTCTTCGAGTCGGCGAAGACGGCGTTGAACCCCTTCAGGATGGCCGTGTTGAACGGCGGGAAGAGGGTCGGGTGGAGGAAGTAGAGGACGTTCGCCGCGGCCGGCCCGAGGCCCTTGATCTTCAGCCGGTCGAGGGCGAGCACCAGGTCGAGGAGCTTCCCCTCGTCGGCCGTGTTCAGGCAGCCGTCCAGGAAGTCGGCGAAGGCCCGCTTGTGGGCTTCGTTCTCGTAGATGTCCGGGATGCGGAGCTTCGGCTTCCAGTAGAAGGCGTGGGCGGCCCCCTGGAACACCTGCTTCTGCTCGGTCACGGACTCGAGCACGGTCTCGAGCGGCGACCCCTTGTAGTCGTTCCCGAACGTGCCCCCGCGGACCGCCCGGACGACCGCCTCCACCCCGCGGCGGATAGCCCGGAACGCCTTCAGCCGGTTCCCGTCGTGCAGGAACCAGGTGTGGTAGACCGACTCCCCGTCGTGTCGGTAGCGGGCGGCGAGGGCGTCGAGGTCGGACAAGCGGGGCTCCTCCGTGGGTTGCGGTTCATCCTGGTCCCCCGACGGGGAGCCGTCAACAGCGCCTTCCTCACGGACCGCGGAGGCACGCCGGTCATACCCCCAGGAGTATGCCTTGACATATACCCCCAGGGGGTATAATATCGGAGGCGTGACGCACGACGGGAGGGAGACGATGGACACGGACACGAAGAAGCGGGTGCGGACCCGGGTGAAGCGGATCGCCGGCCAGGTGGCCGGCGTGCAGCGGATGCTCGACGAGGACCGCTACTGCGTGGACGTGCTCCACCAGATCGCCGCCGTCCGCTCGGCCCTCGACGCGCTCGGGGTGGAGCTCATCACCGCCCACCTGGAGTCGTGCGTCGTCGGCCACGGCAGCGGGTGCGAGCACGAGAAGGCCAAGCCGATGAAGCGGGACGAGCTCCTCGCCGAGGTGCGGACCGTCCTGTCCCAGTTCCTGAAGTGAACCCAGAACGCGGAGGATTGCACATGCAAACCACAACCGTCACCGCCCAGGGGATCGTCTGCGGCGGGTGCGCCAAGGCCGTGAAGGCCGCAGTCTCGGCCGTGCCCGGCGTGGCCGGCGTCGAGGTCGAAGTCGCCGAGAAGCGGGTGACTGTCACCCACGACGGGCGGGTGACGAAGGCCGCCATCGAGGACACACTGAAGAGGGCCGGGTTCCAGCCGGCGTAGGAGAGCCATGAGCACCACAACTGCCGAACCCGCGACCCGGGTGGACCTGCCGGTCGTCGGGATGCACTGCGCGGCCTGCGCCGTCCGCATCGAGGGGGCGCTCGCCCACGCCCCCGGGGTGTCGAAGGCTGCGGTGAACTTCGCCACCGGGCGGGCGACGGTCGAGTACGACCCGGCCGCGACCGCCCCTGCCGCCCTCCGGGATGTGGTTCGCGGGGCCGGGTACGACGCGGTGTTGCCGCAAGCTGGGCACCACGCGGGTGGGGCGTCGGACGCCGAGGAGGCTGCCCGGGAGGCCGACTACCGGCGGACCCGGCTCCGGTTCGTCGTGGCCGCCGTCCTGACCGTTCCCGTCGCCGTTCTCGCGATGGCCGGGCACCTCGTCCCGTCGCTTGCCCCCGCCCTCGACTTCCCCGGCCGGGCGTGGGTCGAACTCGCGCTCACGACGCCGGTCCTGTTCTCGGCCGGGCGGGAGTTCTTCACCGGGGCGTGGGCGGCGGCCCGGCACCGGGCGGCGGACATGAACACCTTGGTCGCCATCGGCACGCTCTCCGCCTACGCCTACAGCGTGGCGGCAACACTCGCGCCCGGGTGGCTCGCGGTGGGGGCGTCGTCCGAGCACGCCGGGCACGGCGCCGCCACGCCCGCCGGCGTGTACTACGAGGTGGCCGCGGTCATCGTCACCCTCATCCTGCTCGGCCGGCTGCTCGAGGCCCGGGCGCGGAGCCGGACGGGCGGGGCGATCCGGGCGCTCATCGGCCTCTCGCCGAAGACCGCCCGCGTCGAGCGGGACGGGGCGGAGATGGATGTGCCGGTCGCCGACGTGCGGGTCGGCGACGTGGTCCGGGTGCGGCCCGGAGAGAAGGTGCCGGTGGACGGCACGGTCCTCGACGGCACGTCGGCGGTGGACGAGTCGATGCTCACCGGCGAGCCGCTCCCGGTCACGAAGGCCCCCGGCGACCCGGTGATCGGGGCGACGGTGAACACCACCGGGTCGTTCCGGCTGACGGCCACGAAGGTCGGGGCCGACACCGTCCTCCAGCAGATCGTCCGCCTCGTGCAGGAGGCGCAAGGGTCGAAGGCCCCGATCCAGAAACTCGCCGACACCGTCTCCGGGTACTTCGTCCCGGCGGTGCTCTGCCTCGCCGTCCTCACCTTCGTCGTGTGGTTCAACCTGACCCCGCCCGAGTCCCGGCTCACGTTCGCGCTCCTCACGTTCGTCTCGGTGCTCATCATCGCCTGCCCGTGCGCTCTCGGCCTCGCGACGCCGACCGCCGTCATGGTCGGCACCGGGCGGGGGGCGCAGGCCGGGATCCTGATCAAGGGCGGCGAGCCGCTCGAAGCGGCCGGCCGGCTCACCACCGTGGTCCTCGACAAGACGGGTACGGTGACGGAGGGGAGGCCGGCGGTGACGGAGGTCGTGGCCGTGGGCTTGAGCGAGGCAGACCTCATCCGGCTCGCGGCCGCGGCCGAAGGGGGGTCCGAGCACCCGCTCGCCCGCGCCGTGATCGCGGCGGCCGAAACCCGCGGCCTCGCGGTCCCGCAGGCCACCGCGTTCGAGGCCGTCCCCGGCCACGGGCTCTCGGCCACGGTCGAAGGCCGGTCGGTGCTGGTCGGCAACGCCCGGCTTCTCTCGTCCCGCAGGGTTCCGTTCGACGCAGCGGCCGTGGAACGGGCGTCCGCGGCGGGGCGGACGACGCTGCTTGTCGCCGTGGACGGCCGGTACGCGGGCCTCCTCGCGGTCTCAGACCCGGTGAAAGCGACCTCGAAGGCGACCGTCGAGCGGCTGCACGCGATGGGGCTCGAGGTGGTGCTCCTCACCGGCGACAACCGCGGCACGGCCGAGGCCGTCGCCCGAGTGGTCGGCATCGACCGGGTGTTGGCCGACGTACTCCCTGAGGGGAAGGCGGCGGAGGTGAAGAAACTGCGCGAGGCCGGGAAGGTGGTGGCGATGGTCGGGGACGGCATCAACGACGCCCCGGCGCTCGCGGCGGCCGACGTGGGCGTCGCGATGGGGACGGGGACGGACGTGGCCATCGAGGCGGCCGACATCACGCTCGTGAAGGGCGACCTGTCCGGCGTGGCGTCGTCCATCGAGCTGTCCCGAGCGACGATGCGGACCATCCGCCAGAACCTGTTCTTCGCGTTCGCCTACAACGTGCTCGGCATCCCGGTCGCGGCCGGCGTTCTGTACCCGCTCACCGGCTGGCTCTTGAGTCCGATCCTGGCGTCGGCGGCGATGGCGCTCTCGTCGGTGAGCGTGGTGACGAACGCGCTGCGGCTCGGCCGGATCGAATTGCGGAGGGGGAGTTGACATGGACACGGCACAGATCGCGGTGACGGCGGGCGGCGCGGCGCTCATCGGGTTCATCCTGTGGTTCTTCTTCGGGCCGCGGGGGGTGACCGCGGCGCGGGAGGGGGACGGCGGAGTGCAGGAGGTCGAGGTGGTGGTTCAAGGCGGCTACACCCCGGACCGGATCGAGGTGCGGGAGGGCCGCCCGGTCCGGCTCACTTTCCTCCGGAAGGAGTCGAACCCCTGCACCGAGCAGGTAGTCATCGGCGACTTCGGCATCGCCCGAACGCTGCCCGAGGGTGAGCGGGTGCCGGTCGAATTCACCCCTCGGAAGGCGGGCGAGTACACCTTCCACTGCTCGATGAACATGGTGCGGGGGACGCTCGTGGTCCGGCCGGGGTGACACCGGCCCCGGCCATGACCCCTGCGGTCGCCCCCGTGCCGCCGGTCCCCGACCCGGCACCGGGCCTGCTACCGGCAGCCCGGCAGTAACCCGGGCGGGGCGGCAGACATTCCTTGACCGCCAAAAGATCGCGGTGATACCTTCGAGTTGTGAGCACCCGCCCGTCAGCCGCACTCGTCCGGTTCTGCCTCGCAGGCCTCGTCGGCGTCACGGCGGCGGCCCGGATTTTGTGCTTGTGCCCTCTCGTCGAGGCGGCTCACGCCGCCCAGCCGGAGCGGACAGCCTCCCACTCGTGCTGCCACCCGTCGCCCGCCGAGAAAGGTCACTCGCACCAACCCGGAGAGCACTCCCACGCGGAGGGGTGTCAGCACTGCGGAGAGCAGCCGCAGGTGAAGCTGGGAGCGAGCGGCGTGCCGGAAGAGGCGGCGCCGTTGACCGGTCAGGCGCTCGCGCTGGCGCTCCCGGGTCGCACCCCCGGGGCAGACTTCTTCCGCGCCGGCTACCAAGTCCGCCAAGTCGCGCCCGCGTCGGGGCCGCCTCCACCGCTCCGGCACATCCGCACCGTCGTCCTCCTCATCTGACCGCCTGCCCGCGACCCCAACTCGGTGACTTCCGTCGGTCCGCGGCCGCCCTGCGTTCGGCGGTCGGCTCCGCCGTCGTCGCACCATAAATGACCCGCCACCGGTCTTCGACCGGGTCGGGAGAACTGACACAACCAGCATGTTGGACGACTCATATGAAACTAGCCCTGATCACCATCCTTTTGGTCTGTTCGGCCGCGGCCGGCTGCACCTCGTACTCGCCCAGGTACCCGGCAGGAGATGCCCACCCGTCGGCCGGGCACCACGACGGGGATGACCCGTACGACAGGCCGGCGGACAGATACCGGCGCGACGGCCACTCGGGGCACAACCACTGAGGACCGGGCGGGTAACGGGCCGAGGGCAGTCGCCCGGCCCGGCCCGCCCGATGTGGCCGGGCCCGCAGTTCCGGGAACGCAGTAGCAGTCCCCACGAATCGAATAGAAGGCACCCTCATGAATATGAAACGGCTCATACGCGCAGCGATCGCAACCGCCCTCCTGGCAACCCCCGCCCTCGCACACGACCCGAAGCTCCACAAGGGGCCGAAGGTCGAGGGCAAGGTCGTCGCCGTGAGCGGCGACCGGCTTGAGGTCGGGACGACGAAAGGCGGCACCGTCGCCGTTTACCTGACTGACGAGACCAAGTACGAGCAGGGCGCGGCCGGCGAGAAGGCGGCGAGGAGCGCCCTCCGCGAGGGCCAGCACGTCATGGTCTCCGGGCACAAGCTCGCGAGCGGAAAGTTCGCGGCCTCGGAGGTCATGATCCACGCGGATGCCGACGGGGAGTCGAAACCCCACGGCCACTAGCAACCCCGGTTGTCAGGCGGCGCGCCGCCTGACAACGCGGCATTTCGAAGCGGAAGCATATGGGAAAGAAACTGTGGGGGGCGGTGGTCGGGCTCGTCGTCGTGGCGGCGGCCGGCGGGGGCGTCGTTTATCTCCAGGTCCACGGACTCAGCGCCCGGGCGAAGCCGAGCGCGCTCGAGGTGTGGGTGGCCCGGCGGGTCCGGGATCTCGCGACGCCGTCCTCGGTCAGGGACGCGGCGAACCCCGTCCGGCCGACGGAGCTCGTCCTCGCCGAGGCGCGGGACCACTTCGCCGACCACTGCGCCGTCTGCCACGGGAACCGCGGGGACGGGAAGACCATGCTCGGGGAGGGGATGTTCCCGCCCCCGCCGGACCTCCGGGGGCCAGCCACCCAGGGGCTCACGGACGGGGAGATCATGAACATCATCCGAAACGGCATACGGTTCACCGGCATGCCCGGGTTCGGCGGGAGCGATGAGGACAACTGGAAGCTCACGCACTTCATCCGACACCTGCCGAAGCTCTCGGAAGAGGAGCGAACCTTGATGAACGAAATTAACAGTCTGGAAGGGAAGCCCAATGAACACGCCCACTAGAACTTGGCTGACAAGCGGCCTCATTCTGGCGCTCGCCGGGTGCGTCGGGCCGGTCGAGATCGCCCCCCTCCCGTACGCGCACCCGGCGCACCCCGAAGCTCCACCCGGGACGGCCCCCGAGGCCGGGTCGATGCTCGACGCCCCGCACCGCGAGCCCGGTGCCGAGCGCCCGGAGGGCACGACCATGAAGGGCATGGACCACTCACAGATGGGGCCGGGCGGTGGCGGGGAGCGGGCGCGCGGTATGGGCACGGCTCCCGACCGCATGAAGGCGGAAACGGCCGCGGCTGACGGGAAGTACCAGTGCCCGATGCACGCCAAGGTCCGCTCGGACAGGCCCGGCCGGTGCCCCGTCTGCGGGATGAAGCTGGTGAAGAAGGGGAGCGGCACCGAGCACGGGGGGGGCCATGAAGGGTAGACAGCTTGCACTCACCTCAGTCCTCCTCGCGAGCGGATGCGCGGCCATCGACCCCCAGCCCGCACTCGACCGGGTCCGCGCCGAGGTGACGGACCGGGCGGCGGTGTCGGTGGACTGGGCGCTGGAAAGGGAGGGGCACGAGGCCGTCGGGCGGTGCGTCGCGGCGAAGCTCGCCGGGGAGATGACGGCCGACGACGCGGTCGCCGTCGCCCTCCTCAAGAACCCGGCGCTCCGGGCGCTCTACCGCGAGCTCGGCGTCGCCCGGAGTGACCTCGTCGCGGCCGGCCTGCCGGAGAGCCCGGTCTTCTCGGCCGAGCGGCGGTTCCGCGGCCGGGCGGCCGAGCTCGACGTGGCCCAGGAGTTCATGAGCGTGTTCCTCATCCCCCTCCGCCGCCGGGTCGCCGAGAGCGAGTTCGACCGCGAGCGCCTCCGGGTCACGCACGAGCTCCTCGACCACACGGCCGAGGTCCGCTCGGCGTACTTCGAGGTGCAGGCGGCCCAGCAGCTGGTCGAGATGCGGCGGTCGGTGGTGGACGCGATGGACGCCTCGCTCACGGCCGCCCGCGCGCTCCGGGCGGCGGGGAACACCGCCCCCCTGGACGTCGCCCAGGCCGAGCGGGGGGCGAACCAGGCCAGGCTCGATCACGCCGACGCCGAGCTTGAGGTGGCCGAGGCCCGGGAGCGGGTGAACGTCCTCCTCGGCCTCTGGGGGGAGGAGACCGGGTGGCGGATCCCGCCCCGACTCCCGGAGATCCCGAGGGACGACATCCCCGTGGACGAACTCGAGCGGCGGGCGGTCACCGACCGGCTCGACCTCGCCTCGCAACGGGCCGAGGTCGAGGCGCTCGCCCAGTCCCTCGGGGTGACCCGCATCACGAGCGTCCTCCCGGAGCTGACCCTCGGCGGCCACTCCGAGCGGGAGCCCGAGGGGAACACCTCCCGGGGCCCGAGCCTCTCCTTCCCGCTCTCGATCTTCGGCCGCGGCCGGGCGGCCCGCGCACGGGCCAATTACCTCCTCCTCCAGGCCGAGGACCGCTACGCGGCGAGCGCGATCGAGATCCGCTCTGAGGTCCGGACCGCGTTTGCGCGGATGGCGACGGCCCGGAAGAAGGCCGCGTTCTACCGGCGAGCGGTGCTCCCCGTGCAGCAGACGGTCACCGACCAGACGCAGCTCCTGTTCAACGGCATGTTCGTCGGCGTCTTCCAGCTGCTCGAGGCCAAGCAGGACCAGATCGACGCCGGCCGCGACTACATCCGCGCCCTTGCCGACTACTGGCTCGCCCGCACCGAGCTCGAGAAGGTGCTCGGGCGGCGAATACCGACGGGCGAGCTCCGGCCCAACTCGGTCGGCGAGCCGAAAGCCGGGCCGACGACGCACCACCGCCACTGAGGAGTCAGAGAAGAGAGGGAACGCTGAACGGGAAGAACGGAATATCGAGGCGGGATGCCCTGGCCGTGGGTGGCGCGGCCGTTGCCGGAGGGGCGTTGCTCCTCTCCGGGCGGGGAACAGCGATCGCCCAAGACGTGCCCGGCGCGAAGCGGCCGCGCGAGGGGACCGCCGCCGACACCGGCGGGAGCAACGTGAACCAAGAGGCGCTTCCCCCCGGCGAGGAGGGGCGCGACTACACCCCGGTCGTGGTCCCGAACGGGACGAAACTCCCCTGGAAGGTCGTGGGCGGGGCGAAGGTCTACCACCTCGTCGCGGAGGAGGTCGAGCACGAGTTCGCCCCCGGCCTCCGGGCGACGTGCTGGGGGTACAACGGGTCGGTCCACGGCCCCCTCATCGAGGCCGTGGAAGGGGACCGGGTTCGGATCTTCGTCACGAACCGCCTCCAGGCCCCGACCTCGGTCCACTGGCACGGCCTCCTCCTCCCGAACGGGATGGACGGGGTGGGGGGCTTGAACCAGCGGGCGATCAAGCCCGGGGAGACGTTCAAGTACGAGTTTACGCTCCGCCAGTCCGGGACGTGCATGTACCACTCGCACCACGACGAGATGACCCAGATCGGCCTCGGCATGACGGGCCTCTTCGTCATCCACCCCCGGAAGCGCCCGGAGCCGCGGATCGACCGGGACTTCGCGGTCCTCCTCCACGAGTGGCGGATCGACCCCGGCACCTCGCGGCCGAACCCGAACGAGATGACCGACTTCAACATCCTGACGATGAACGCGAAGGTGTTCCCGGCGACGGCCCCGCTCGTCGTCAGGACGGGGGAGCGGGTGCGGGTGCGGATCGGGAACTTGAGCCCGATGAGCCACCACCCGATCCACCTGCACGGCTACCAGTTCCTTATCACCGAGACCGACGGCGGCCGGCTCCCGGAGTCCGCCCGGTGGCCGGAGACGACCGTGCTCGTCCCGGTCGGGAGCACCCGGACGGTCGAGTTCGTGGCGGACGAGCCCGGGGACTGGGCGCTGCACTGCCACATGACCCACCACGTCATGAACCAGATGGGGCACGAGTTCCCGAACATGATCGGGGTGAAGCCGGGGGCCATCGACCGCAAGGTGCAGCCCCTCCTGCCCGAGTACATGACGATGGGGCAAGACGGCATGGGGGAGATGGCCGAGATGGGGATGCCGGTGCCGCAGAACAGCATCCCGATGGTCGGAGGTCCTGGTAAGCACGACTACATCACGATGGGCGGGATGTTCACCGTGCTGAAGGTGCGGGACGGGATCGACTCCTACGACGACCCCGGGTGGTACGAGAACCCGCCCGGGACGCTCGCCTCGCCCGCAAGCGCGGACGACCTCGAGCGGAACGACATCCGGGTGAAGGGAACCAAGAACTGACCACGCGGCCCGACGGGGTCGGCATACCGCCGACGGACCGGCAGGGGGCGTGGGAGAGAGGAGGAGAGACGACAGATGAAGGTGCGACTGGACTGGACGAGGGCAATCGTTGTTGTGGTGCTGGGGCTAGCGATCACTCTCGCGCCCGGGGCAATTCGGGCGTGGGCGACACCACCTAACGTTTCCATCCCGGAGCGGACGCGGGTGTGCATGATGCAAGACACGGTCATGGCGGTGCCGGCCGTGCCGCTCACGCACAACGGGAAGAGCTACTTCGGCTGCTGCGAGATGTGCAAGGCGAAGATCGCCGCCGAGCCCGAGCGGTACACGCTCGCCCGCGACCCGGTCTCGGGGGCGGTCGTGGACAAGGCGACGGCCGCGCTCCTCAGCGTGGACGGCCGGGTCCGCTACTTCGAGTCCGAGGCGACACGGGCCCGGTACACCGAGCGGCTCGGTGCCCGACCCTGACGGGCCGCGCGACAGGCGGCTCGCGGAGCGAGACCGGCGGGCGTGCCCCCGGCCGCTCGCTCGGACCGCGTGGAGGTAAAGAACGGCCCGCCACAGGGGCGGGCGACTGGTTTGGCTCGCGCTGGGAGTGAGGAATGGAACCGACCCGCAGAACCCCGCTACGCTTCGTCATGACCCTCGCGGTCTGTCCGGCCGTGGCGCTGGCCGGGTGCGTGAGGCCGCTCCGGGGCGGGCCACAAGAGTTGCCCGCCGCCGCGACCCCGGCGGGCGACCCCGACGCCAGCGGGCCGGCCGGTCTCGTGCCCTTCCCAGCTGCCACCGTCCCGCCCCCGGCGGCACCCACCCCTGGGAATGCGGCCGTGCCGGGCTTCGGCCGGGAGCTCCGCCCCGACGCCGTGGTCGCCCAGGTGCTGGCGCGAAACCCGACGGTCGCCCAGATGGCGGCCGCGGTGCGGATGGCCAACGCCCGCTACCCGCAGGTGACCGCGCTCGACGACCCGGCCCTCGCGAGCTGGCTGGCACCGGCCAGCATCGGCTCGGACAAGGTGAACGACTCGGCGCGGTTCGAGGTGAGCCAAAAGTTCCCGTTCCCCGGGAAGCGGGCCCTCCGGGGCGAGGCCGCGCAGGCGGAGGCGAGCGCGGCCGGGTACGACCTGGAGGACACAAAGCTCGATCTCATCGAGGGCGCGAAGGCGGCGTACGCCGATTACTACCTGGCCCAGCGGGCGCTCGAAGTGAACGCCGACGGGCAGAGGCTGCTCGGGGAGTTCAAGCGGAACGCGGAGGCCCGGTACGAGACCGGGCAGACCCCGCAGCAGGACATCTTGCAGGCGGAAGTCGAGCTCGGCCGGCAGAGCGAGCAGCGGCTCGCGCTCGAGCGGGCGAGGGTGGTCGCCGTCGCGCGGCTCAACACGCTCATGAACCTCCCGCCCGAGTCGCCGCTCCCGCCGCCGGCGAAGATCGCCCGGCCGCCGGCCGCGCTCCCGGCCGTCCGGGAGCTCCGGGAGTTGGCCCTCTCACGGCGACCCGACCTGCACGCGCTCGCGGCCCGTGTCGCCGCCGACGCGGCAGCGCTCGGGCTGGCCGAGCGGGAATACTACCCGGACATCGAGGCGATGGCGGCGTACGACTCGTTCTGGCAGTCGGCCGACGACCAAGAGCGGCTCCGGCCGCAGGTCGGCATCCGGGTGAACCTGCCGCTCCGGCTCGACCGCCGGCGGGGGGCGGTGGCCGAGGCGAGCGCGCGCCTCGAGGAGCGGCGGGCCGCCCTCGCCCGGCAGTTGAACCAAGTCGCGTTCGACGTTCAGCAGGCCTACGCCGAAGTGCGGGAGAGCGAACAGGCGGCGAAACTCTACGCGGAGAAGATCCTTCCGGCCGCCCGCGACAACGTGAAGTCCGCACAGACGGGGTACATGACCGGCAACATCCCGTTCCTCGCCCTCATCGAAGCCCAGCGGAGCCTCGTCGAGCTCCGCGACCGCTCGTACCTCGCGATCGCCGATTCCGAGCGCAGGCGGGCAACGCTCGAGCGGGTGGTCGGCGGCCCGCTCCCGAATGCCTCCACAGGTCGTTAGCCACTCGGCCGGCTCCCGTGGGCTGACCCTTCGGCTAACTGCGGAGTTCGACCAGTTGGGTGTCTTCAGGTTTCGCGTCTGTCCCGGCCGCAAGGCGTTTCTCGTCTTGGAGCTTGAGCCACCGGGCCCGCCGGACCCAGTAGAAGCGGACCGGGAGGAAGAGGTCCACCACCTCGTCCGAGATGAGAAGCCCGCCCAGGACGGGGAGCGCCATCGGGGCGAGCACCTCGCCGCCCACGCCCGTAGCGAACACCATCGGGAAGATGGCGACGATCGCGACCCCTTCGGTCAGGAGCTTCGGGCGGAGCCGGTGGACGGCGCCCTCGATGACCGCGTCTCCGAGCTCGTCCAGGGACTTGATGTTTTCGAGCCCGCCCCGCTTCTCGATGGCTTCTCGGAGGTAGACGAGCATGATGATGCCGGTCTCGGTCGCCATCCCGAAGCAGGCGATGAACCCGACCCACACGGCGACGCTGAAATCCATCGGCGGGGAGTGCCAGCCGTTTACGAGCTTCGGGAAGAGGAACAGGAAGAACGCGCCGCCGGCGAGCGCCTCCGGCACTGCGAGCATCATGAGCACGGCGTCGGCGAAGTCGTGGTAGGTGAGGTAGAGGATGAGGAAGATGAGCAGGATGACCACCGGGAAGACGATCTTGAGTGTCTGCGCCGCCCGCTCCTGGTGCTCGAACTCGCCGGCCCACTCGACGTGGACCCCCTCGGGGAGCTTCACCTTCTGCGCGACGACCCGCCTCGCCTCCTCCACGAACCCGACCGCGTCCCGGCCGCGGACGTTGAGCGTGACGTAGTTGAGCAGCCGCCCGTTCTCGCTCTTGATCACCGCTGGGCCTTCGACGATCCGCACGTCGGCGACGGATGCGACCGGGATGAGCGGCCGCCCGCTGGAGGCGTGGCCCGGGACCACCGCGTGTTCGGCGGGAGCTCCCTGAAGGATGAGCCCGGGCACTCCCGGGTCTGCGTCCACTGCCGGGCGGTCCGCCCGCGCGCTGCCTGAGATGAGTAGCCGCTTGACCGCCTCCTCGTCCTCCCGGCTCGCCCGTGCGTAGCGGACGCGGACCGGGAAGCGGTCCCGCTTCTCGACCGTCTGGGTGACCACCCGACCGCCGAGCGCCATCTCGATTTCGGTCTCGACGTCCTCGACGGTCACCCCGTAGCGGGCGGCCTTCTCCCGGTCGATGGTGACTTCCAGATAGCCCTTCCCCATGATCGGGGCGGCGATCGCGTCGCGGGCTCCGGGGACCGGTTTGATCGCGGCCTCGATCTCCTTGCAGACCCGGTCGATGGTGTCGAGGTCGGGGCCGAACACCTTGATGCCGATGTCGGTCCGGACCCCGGTCGAGAGCATCTCGATGCGGTTAATGATCGGCTGGGTGAAGATGTTCGACCACCCGGGCACCTGGAGGACGCGGCCGAACTCGTCGTCGATCAAGTCGCCCTTCGGCCCGCCGGTTCGGTGCCAGAAGAAGACCCACTTCCGGAACGGCCGTTCGAGCTCCCCGCGGAGCTCGCCGAACGGCTTCATCGCCGAAGCGTCGTAGGGCTTCCCGAGCCGGACGTTCATCGCCTCGCGTGAGAACCGCTCGCTCTCGGCCTTCCTCGGCGCACCGCCGAGCAGCCCGACGTTCTCGCCGGCCGTGACGAACTCGTCGAGGGCGTACCAGGTGAACGCCTCGGTGCCGCGGTCGAAGAGCTCCCAGTTCACCTTCTCGACCCGCTCCCGCCAGAGGTCCTCGCGCTTCTCTTCGGTCGCCCGGTGGACGGCGCCGGCGAGCGTGTCGCGGCTCCCGCCGAGGGCCGTTCGGACAGAACTCCTCACCCCGGCAAGTCCAGTCTCGCGGAGCTCCAAGGCTGCTGCCGGGTCGGTCACCACCTGCTTCGCGGCGAGGTACTCGGCCACCTGCTTCTGGATGCGTGTCACGGCTTCGAGCGCAGTCCGCTTGGAGAGACCAGGTGCTTCGTCCGCAGTGATGCGTGCCACGAACTGGTCGGTGATTCTCGCCTCGTCGTCAGTCGCAAGAACACCGAGGAACCCACCCGCCCGCATGCGCCGGAGGGTTTCTTCGACGACGAACCGGGTGAGTGTCGGGCCGAGCTCCGTCTCGAACTCGGTGTACCGCCGGAGGGCGAGCTCCCGCATGGTCTCGTCGAACCGTTCGAGAGCTTTCTGCGACGCCTCGTTCAGGAGGTTGTCGCGGTCGTCCGCGTGCGGCGGGGCGACGACAAAGCCGCGGTCCTCGAGCGCGCGGAGCACCGCCCGCGTCTGCCGGTCCGCGTCCTGGAACCGGAGCACCCGCTTCGGCCAGTGCGGGCGGGGGCGGAAGTTCACGAACGTCTCGACCATGTCGAGCGGGGCGGGGTCGGTCGGCGTGTCCGCCCGCCCGGCCTTCCCGACCACCGACTCCACCTCGGGGAACCCGCGGAGGAGCGCGCCCCGGGCCTTCAGGTCGTCGGCCACCTGGGTGACGCTCGCCCGGGGGACGGTGACCGGCATGTCGAGCGTGGTCCCCTCGTCGAGCGCCGGCATGAACGAGACGCCGATCTTCGGGAAGTGGAACGCGACGAGGGCGAGGAGTACGAGGGTTCCGAGCGAGAGCCCCTGGGAGAAGGCCCCGCGGGTGAACCCGACGGTGAGGAGCGTCACCACCCCGAAGGTGAGGAGGAACATCGCCCGCCAGGCTTCGTCGGAGGCACCGAACCCGACGAGGGCCTGCACCGGGAAGAGCCCGGCGGCGAGAATCAAGAGCGCCGCGAACGCCCACATGACGAGGTTCCTTCGCGGGAGCGCCCAGGTGAGGAGCGGCCTATAGATGTGGATGAAGCTCCGGACGATCCAGTTGTCCTCCTCGCTCTTCAAGCGCCCGCGGATGAAGGACGGGATGAGTGCCGGGACGACCGTCACCGAGATGAGGGCCACGCCAAGGAGTGCGAAGCTCTTGGTGAACGCGAGCGGGTGGAAGTACTTCCCCTCGCGGCCCGTGAGCATGAAGACCG